>Ga0209517_10010193_pt1 | contig 10518 bp, 10 predicted proteins | sample PeaSoiMetSII2010_FD_187695 | JGI IMG/M metagenome (GOLD analysis project Ga0209517, IMG submission 187695) | Peat soil microbial communities from Weissenstadt, Germany - SII-2010 (SPAdes) (version 2) | ecosystem: Environmental > Terrestrial > Soil > Wetlands > Peat | place: Germany... | reverse complement strand
AACGGTCCAGCGCTCGCCTTCCTGCGCCAGCATGACTCCGCCACGCTTGCCCTCTGGCGTGGGCGGAATCACAGCCGCGCCATCGCCGTTTAAGTGCGCGCGATCCCGCCGAAAGAGCCGCGTCGTATATGCGAGATCCACTTGCACGCGCTCTTCTTCAGCCTTCGGAAACCCCATCGATTCCAGCCAGTGCGGACTCCGCGCGCCTCGCCCGGCGGTATCCACCACCAGATCCGCCGCCAGTTCCGTCCCCGCGCCTTTGACTCCGGTCACGCGCCGCTGATCCGCGCTCGACACGATGCCCTCTACTTGAAAGTTCTGGCGCATGTCGATGTTTGGCAGCGCGAGCAAACGCCGCCGCACGAAGCCTTCGAGCAGCGGCCGGCTCATCAGCAGGCCGTTGAGCCCGCTGTTGAATTTCACCAGGCAGGCGCCTTCGTTAAACCATCGCGAATCCTGGGCGATGTCTCCGGAAACCGCGCCCGCCGCGATCAGCTCGTCCGAAATTCCCGGAAACATGCTCTCGATCACTTCGCGGCCGCTGGCCAGAAGTCCATGCGTGTGCTTGCTCTGCGGGACGCCGCGCCGGTGCTCGCCGATGGGCGGAAACTCGTCGCGTTCCAGAATCGTAACTTGCTTGAAGTAGTCCGACAAAACCCGAGCGGCCAGCAACCCCGCCATGCTGCCGCCAATCACAATCGCACGATCCGGTTTTCCCATACGCCTCCGAGCTCCAGGCAACAACTATACACCGGTCAAAATCGAGTCACAACCCACTTGCCTCATCCAATCAATCGTTTACCGAAATCCGCTTGTCCCCGCCTGCTATTTTGAAGTCAAGAAAAACTTCCTGGCCAGGAAGCCTCGTCGCATTTAGAGTGGTACTGAACTCTCGGAGGCCGTTAACGCCTTGCGGTGTCAGCTCGTAGCATGGCATCGACGGGAGATTGTTTCGAATCGATTCGATAAACTCCTCGTAAGTGGGGAATCAGAGAGGGAACATTATTCGAAAGCAGAGAAACCGAGGGACGCCATACAGCGACTCCCCAGATCATCTTCAGCTAGAAGTTTTCCTCGAATCATCGGCGGCCGGAACACGCCTGGCGATAAGTCCAGAAGCCCCGGCCGCCCGCGACCTACAGCAGTAGTGTCTCTTGAAATCTGTAATCATGAGTGAATGGCGCTCGCCCCCGGAACCCGCCTCGGCCCCTATGAAATCATTTCCTCGCTCGGAGCCGGCGGCATGGGCGAGGTGTATAAAGCCCGCGACACCCGCCTGGGCCGCGACGTTGCCTTAAAACTTCTTCCCGACCCCGCCAATCGCGACCGGTTCGAAACCGAAGCCAAAGCCGTCGCCGCCTTGAACCACCCCAACATCATGTCCGTGTTCGACGTCGGCGAAAACTATTTCGTCTCTGAGCTGGTCGAAGGCGATTCGCTCCGCAATCTGACGCAGTTGCCGCTGCGCAAAATCATCGACATCGCCGCACAGATCGCCGACGGACTCGCCGCTGCGCACGCCGCTGGGATTGTTCATCGCGATCTGAAGCCTGACAACATCATGGTGACGCGCGACGGCCGCGCGAAAATTCTCGACTTCGGCCTCGCCAAAGTCAAAGCTCCGAAGTCCGCCGACCCCGACGCTACCCAGGCCATCGGGACCACCGAGCCCGGCATGGTGATGGGCACCGTCGGCTACATGTCTCCCGAACAGGTTCGCGGCCGCCCCGCCGACCATCGCTCCGACATTTTCAGTTTCGGGCTGGTCCTTTATGAAATGCTCGGCGCCAAGCGAGCCTTCACCGCCGATTCTGCTGTCGAAGTGATGAACGCCATCCTCACCGCCGATCCGCCCGAGCTTCCGCCCGCAGTCCCGGCGGGCCTCGTCCAGATCGTCGACCACTGCATCGAGAAGAATCCGGCCGATCGTTTTCAATCCGCGCGCGATCTCGCGTTCGGCCTGCGCGCGCTTTCCACGCCCACGCATTCGAGCGGCCAGTTGCCAGCCATCGCTGCCGAGCCGCCCAAGCGCCGGAATTATTGGCCTGCGATCGCGGTCGCCGGCGCGCTGGTCGCCGCCGCGGCCGGAATCCTGATCACGAAAATCCTCACGCCGGTCGCACAGAAGCCGCATTACACCCGTCTGACGTTTCAGCGGGGATATCCATCCAGCGCCCGCTTCGCCGCCGACAGCAAGAACATCGTCTACAGCGCCGCGTGGAACGGCGATCCCTTCGAAATTTATTCCACGCGCGTCCCATCCATGGATTCGCGAGCTCTTTCGATGTCCGGCTCGCACCTGTTCTCAGTTTCGACTTCGGGCGATCTCGCCGTCGGCATCGACCCGCAAATGCCCACGTCGCCTCCGCACGGCCTGGTGGCGACGCTTGCCCGAGTCCCGCTGGCCGGCGGAGCTCCCCGATCTCTTCTCAAAGACGTCTACGCCGCCGACTGGGAGCCGAACAGCGACCGGCTCGCCGTCGCGCATATGGTCGATGGAGTTATTCGCCTGGAATTTCCCATCGGCAACGTGATCTACAAGACCGCCGGGTGGATCTCATCAATACGCTTTTCGCCGGATGGAAAGCGTCTTGCGATCGCCGACCACCCCCTGCGCTGGGACGATCGCGGCGATATTTCAGTTTTCGATCTCCAAGGGAACAAGACCGTGGTCTCGCCGGGCTGGGAATCGATTGAAGGCGTGGTGTGGAATCCCGCGGGTGACGAGATTTGGTTCGCGGGCGCGGATTCCGGCTACGCGCGCTCACTCTACGCTGTCACGTTGAATGGCAAGCGCCGCCAGGTGCTCGAATCGCCCGCTGCGCTGGTCCTGCAAGACATCAGCCACGATGGCCGTGTTCTCCTGTCGAGCGATGAGGGCACTCGCAACGAAATGACCGGCCAGATCGCGGGCGCAAAGCAGGAAAGGAATCTTGCGTATCTCATTCAATCTTTGCCGGCGGATCTTTCCGTGGACGGCCGCATGCTGCTGTTCACCGAGCTCAGCGCCGGCAAGAATTACGAAGTCGCGCTGCGCAAAACCGACGGCTCGCCTCCAGTGATTTTAGGCGAGGGCCAGGCTTCATCGCTTTCCGCCGATGGCCAGTGGGCGCTGACAATTCTCCATTCGCAGCCGCCCGAATTGCTCGCCGTTCCGACCGGTGCGGGCGAGGCAGTTCATCTGCCGAAAATCGGATTGAATTACGAGCTGGGAGCGCAATGGCTGCCCGATTCGAAGCACATCATGTTCGCGGCGCATGAATCCGGCAAAGGCTCGCGCTTGTATATTCAAAACGTATTTCCGCCCGATGCCCCGCGCGCATTCGCGCCGGAAGGCATGTCGATCAGCGGAAACGCAGTTTCGCCCGATGGAAAGCGAGTGGTCGCCAAGCCGTCGAACGGAGCGCTCACGATTTACTCGGTCGATGGCGCCGCGCCAGCGCCCATTCCGGGCGCGGCTCCAGGTGACCAGTTCATCCGCTGGAGCGCCGACGGCCAGACTCTGTATTTCGCCGCCGACAACGGCTGCCATTTGCGAATCTACAAATTGAATCCGCAGACGGGAGCAACCCAGACCGCCCGCGAACTGACTCCCGACGACCCCAGCGGCGTCTTCGGAATTGCCCCCGTGGTCCTGACTCCGGACGGTTCGACGGCAGTCTACGGGTTGGTTCGGTGTCTGCTGAATCTCGAGTTGCTCGACGGAGTGAAGTAGCTATTGACAGACGTTGTCAAATATGACAACTTAAGTGTGTGAGGCCAGACGCCACGAGAGGCGATGATTCCCAGAACACGGCCCGTTTCCTGGATCCGGGCGGCATTGAGGGAATTCGAAGAATTCCCGGACGGCGCCAGATCAATCTGCCTCGTCGCGCTGACGATTGCGGCCGAAGGCGGTAAGTCCGACATAGCCAAACCGATGCGCGGCATGGGGTCCGGAGTGTTCGAGATTGCTCTGCCGTTTCGGGGCGATGCGTTCCGGGTGGTCTATGCGGCACAGCTCGGTAACGAAGTCTGGGTGGTCCATGCCTTCCAGAAGAAATCGACGAGCGGCATCAAGACGCCGACGCGGGAGGCCGATCTGATCAGGAACCGCCTGCGGAGACTGAAGGAGATGTTGCGATGAAGAAGGAAAAGCTGGAGGTCGTGAGGGGGAGCGGGAATGTCTTTCGCGATCTGGGGCACGGGAACGCAGACGCCGAGCAGTTCAAGGCTATCCTCGCCGCCGAAATCATCAAGGCGCTTGACCGGGAACGCCTGACCGTGCGCGCCGCGCACACCCGCACTGGTATTGCGGCGGCCGACTTCTCGCGCATCCGCAACGCTGACCTCGGCCGCTTCACCGTCGATCGCCTTATATCCATCATCAACCGGCTCGGGTCGCGAGTCGAAGTGAAGGTCCGGGTTCGTCCGGGCAAAGCAGCCGCTAACCGGGTGGCTGCTCTCCTTTGAGCTCGGACGGCTCGATCGTTCGAGACGGGTAGGATGCCGCTGAAAACCGGCTGGCAATCCTCAGGACGCGCGGCCCAAAATCTCCGCGACAATCGCGGTCTTGGCATCCGCGTAATCCTGAACCTCCTTCCACTCCCGCTGTGCGAGCTCAATCTTCGTCCGCGCATACAGATCCCGATCCGTGGAATTGCTTCGCAGCCAATCGCGAAATGCCAGCATTCGCTCGATCTCCGGGCATCCCGACGAAAAAACATGCAGATTGACGGCCTCGACCGAGCCTTTAAACATGCGGTGCTCATGCCAATTGGGCTCGCGGATACGCAACACGTAACCCATCGCGATCAGCGCCGGCGCGTAACGATTTTCATCCGCGGAATCGGCGACCTCCAGCACCATGTCGACAATCGGCTTCGCGGCGAGGCCGGGCACCGACGTGGAACCGACATGCTCGATCCGCAACGCCTGCAGCCCCAGCGCGGCGCGGATTTTCTCAGATTCAATCTGAAAAATCTCCACCCAAAGCGGGTCGTAATCGACGATCACGATACGATCCACGCCCGAGCCTCTTCCGCCGTCTCGAAAATTCGAAAATAGCCCACGCGAGCCTCTTCTTCCGCCATTTCAGGAAACATCCGGCTGAACTTCACCCTTCCGGGCGGACACACCACCGCGATCCGGATTCGATAATTCCGCAGCTTTTGCAGAATCTCGCCCGCGTCGCCCGAACTCAGGTCGAAGAATTTCTCGGGCATATTCGACGCATGCAGCAGCGCCAGCGTCGTCTTATGCGAGAAGCAGGCGTCCATCACCAGACCGGCGTCGCGAGCCGTACGCATCAGCGGCTGACCCGACGGACCCTCTACGAATCGAACCCCGGCTTCTTCAGAAAGCTTCAAAAATCGATTCCGCCTAAAATCTCCGAAGGCCGCTTCTCGAACGCCTTGGAGATCGCCAGCAGGCTTTCGATGCTCGGCAGATTGGTCCCGCGCTCGATCGCGCTGATCTGCGACACGCTCAGCCGGGTATGCGTCGCCAGATCTTTCAGGGACCAGTCGCGCTCCACACGCAGCATCTTGATCGCGTGCCCCAGTCGCTCTCTTAACCGATCCTGCGGACTGCGCCCCAGTCTGAACGCCTGCGCCGCGTTTCGCAGTGTCTGCCGTAGTTGCGCCAGCGAAAACGGTTTCGCGAGATAATCGAACACCTTCAGTTTGAAGGTTGCCCGCATGTCCTCGAGCGACGGATATCCGGTGACCACGATCACGCACAATCCCGGCCAGCGCGCCAGTAGTTGCTCCAGAACTTTTTCGCCGCTCGACTCGCCCATTTTCATGTCGAGCAGGACGATGTTCGGCAGATGCTCTTCGCATCCGTGAAACAGTTCGCCCGCGGTAGCGAAGGTGCGGACCGTGTAAATGCCTTCGTCCTTCAGGCAGTCTTCAATGTAGTTGCGAAAATCCACATCGTCGTCGAGGACGCCGATGTCCGCCACGATTTCCTGTACCGCGGTCTCCACTTAACCGCTATCATAACTTTTCAGACGACGCGCCGCTTCCACGTGACCTGCCTCCCCGCGACGGCTCCTGTGATGGAAGACAGCAGAATCGGAAGCGCTGCATAGATCGCCCACGGCGCCAGCGTCGCGCGCCCGATGTTTTGATACCACCCGAGCATCAGCATCGACGGCAGCAGCGCGAACACGATGGTGGGAACCCACTCCCGATACGCGATCATCCATCCGAGCGCGGGCAGCCACAGCGCCGCGACGAGGGCCGCCGTGATGATCATGATTCCCACCCACGAGCCCAGCAACAGGATGCGATACGCGCTGCGCCGGAACGACGCCGCGGGTTCGCGGAAACGAGCATGCCCCAGCCGATCCGCACGCGCCGTCGCAAATTTCAGGCGATGCCTCTCCGCGAGACCTGCCAGCTTCACATCGTCCGAAGTGGTGTTGAGCAGCGCCGCATGCCCGCCCAGAAATTCATACGGCTCCCGCCGGACCAGCACGCATTGCCCGTTGAACAGGGCCGTCGGGTCGCGCTTCGGACTCACTCCACAAAAATGCAGTGCGGCCAGATACGGTCCCAGCGCCTGCTCTGAAAATGTCTCGTATTCCTGCCTCAGGTACAGCGACAACATCGCGAGCTGGTTCGCTTCAGCGAAGCTCACCACCGATTCCAGAAACCCCGGCTCGAACCACGTGTCGGCATCGCCAAATAGCACCCATTTCGACGTCAGCACGCGGGCGCCGGCCATGCAGGCGTTCGATTTTCCCACCGCTCCGCGCGGCAGATCCGGAGCTCGCAGAACTCCGGCGCCGGCCTCACGGGCGACATCCGCCGTGTTGTCCCCCGAATGATCGTCCACTACGATTACGGTGTCACTCGGGAGGCTCCGCACCGCGCGGCCGATGAAAGCTCCTTCGTTGCGCGCGGGAATCACTACCATGCAATCGGGAACACTTTCAGATTTGACGGAAGGGAGGCTCGGCATCGACAGGTACCGCCGCCGCGATATGCCGAAGAACACGGCCATCACGATAGCCACAGCCAGCGCGACCCACTTGGGGTCGATGCCGCTAAGCACTCATGACCCTCCACAGGCGGCGCGTCATCGGCCCAGCCATGGAGCGCGCCGTGATCCAGGCTCGCTCCACTGCCGGAACGCTCGCGCTCCTGCGGAAGACGTCGAAATCCGAGCTCTCGATACGCCGCAGCGTCTGGCGATACAGGTCGAACGCGACCTTCACGGCGAATCTTCCTCGCGGATCGAGCAGCGCCAGCCCCGGCTCGGCATTTTCAAAATAGCCGCGGATTCGCGCGGCCTGCACGCGCATCAGATCGCGAAATGCATCGTTGCGCGTGTGCGCCGCCAGATCGCGATCCGTATATCCCGCCGCCGCCATTTCCTCCGCCGGCAAATACACGTGCCCGCGCGCCAGATGAGCCCCGGTATCGCGCAGTAGCGTGGTCAGCTCGATCGCGATTCCCAGCTCCAACATGTAATCCAGCGCCGGATCGCGGAATCCGATGACGTGCGCCAGCATCAGACTCACCATCCCGCCCATGCGATGGCAGCGGCCGCGAAGCTGCGAAAAACTTGCATAGCTGGTGTGATCCAGGTCGATGCGCGCGCCTTCGATCAGTTGCACCGGATAATCGTGCGGAATCGCGCGCTGATCCACGGTATCCAAGAACACGTCGAGCACCGGATGCCGCGCCAACCGGCCGCGCAAGCCTGCCGTCACCATGGATGCCCACTGCTCCAGATCCAGCCGGCCCTGCTCCTGATTTGCGGCCTGCCGGCTCAGTTCCAGCGTGTAATGACAAAACCAATAGACAGCGTGAGCGGCTCGCGCCAAGTCGATCGGAAAATGCTGCGTTGCGAAGAAGAATCCTCGCGATCCGGCGCGAGTTGCTTGTGCCGCCTGGGTGTAAAGCGAATCGAGGGAGGTAGAGTCGCTTTGGTTATCCAAACCACAAAATGATATCAAGGTCGAGGGCTATGGCTTCATTAGTATTTATAATTGTAGTTGTCTCTTGCATTTACGATTCTTCTGCTGTATTCTGAGTTCCGAGAGACCGATGACACTTTCGGAACCCAACCAGGCAACCCGGCGCAACGTCGCTCTCTCTACCGCTATCCTTTCGGTCGGGCTGATTATTATTGGGGTCGGTGTAGCCGGCCCCGCCTGATCGGCCTGATTTACTAAGAATCTTGGCCACTGGCGGGGGATCAAAAATCCTCCTTCAGTGGCTTTTTGTTTTAAGGAGCGAATGCAACCGAACGGCGCAAACATCGTGTTGGAATGCCTGGAGCGGGAGAAAGTCGAATGCATTTTCGGCTATCCCGGCGGCGTTACTCTGCCGCTTTACGACGCTCTGTATGATTCACCCATTCGACACATTCTGGTCCGGCACGAACAGAACGCCTGTTTCGCGGCCGAAGGCTATGCGCGCGCGACTGGAAAACCGGGCGTATGCTGCGCGACATCGGGACCGGGCGCCACGAACCTGGTGACCGGGCTGGTCGACGCTATGATGGACTCGATTCCGGTGGTCGCCATCACCGGCCAGGTATCGACCAAACTGATCGGTACCGACGCCTTTCAGGAAGCCGATACCTTCGGGATCACCCGGTCCTGCACGAAGCACAATTTTTTTGTGAAGACGCTCGCCGATCTTCCGCAGGCGGTACATGAGGCGTTTCACATCGCCACCACGGGCCGGCCAGGGCCGGTGCTGATCGATATTCCGAAGGACGTTCTGCAAGCTCGGGGCGAATATTCGCAGGTTTCCGCGATTCATCTTCCCGGCTACAAATTATTTGCCGAAGGGCACGCCGGCCAGATCCGGCGCGCGGCGCAGATGATCTGGGAAGCCGAAAAACCTTACGTTTACGCGGGCGGCGGCATCGTCGCCGCGGATGCATCGGGGGAGCTGCGGGCGCTGGTCGAGCTGGTCGACGCGCCCGCAGTATGCACACTGATGGGACTGGGAGCGCTCCCCGCTTCGCACCCGAATTTCGTGAGCATGCCGGGGATGCACGGCAGCTATGCCGCGAACATGGGAATGAGCCAGGCGGACCTGTTGATCGCGCTCGGCGTTCGCTTTGACGATCGGGTGACGGGGAAACTGGCCGCATTTGCGCCCCATGCCAAAGTGATTCACGTCGACATCGACCCCTCCGAAATCGGTAAAAATCGCGCCGCGGATTTGCCGGTGGTGGGTGACGTCAAACGCGTCCTAAAGAAACTGGTCGCCGCGCTTCGAGAATCGCCCGAGGCGGTGAAAAATCGCAATGAAGCTTCGCGCACGTCGTGGAAAGCGCAAATCCGGCGCTGGAAAAGCGAGCATCCCCTCGAACCTGAAATTTCGACGGATGAAATCAAGCCGCAGCATCTCGTTTCCGAAATCGACCGCATTTCGGACGGCGAGGCAATCGTGGCGAGCGACGTCGGCCAGCATCAGATGTGGGCCGCGCAGTTGGTTCGCTTCCATCATCCGCGCCTGTGGATCAATTCCGGCGGCCTTGGTTCGATGGGATTCGGCTTGCCTGCGGCGATCGGCGCCCAGATCGCGCGGCCCGATCAACTGGTCTTCGCGCTGTGCGGCGACGGCGGATTCCAGATGTCGATTCCGGAACTGGCGACTATCGCGAACCAGTCGCTGCCGGTGAAAATCATCGTCATGAATAACGGCCATCTGGGGATGGTCCGGCAGTGGCAGGAGCTGTTTTACAACAACCGTCTGAGCTCGGTTCAGCTCGACACGTTTCCGGATCCCGAAAAACTCGCGGGCGCGTACGGATTCACCGGCCGCACCGTCGAGCATCCGTGCGAGTTGCGCGGCGCGCTCGAACATTGCGTGAACCATCCAGGACCGTACCTGTTGAACGTCAAAGTCACGCCGTTTGAAAACGTTTATCCCATGGTCCCGGCGGGTGCGGCGATTCATGAAATGGTTCTCGGGCCGGCAGTGGAGGTCGCGTGAAATGCAACTGATTTCACTGTTGCTCGAAAACAAACCGGGAGCGCTGATGCGCGTGGCCGGCGTTCTGACCGCGCGCGGCTACAACATCGAAAGCCTGACCGTCGCGCGCACGTCCGATCCGGCTCTGTCGCGCATGAGCATTGTGGTGGATAACGACCCGGCTCAGCACGTTCAGTTGATCAAGCAGATGAATAAGCTGATTAACGTGCTGCAAGCCTCCGATCTGACTGAAGCTCCGGCTGTGCGCCGCGAGATGGTGCTGGTGCGGGTTCGAACGGCAATGCAGAATCGAGCTGTGATCTTGCATGAAGGCGCGGCGTTCGGCGCGCGTGTCGTCGATTCGTCCATGGAAGGCTTCGCGCTCGAAGCCACGGGAGATCCGGAAAAGCTCGACGAATTCATCGATGTGATGCGGGCATACGGCGAGGTCGAGATCACGCGCTCCGGACTGGTCGCGGTGCCGCTGGAGCCGCGCAAACCGAAGCTCGCCGCGCCAGTGGAAACTGGGAGAAACCGACCGCTCCCGATGGTCGTGTGTGACCGCGAGCCGCGACCACAGGGAGCGGTGGAT
>Ga0209517_10010192_pt1 | contig 10519 bp, 6 predicted proteins | sample PeaSoiMetSII2010_FD_187695 | JGI IMG/M metagenome (GOLD analysis project Ga0209517, IMG submission 187695) | Peat soil microbial communities from Weissenstadt, Germany - SII-2010 (SPAdes) (version 2) | ecosystem: Environmental > Terrestrial > Soil > Wetlands > Peat | place: Germany: Weissenstadt... | reverse complement strand
CGCTTCACGTGTTAGGTAAAGCGAATTGTTCGCAAATGACAGGGGTTTACGGGCCGAAGCCATTCATCCCCCACGCGGCGTCGCTCCATCAGGCTTGCGCCCATTGTGAAAAATTCTCGACTGCTGCCACCCGTAGGTGTCTGGACCGTGTCTCAGTTCCAGTGTGGCTGGTCGTCCTCTCAGACCAGCTACCCGTCTTAGCCTTGGTAAGCCATTACCTTACCAACTAGCTGATAGGCCGCGGGCTCATCATGAAGCGCCAGGCCTTACGGTCCCCAGCTTTGAAAATCAAAAGATGCCTTCCAATCTTCACATCCGGTATTAGCTCGCCTTTCAGCGAGTTATCCCAAACTTCACGGCAGATTACCCACGTGTTACGCACCCTTGCGCCGCTCCAACCACGGAATATTGCTACCCCGTAATTAGCGCTCGACTTGCATGTCTTATCCACGCCGCCAGCGTTCGTTCTGAGCCAGAATCAAACTCTCCGTTAAAAAACGTTAGCTGATCTGTTGTCCGGTGGTGAACCGGACGATTTTACAATCTTAAAACTCTCCAAATCCGCCCAACTAACCGGACGGATTCGAAGGGGCTCTTAACTTATCGCACAATTCAATTTTCAATGAGCAGCGGGTGTTGCCACCCGTAAATTCCACATCCCTTTCCCATCGAGTGCTTTTCCAAGCTCTCGGTCAGAGGGACAAAAAATCCGAGGGGCCGATTTCTTCTTTAACTCGGCCTCTCAGACCTTCAGTTATTTTTGCGGCAGGAACTTATCTTCCACCTGCGCCGGCTGTTGCCGGGGTTGCTTTTCCAGCAACTCGAAATTCAAGATAACTCTTTTGAAGCGGCTGTCAAAAGATTTTTCACCTTATTTTTAGTGCGCCGCAAATACCACTCTCGCAAAGAACGTGCTAATAAACATATCGGAATTGAATTTCAGCGCAAGTGTTTTTCACAAATTTTTTAACATTATTAAGGTTGCCCATTCACAACGCTAAGTCGTTGGTTCACAAGCACTTACAAGCCCGTGCTCTGGCAATGCAACGACTAACGATCCGAAAGCAACCGTTCGGTGACGGTTTGGTTCCACGATTTCAGGTCAAAATCTTCTCGTCTTGCTCAGCGGGCGGTGCAACGTTGAGCCCTTAGGCGATGAGTTTGACTTCGGCGCAAGAACAGGCGGTGGCGGCACGCGGCAACGTCGTGGTCGTGGCCGGCGCGGGCACCGGCAAGACCAAGACGCTGGTTGAGCGGTGTCTGCACTGCTTGACCGTTGAGCGGCCGCAGCTCTGGCTGGATGAGGTCCTGATGGTGACCTTTACCGACGCGGCGGCGGCGGAAATGCGCCAGCGAATTCGGGAGCGGCTCGAGCACGAGAGGGAGCGCAACCCGGGGGAGCTGCGGTGGCAAGAGCAGTTGGCGCTGTTCGAGACGGCCCACACCGGCACGCTGCACAGTTTCTGTTTTCAATTGGTCCGCCAGCATTTTTATGAATTGGAATTGGACCCGCAATTGGCGGTGATGCCTGAGGAGGAGGCGCGGCTCTTGGCGGAAGAAAAGCTGGAGGAGATGCTCCAGGGACACTACGCCGGGCGTTCGATCAGCGCGGCCGCCGTGCAGGAACTTATCCAGAAACAGGGGATGGGGCGGGACCGCCCGATCCGCACCCTCGTGCGGCGCCTGCACCATTATACCCAGACCCGGCCCGATCCCGCGAGCTGGTTCCGGCACCAGCTCGGGTGGTTTGCCGCCCCCCAACCAGTGGATTGGCAAGCTTGGCTGCACCGGGGGCTGACGGAGTGGCGCGCGGAGTGGCTACCCCTGCTCCATGAGCTTTCTCCCGGGAATGACGTTGCCGCCGACTGCGCCGCGATTCTCGGACGACTCAGCCCCAAGGCCACCCGCGCGGAGTTCGCCACTGCACTGCAGGAGGTTCGCGCGACGATTAAAAATTGCCCGTTTGGCCAAACGAAAGCCTGGGTGCGGCCGTTAAGAGAATTTCCCGACGAAGCGGATTTTTTGGCGTCGCTAGCGAACCTGGCGGCTGGGAAGAACTTGCCGGAGCCGGCAGACCCGCTCGAGGCGGACTGGGGGTGGGTGCGACACCAGATGAGCACGCTCCTGGGATTGGCCCAGGAGTTCAACCACGCCTTTTCCGAGGCGAAGCGGGAGTTGGGAATGGTGGATTTTCATGACCTGGAACAATACACCCTCAGGCTGTTGTGGACGAATGAGACGAATCAGCCGACGAAAATCGCCGAGCAATGGCGCAAAAAGCTGCGCTTCGTGTTCGTGGATGAGTACCAGGATATCAACGCGGCCCAGGACAAAATCATTCAGGCCCTGAGCCGGGAAGGGGCGGACGCCAACCGGTTTCTAGTAGGGGATGTCAAGCAAAGCATTTACCGGTTCCGCCAGGCTGAACCCAAGATTTTCCAAGGTTACATGGGGGCCTGGCGAGGCCGGGGCGGACAGGCGATTCCATTAGTGGAAAACTTCCGGAGCCGCGAAGGCGTGTTGCTCTTCATCAACTCGCTTTTTTCCCGGCTCATGCGCGGGGGAGCCGGCGGACTTTCCTACGATGAAGAGGCGCAGTTGCGCTTCGGTGCGCCCCAAGAGCGTGGCCCCTTAAGTGCCAAGGCAGACCAAGGATCTCGCGTCGAACTGCACCTGCGCTTCACCGGCGAGCGTAAACACGAGGCCGAGGCGGGCGAGGCGCTGGCCCAAGCGGGCGAACTGGAGGATGCCGCCAAGGAGGCGCGTTTGCTCGCGTTGCGATTGAGCGAATTAAAGGCGCAGCCGCTGATGATCTGGGACGACGCACAGCGCGGATTCCGTCCCGTCGAGTGGGGGGACATGGCGATTCTCTTGCGCGCTCCGGCCAACAAGGCGGATCGGTACGCCCAAGAATTTTCCCGGCTCAATGTGCCTCTGCTGGCCGAGCGAGGCGGTTTTTACGAGAGCACGGAGATTTCCGACCTCTTGAGCCTTTTCCAAGTGCTGGATAACCCGCTGCAGGATGTGCCGGCGCTGGCCGTGCTGCGTTCTCCGCTCGTTGGCTTGACGCTGAATGAGTTGGCAACCATCCGGCTGTCGAACCGAAAGGCGCCTTATTGGAGGGCACTGGAGCAGTGGTCCCAAGCCCAGGCCCGGCTTGACCCAAGGGCGGGCAAGCAAGGAGTTGGTGACGGGCCGAGTGACGGCCCTGCGGCGAATCGCGAGACGGCACGGAAAGTCGAGGTTTTCCTCGAACGATTTGCCCGCTGGCGGCAGTTGGTGCGCCAAATGTCGCTCTCGCGTTGCCTGGAGGCGGTGCTAGCAGAGACCCATTACGCGGACTGGCTGCTCACGCAACCACGGGGCGAACAGCTTTACGCAAACGTGCACCGCCTAGCGGAACTCGCGCGGCAGTTCGATCAGTTCAAGCGCCAAGGGCTGTTCCGTTTTCTGCACTTCATCGAGGCGCAGCAACTGGCTGAGACGGAGCCGGAGGTCGCGCCCGTCAGCCAGTCAAATTCCGTTCGCCTGCTGAGCATTCATCAGAGTAAAGGGCTGGAGTTTCCAGTCGTGGCGGTAGCGGACTTGGGCAAACGCTTTAATGAGTCGGATTTACGCTCCGAGTTGATCCTGGACGAGGAGTATGGGTTGTGCCCACAGATTAGTCCACCGCATACGGCCAAGCGGTATCCGAGTTTGCCGTACTGGCTGGCGCGACGCCGGCAGATGCAGGAATTGCTCGGGGAGGAATTACGCTTGCTTTATGTGGCGATGACCCGAGCCAGGGATACGCTGTTGCTCAGTGCCAGCGTTTCGGAGGCGCGGTTCAACAAGGTTTGGAATGGGGAGGAGGAGGGCCCCGCCGGGTTGTCGCGACCGCACAGCTATGCCGACTGGCTCGGGACGTGGTTCGCGCAGGCAGGCGACACCGTCCAGCCTGGAGAGCAGCGGCAGGGCGAGAGGTCGTTCCTGCGCTGGATGATTCACGATGATACGCGGTTGCTCGAACCTGGCGCCCCCGCTCCGGCCGAAGCCGGCCAAGCCGAAGGGGTTTCCGACCCGACGCAATGGGAGAGCCTGCGGCGACGGCTCTCGTGGGCCTACTCTTTCGGTGCGGCCACGCAACAGCCAGCCAAAACCTCCGTTTCTACTCTGGGACGCGAGGCGGCCGAGGTATCCGACGGGGAGGCAGTCGGCTTCGTCGTTCATGGGCGTCGGCAGGCGCGAGGCCCCAAACTCCAACGACGGGAGCCAGAGCCGGAGCTGTTCAGCCGTTCGAGCGCCGGAGGTCAGGGACCCATCACCCCCGCTCAGCCCGTTTCAATGGCCGCCTCGCTGCCTCCGCAGCCGAACTCCGGGAGCCGCCCGTCGGCGGCCGAGGTGGGCAGCGCCCATCATGTGTTCTTGCAACTGGTATCGCTGGCGCGTGTCGGGAACATCCAAGAGTTGCGCGAGGAGGCGCGCCGACTCAACCGCGAGAAGGTTTTAACCGAGGACGAAGTTGCTTGTCTTAATTTTGAGGGGCTGGCCGCCTTTTGGAAATCGGAGCTGGGAAGACAGGTCCGGGCGCAGGACCAATTCATCGAGCGGGAGCTGGATTTTACGGCGCGCTTCCTGCCTGCGGAACTGGCCGCGGTGGCCGGCCAGTCTCTAAAGCCGGGTTTAGGGAACGAGTTTATCGTTGTGCAGGGAAGGGTGGATTTGGCGGTGGTGGCGCCCCGGAAGATTTTGCTAGTCGATTTCAAAACCGACGCGGTGGCGCCCGAAGAGTTGAGCGAGCGGACGAAACTTTATGAACCACAGGTAAAGCTCTACGCCCGGGCACTGTCACACATTTATCAGCAGCCAGACACCGAGTGCTGGCTCTATTTCCTGGCGTGCCAACGGGCGGTTCGTGTGGAAGGCTAAATGGTCGCAGTGACGAAAATCGCCGGCTCAACCCGGAGCGACTTGACTCTGTTGGCCTAAGGGCAACAGGTTTTGGGCCGGGTCAGGCTTTTCGTTGGCAGAGGCAGGCGGGTTTTCCGAATGGCCGTTGCGCAGGCGAACCAGAGCGGGCCGCAGCAGCCGGCCTTGATAAGTGTAGCCGGTCGCCAGGATTTCGCCCACCAAGGCGTCCGGGCCCGCTTTGACATCGGGCTCAACCAATTGGTGGCGCTGGCCGTCAAAAGGTTCGGCTTCCTGGGGAGCGAAGGGCGCCAGGCCAACCCGCCGGGCGGCCTCGCGGCAGGCGTTTTGGAAGTTGCTCACCTGCGCGATGACATTTGGCAGGCCGGACCGCTGCGCGCCCGCACTTAGGGCATAGACGTGGTCGAGCGTGCGCACCAGCACTTGCAGCCAATCGTTTTCCGCGCGGCGCAGTTTTTCGACTTCGAGCCGCAACGTGGCCTTTTCGCTGTCATTGGCCCGTTCCATAAATTCAGTGAAGGCCCGCACTTCGCCCGCCATCCGCTCGGCAATCGCTTTGGCGCCAGCCGCGGTTTTGTCCGACTGTTCCTGCACGGTCTGCCATTGTGCAGTGGCCCCAGCAATGCGCCCCGCGATGGCTTCAAGGTTTTGGATCTGGGCCACGACCGAGGTTAAGGCGTCTGTCTCCGCCAAGCGGGAGAGAAGGCGGTATTGCAGGAGGTAAGGAGTAATAGCCAGGAGAGCGCCGGCGGCCACGCAGGCCGCAACCAGGAGGGCGGGCCCGACGCCAAGCGGCAGGGCGCTCCGCCAGCAAATGAAACAGGCTGCCCCCAGCAGCAGAATATCGCCCACCAGGAATGGCCCTTTGGCGATCTTAGGTTCATTCAGATTTTGCATGGCAGCCTGTTTGTAAAGCAACGCGCCTCGAGTTTCAAGGGAGAAAGCGAGAATGCTGGAGAGGCTGGAGAAAACGCTACAGGGTTGCCAGCCCGGATTCCACAAGAGCGCGCGATAACAAATCAGAGACACCAAGCTCCTTCGCCCAGCGTGAAAGATAAGCTCGATCCAGTCGGTCGGCTTGGACTTTGAGGACACCAAGCAGATCGCGCCACTGTCGGTCCGAGACCTCTCCTCCTTTCCGGTACCATTCGAGCTTGGCCAACACGGTATCCTCGGGAGAGGCGAAAAACAACTCGATCGGCGCCACTTTACCCACCGATTTCTTCTGGCGGCGGGAAAACTGAGATTGCCCGAATGGGTCTCGCCAACGAACGAACACGTCCACCTTGGTCAGCGTTTCCAGGTGGACCAAATTAAAAGAGCTTTGAGTGTTGATGGCCGCGGCGATAGAGGGGAGATCGGCGTAAAACTCCCCGCCCAAATGTGCTAGGAATGGTTCTGCGTGCTTACCGAACAATCGCGCCACTAAATCCGCATCCAGTGTCTGGCGGGGCTCGCCGAAAACACTGCTGGCAACAGAACCACCCACAAGATACTCAACGCCGAGCGCTTCAAAGGCTGCGACGACGCGAGCGACCGCCGCCAGTAGTTCCAGCTCGGCGTTAGCCATTGTCCGGCAACGGCCCGTAGGCCTTGGTGGCCAACTCCGGTCCAAGCCATAGGTCAGCCAAACGGCGCCGCAACCTCGCTTCCGAGTCAGCAGGGTGGCGCTCGCGTAATCCGGTGAGGGCCAACTCGCGAGCGGTCTGATTGGCACTGAGCACCATGGCCAGTTTTCGGGCAGGGGAGGCGGCACGCAGCAACTCGACGAGGACTTTTTCGACCTCAGGATGCGTATCTTCTGCTAGCGTTCGCATGCAGGCAACTTACTCCACGGGGAGTTGGAGGCCAAGCGAGGTTAAGCCTCTTCTCCCGGCATTTTGCGGTAGAGCGTGGCCAGACTCACGCCCAAGAGCAAGGCAGCTTGCTCCTTGTCGCCGCCGCACTGGTCCAGGATGCGGTTCACGTAGGCCGCTTCCTGTTGGTGCAAAAAGGTTTTGAGCGGAAGCACGGGGGCTGGTGGTGCGGTAGCTGTGGCGGTGACAGCCGAGGCCTGGGACGCCCCGTGCAAGGGATAGAGCGCCGACTCCGGCACAACCGGTAGCGGCACGGGGGCTTCGACCGCCAGAGCAGGGTCGAAATCCGGTTTGACTTTGGCGAGCAGGCTGGGAGGAAGATCGGCGGCTTGAATGACATCGCCTTCGCAGAGGGTGGCCGCGCGTTCAATGGCGTTTTCCAGCTCTCGCACATTGCCGGGCCAATCATAGGCGCACAAGATATCCATCGCCTGGCGGGTCATTTTAAAGGGGCTATTGGTGAGGGCATTGAGCTTGCCTTTGAGGAAATGGGCCACCAACAGAGGAATGTCATCACGCCGCTCGCGCAGGCCCGGCAACTGGATTGGAATGACATTGAGCCGGTAGTACAAGTCCTCTCGGAAAGTGCCTTCTTTAATCCTTTTTTCGAGCGGCTCGTTGGCTGCGGCGAGGACTCGCACATTAACCAAGACCGGCGTGTTGTCGCCCACCCGGCGGACCTCCTTTTCTTGCAGCACGCGCAGCAAACGGCTCTGAAGCACGGGCGACATGGAGCCAACTTCGTCCAGGAAAATCGTGCCGCCGTCCGCTTCCTGGAAGAGGCCCTTCTTGTCATTGAGCGCGCCGGTAAAGGAGCCGCGCCGGTGGCCGAACAGTTCGGATTCGAGGAGGTTTTCCGGCAGTGCGCTGCAATTAATGGGGACGAAAGGAGCGGACTGGCGGCGGCTGTTGAAATGCAAAGCCCGCGCGACCAGTTCTTTGCCCGTGCCGCTCTCGCCGAGGATGAGAATAGTACTCTCGGTATCAGCGACGCGTTCCAGGAGTTTGAACACCTGCTGCATCTTGGGGGCGCTGCCGATGATCTGGCTAAACTGGTATTTCCGCTTGAGCTCGCGGCGCAAGTAGGCGCTCTCAGTCAAAGCCGCGTTGTAGGAAAGGGCGCGTTGGACGCACAGCCTCAACTCTTCGACCTTGAAGGGCTTTTCCAAATAGTCGAAGGCGCCGGCTTTCATGGCCTCAACCGCGGTTTCGATCGTGCCGAAACCCGTAATGACAATCACGACTGCCGGAGGGTTAAGCGCGCGGGCCTTTTGCAGAATCTCCAGGCCGTGAGCCCGGGTTTTATCGAAGTAGAGATCGGTAATGACCAGTTCGGGCGCGTGGGTGGAAAGGCCGGCGACAGCAGAGTTGCCGTTGGTGAAAGGGAAAACTTCGTGCCCTTCCTCTCGCAGCAAATCCGCCACCATCTGCACCATCGTCAACTCGTCATCAACCAACAACACCCGGGCCATGGCCAGCAGACTACGCCCGGGGCCCGCTCAGGGGCAAGGGCGAAATGGTCGCTCCGAGCGATCAGTGCCGACCGACGATTTCCGACATCTTGAAGATGGGCAGGAACATGCAAATCACCATGCCGCCAATGACGACCCCGAGGAAGACTATGAGGATGGGTTCGATGAGCGAGGTCAGGCCGGAGAGAACGGTCTCGATTTCCTCGTCCAGGAAGTCCGAGATGCGTTCGAGCATGTTGTCGATCTTGCCAGTTTGCTCACCGGCGGTGATCATCCGGATGATCATGCTGGGGAACACCGGGTGTTTGCCCAGCGCGCTGGAGATGCTCTCGCCCCGCTCGATATCGCCGGCGGCGATTTTAATGGATTTTTCCATGACGACGTTGCCGACAGTCTGGGAGACGATCTGCAAGACTTCCAGGATGGGCACGCCGCTGCGCACCAGCGAGGCGAAGGTTCGGGTGAAGCGGGCCAGGCAAATCTTATGTGCGATGTGGCCAAAAATGGGCAAGCGAATCCGCCGGGCGTCCCAAAACTTGCGTCCCACCGGCGTCTTGATGAAATAAAGCCAGCTATAAACAGCCCCGCCGCCAGCCAACAACAGCATGACCAGGTATTTTTTGACAAAGTTGCTAAAGTTGATCAGGGCGAGCGTGGGAGCGGGCAGAGCGGCGCCAAAGCTGGAGAAAATGTCCCCGAATACTGGCACGACCTTGACGAGGAGAAAAATGGTGATGAGGATGGCAACTACCGTCACCACCGTTGGATACATGAGGGCGGATTTCACCTTTTTCCGCAGGCGAGCGGAGTTTTCCAAATAGACGGCCAGGCGGGCCAGAATTTCGGCCAGCAAACCGCCCTTTTCCCCCGCCGCCACCATACAGACGTAGAGGCGGTTAAAGGCCATGGGATGCTTTCCCAGCGCCTCGGAGAAACTGTCACCGCCCTCAACGCGGTTGCAAACATCCTTGATGATGTCGCGCATGATCTTGGTGTTGGTCTGCTCGGCCAGCGCCTGCAAGGATTGGACCATGGCCAGACCGGCATCAACCATCGTTGCCAATTGCCGGGTGAAGATGACCAAATCGGCCAGGGGCACGCGTCCGCCGGCGGTCTTGCCCTTCTTGCTGAGCTTTTCCTGGATCGAGACGACCAGCATATTGCGGTTCAGCAAAGCCGCAATGGCGGCTTGCTCGGTGGCCGCTTCGACCGAACTGCGGATTTCGCGGCCAGAGGCCGTCTCACGAGCTACATAAACAAACGATGCCATAGATGGGTTAGTTCAATGCAAGCAGGCCCACGAACTTACCTGGGCGGTGCGCTTTTTCGACGTTGTGATCAGCATTCGATGCTCTTTGCGAAGCAAGCTACGTTCCACCGACGGCAGAAAGGTGATCGGACTATGCACGGCTAGGCATTCCTTCGAACGCGAGCCCAATCTGGGGATGGTACGACCACAGATAGGGCTGAGGCGGGGCAGTGCCTCTGCCTAATTATGTACATAAACTGGACACTGTTGAGGCAACTGGGTGAAAAAAAACTATTGCCCTGGAAGTCGTTTCTTCCTAATTATTGGCCCAACGCGAGGGCAAACTGTTTTTGCCCCCCTTTTCAAATGCAATAGTTAGATAGGAAAAGTAACTAGCAAACCAAACAAATCGGAGGAACGAATGAAGTTTGAAAAATGGACATTAGCTTTGGCCGCCGTTGGGCTGGTCAGCCTGCCTGCTGTGGGGACAGCCGAGGAAAAAGCGAGTTCGGTGATGACCGCACTCTCCTCGACGACCATCAGCGGGTATGTTGATACTTCCGCCCAGTGGAACTTCGGCACGGGCAATGCGAATCTGCCGCCTTATAAATTTGGCGGCGCGAGCAAAGCCGACGGCTTCAACCTGGACGTCGTCCAACTCAGAATCGAGAAACCGTTGGATGAAAGTGAGTGGGCGGCAGGCTACCGGGTGGATCTGTGGGCAGGACCGGATGCCAACACCCTGGGGACCCAATCCACCCTCTCCACCGGCGGGAGCGATTTCGGGATTCGCCAGGCGTACGTCGCCCTGCGGATGCCAGTCGGCAACGGCTTGGACTGGAAGGTCGGTGTTTTCGACAGCATCATCGGATACGAATCCGTCGAGTCGCCCATCGATCCGAACTACACGCGCTCGTATGGTCACTCGATCGAGCCGCAGACGCACACCGGCATTCTGGGCAGCTACCGCTTCAATGACATGCTCAGTGTCTCGGCGGGCGTGGCTAACACCGTCAACTCCTCAATCAACTCAC
>Ga0209517_10010191_pt1 | contig 10519 bp, 10 predicted proteins | sample PeaSoiMetSII2010_FD_187695 | JGI IMG/M metagenome (GOLD analysis project Ga0209517, IMG submission 187695) | Peat soil microbial communities from Weissenstadt, Germany - SII-2010 (SPAdes) (version 2) | ecosystem: Environmental > Terrestrial > Soil > Wetlands > Peat | place: Germany... | reverse complement strand
GGCCTTCGTCGGATTCTGCCGGAGCCGGAACAAGCGCGCGCCGATGCAAAGGGAACGCGACCGGGAATGGTCCGAACCCCCTGCCCGTTCATGAAACGTAGAACCGCACTAGAAGCCCGCGGACGGGTTTTACATAATCTCTGGGCCCGACTGGCTCCCAAGAGCATAACCCGATTCTCTGGAAATCCTCGGTGCCGTGGCGGCGATGTTAGGCCCCCGCCCTCGACCAATACCCTGAGCCGAAACACATTTCTTGGTAGCTATCAGCTAGCTATCCACTATCCGAACGCTGCCTGCTTAGTAGCTGTCAGGTACCGAGCCGCTAGCCTACAGATAGCCTCTTGCTATCGGATAGCTTCCTGATACCATGCCGTTTCCTGATGGCTAGCCGCGGATGAGGACATGCCGACAATTGCATTCGTATCGCCGAAGGGCGGCGCGGGGAAAACCACTTCAGCCTTCCTGCTGTCCACGGCTCTCGCGAAACTCTACGATGTGACCATCATTGACGCCGATCCCAATCATCCGATCCAGACCTGGGCGAATGGCGGCAACACGCCGCCGCGCTTGACGATCATGTCCGATGTGGATGAGGACACGATCATCGAACGCATCGAAGACGCAGCCGAAAAAACACCCTTCGTCGTTGTCGATCTGGAAGGCACCGCATCGAAGATCGTCATTTATGCGATCTCGCAAGCGGATTTGGTGATCATTCCGACGCAAGGCTCGCAGCTCGATGCGAATGAAGCGAGCAGGGCCATCCGCGTCGTGCTGCAGAGTCAAAAAATGACAAAGACGGTGACGCCCTACGCCGTGCTCCTGACGCGCACCAATCCGTCGATCAGGACGCGCACACAAGCGCATATTCAAAACGGGATGATCGGCGCCGGCATCCCGGTGCTGGAAACCGAGCTTAACGAGCGCGACGCCTTCCGGGCGATATTCTCCTTCCAGCAAACGCTTGACGGTTTGAACGCGGCGGATGTGCCCAATCTCGACAAGGCAAGACTCAACGTGTGGGAATTCGTGCACGAAGTTGTGGAGCGCCTGAAAGCAGTGGAGGAGGGCGGTAGGGAAAAAGAAGACATTGAAACCTCTGACGTCGCTGGTGCCGCATGAGCGGGCGCGTCAATCCCTTTGCGAACCTGGCGGAGCCGCCGGTGTTCTCGACCAAAGCCAAAGCGGAAAAGCCCGTTCAAACGGAAACCATCGAGCGCATCGCCGAGGAAAACAACTTTCCATCCCGCCAAGCCTCCAAGATTCCGAAAGAGCCCAAACGGAAACGCCGCCTCTACACGACCGGCAGGAACAGGCAATTCAACATCAAGGCGACAGCAGAGACAGTTGATCGCTTTTATAAGATGGCCGATGAAAAAAAGGTGCCGCTCTGCGAGCTGATGGAACTGGCCCTCGATGCTCTGGAGAGAGAAGGGTCCCACACTAAGGTGTAATGTCGAGCCGAATTAACCTGGCGTCGGGCCTCGCTGATGCGTTCCCAGCGCCGACGGGGCAGGGGTCTCCGGTTCAGCTTGCATCTGAGACGCATACTCGGGATGGAATCCAAGCAGCGTGTCGGTGATCTTTTGCGCATCGGCCGCCGCCCGGAAGATTTCGCGCTTGTCGTCTTTGAGTGGTTTGATCCAGTTGGCGATATAACTGGAATGCTGCGGAATGTCGGTCGGAATCCCGAGCTCTGCTGCCACGAAGGCCGAGGCCAGCTCCGCGCGTAACTCCTCCATCGCATAGGCTGCGGAACCGAAGCGTGATTGCATGTCGCGATTGAGCCGCGACGTGTGGCCGGTCCAATGGCCAAGTTCATGAAGGGCGGTTGCCGCGAATTCCGGCGGTCCGCGAAAGGCATGCTCCGGCGGAAGCTGGACGTGATCTGTGGCCGGAGAGTAGAACGCCCTGTCGCCGCCGATGCGGATAACGGCTCCGCTGTTCTTCAGGATGATATCCGCGGCCTCGGGCCGCGTCCAAGGCGCTTCCTCGACGCCAGGGGCCTTGTATTCCGGTACTCCGTCGATTTGCGAGGCGTGGAATACAGAGTAGTGCTTCAGAACGCGAAGTGTCTTCTTGCCGTCCTCCGCCTCATCGTCCTCGACCTCATAGGGCTTGCTGAAAAAGATGGTGGTCGATTTCTCGCCCTTCTTGACCTGCCATTTCTTTTCCTGCGCTTGCTGATAGGTCATCCAGCGTGGGTCTCCAAACTGAAAGGCTCGCATGTCCATGCCGAGAATGAGCACGTTGATGCCGTGATAGCGCTTGCCGGTGACGGGATTGAACGGCGCCTGCGGGCCGCCGGCCTTACCTGGGTCCCAGGGGCGAACCCAAGGTTTGACGCCGCGCTCAAGCTCGGCGACGATGCGGTTCGCGAATTCCTCCATAGGATCGCGGCGCAAGGTATTGGTCATCGGGCTCGACCTCCGGCGCTTTCTTGATTGCCGGACCGGAGCGAAACTGTCAATCCGCGGCTTGTGCCGGCGCGCGCGTTTGGTTTTGCGGGATTTCTGTCTGTTCGTCATGACGCGCTAGCTCCTTCCGCCGCGAGCCTTTGGCTGGCGATGGCGTGGTACTTGGCGTCAAGCTCGATACCGAGCCAGGAACGCCCGAGCATCTTGGCCGCGAGCAGGGAGGAACCTGACCCGCTGAACGGGTCGAGCACGACTGCGGAGGGCGCGGAAAACGTTTTCACGAGGGGTAGAAGGACCGGAAGCGGCTTCTGCGTCGGGTGCAGCTTGTTGCCGCTGTACGGCCAGTCGATGACATCGCGAACCGGACTATCCGGGACTCTCGGATAACCCTTGGCCAGCAGGTAGGCGCATTCGTGCTGGCAACGAAGATACTTCTCGGATGAGCTATATCGCTTTGGGAACACGAGATGTCCCACGACGCGGAATCCCGCGGTGCGCCAGGCAGATACAAAGCGGTCGGCGTGCGGCCATCCGTAGAAGCTTACGCAATAGCTGTCTCGCTCAAGGACGCGATACATCTCGGCGAATGACGGCTTGAGCCATGCGTCATTGTCGTCGTTCGGTACGACGCGGCCATCACGTTCCCTGTAGCGCGTAATATACGGCGGGTCCGTGAGAATGAAATCAACGCTCCTTGCGGCAAGCTGCGGCAAGACGTTAAGGCAGTCGCCATGGATGATGGTGTTGCGAAGGGCGCTCATGTGTTGTCTCCCTTCGCTTGGGCGACGGCGACATCAAGCATCCTGACGGCTTCCGCCAGATCGCCTCGGCTCCAGCGGTCGATGACAAGGGAAGCCGCATTGAACAGGGCAGGGGCAGCAGCGATCAGGCAGGCGTTGGCTTCATCCTGCGGCCCACGCTTCGCCGTCTGCGCATCCGGCTCTTCATCCTCGTTTTCCGGAGATATGGTCGCTACGATCTGCCCGTTTGCAACGATAGCGATCGACGCTCCGTGGTCCCATTGCAGGGGCTCGACGCGCCACGGTCCCGGTGTGTGTGCTTGGTTTGTCATGGACTGCCTCTTTCGTTTTGAGTGACCCCCACGGCGGGGGCGAAAGAGGGCACGGCAGGCCGCCGCGACCGAGCGCGGCTGTCATAGGATTTTGGGGTGACTGCCCCGTCACGAAAATGTATCCGGCGGGGCAGGGGAACCAAAGTCCGTCATTGACAGCAAGCGGCGGCGGCTAGAGTGCCTTCGCCCCGCTGTCTGGGGGGCAGGAGGGAAGAAGAAGCTGACCATGACAGCGCATGGGCGCGGTGGTGGGGCAGGGGCGGTTCTCCCGCCGGCTTCGCCACGGCAAGCAGGAGCTGGCGGTTGCGCGATAGGGTCCGGTTTGCAGGCATGGAATCTTTGCAGTAGGGTAGACGGGTCATAATGAGGAAGGAGGCCGATCCCATGACCATTCAGATCACCAAGCCCGAAATTGAGGCGCTCATCAATCAGCGTCTCCAAACCGGCGGGTTCAAGGATGCAGAGGATGTCATACTTCAGGCGCTTCAGTCGTCCAAAGAAGAGGACCGTCCGTCGCCCGCATCGGCGGCAAAGGATATGGTTGAGCTCTTTGCGCCTGTTCGGGGGTTGTTTGCGGATGGCGAACTCGACTTCAGCCGGAATCCCTCCACGGGTCGTCCTATTGACCTTTCATGACCGGGTTTCTCCTCGACACAAACATTCCTTCCGAAATGCTGCGGCCCCGTCCGGACGCGAATGTCGCCGCCTGGGTTAAACGCCAGGCGAGTAGCACGCTGTTTGTGAGCGTCGTAACGATGGGCGAGTTGCGGCGAGGAGCTACGCTCCTCGCGGAGCAGAGTCCACGACGGGCGGAGCTTGAGCGAATGATCCACGAGAAGGTTCCGTCCTGGTTCCAGGACCGCATCTTACCGGTGACCCGGACAATCGCGGAGAGATGGGGCGTGCTCGATGGAGAGAGACAACTCGCCGGTCGACCACTCAACATTGCCGACGGTATGATCGCGGCGACGGCCCTTGAGCACGACCTGACGCTGGTCACGCGCAACGTCAAAGACTTCGTCGGGCTCGGCATTGAGGTCCTTAGCCCCTGGGATGCCGCGTTAACCACGTGATGCACATCGAGCTTCCCGATGAACTGGCGGCCGCGCTGAAAACGAAAGCGGCGAAGGCTGGGCTTACGCTTCAAGACTGGCTGCAGAAGCTCGCCTTGGAAGAGCCGGTAACGGCCGAGTCCGGCAAGCCGTTCAAGTCGGGCTACGGCATGCTGGCGAAGTACGGTCCGGCGCCGTCGGCCGCGGAAATCGACGAGAACCGGCTAGAGATGTTCCGCGGTTTTGCCAAAGACTTCTGATGATGGCCGGCGTCACTTTAAGGGAAATTTTCTGAGGTAGAGCCAACTTGCAATCATAAAAGCGATCGCCGCCAGAATCTTCGGATTATCCGCGAGAAGCAAGGGCAGGAGAGAGATTCCGGGTATGAGGTCCAACCACGGGAGATCGGACAGTTTCGAGAGAGAGGCGAAAAAGAAACTCAGGCTGAAAAGAACGACAACGAGTCCGATGAGAGCCCTCGACGGTCCAACGGAGACGACGAACGACGGCTGGGGAGCCCAGATCCGCCGCTCATCGCTGTTCTTCCGCACCTGAGCAATCGATAACGTTGACAGGATCGTGTCAGTGCCTCGGACGGTGGGGAGGAGGATTCTTTCTTCGTTGTACCGGCCATTGATCGCGATCTTGGTTGTCGAAACACTGGTGAACGCCTTCGGGTCGAAGATAATCTCCAACTCTTCGTTGTTAGGTTTCGAGTTCTGTTCTCCGTAGAAGAGGAGTCGCATCAATACCGTCTCGCCGGTCCGAAAGCGGTACACGGAGTCTGGAGAAGCCGTCCTTGGCTTCAACTGGTGCTCCGGCCACTTGCGTCGCAAAAGAACGTGGTTTGCCCGAAAGAAGCCGAGGACGCGATAGGTAATGCAATCACTGAGCTCGCATTCCTTCGCGTTTATTCGATCAATGAGGCTTCTCCATGCTCGCTCCTGGCCTCTCTTCTTTTGGGGAAGCGGCAGGTCGTCCGCTTCATAGACGTAAAAACCATCCTTGGCTCCCGGCAATCGGGGCTCGGATGGTTTGAGGTAAGGCCGCTCTGCGTGATCTTTGATCGCCGCATCCCACTTGTCACGCCATGTTTCGTCACCGAGCTGACCGTAGTCTAAGAACTTTCCAAGTTCGATATCGATGACGACAATCCCAGCGAGTTCCTTGGCATGCTTGATTACGCAGAACCGGATGGGCAAAAAGACATAATCAAGCTGATGAGGCGCTGTGCTTCGCGCCGCGGGCGGCAACGCCTTTTGCTCTTCCTCGGCCGTCCGTTGCCTAAGCGCTCCCTCAGCAAAAACGAAGACTGCGGCTTTGCCAATAAGATTTTCCGCTTTCGTTGCGAAGGAGCGGGGAATGTATTGTTCTCCGTATCGGACACGAAGCACATGCCCGTCCGGAAGGCAGCAGGCGTTAAGTACATTCTGTTTGAACAGATCATAGCTGCATGAACTGAAGATATAAATCAAGGAGTGGCCTCCGCTTTTCGGAGCGCTGCGGGAAGTGCCCTTATCGAGCGAAGTTGAATCAGTTTTGGATGAGGTGGTTGCTCGGAAACTTCGTAGCTCCAGGTCGGCTGAGGAATCCAGATCGCGTTTAGTCCTGCGGCGAGGGCTGTCCTAACATCCGAGCGGACCGAATCGCCGATTGACCAAGTCATCCTGGGATCAGCGCGAAGTTCTTTGGCGAGTCGCCGGAAGGTCTTCTCTTCCTTGTGGTCCACAATGACAACTCGTTCAAAGAACTTTCGAAGGCCGCTCTCCTCAACCCTGGTCGTCTGAAGTGAGTACTCTCCCTTGGTGAGAAGTACCATTCGACAGCGGCCTTCCAGGGCCGCCAAAGTTCGCTTAGCATACGGAATGAGCCTCGTCTTGCTTCGACTTACAGAAGTGGCGATTTTCGAGATTCGCTGCTCTTCACGGAGCGACGGCTCTCCGGCGCGCGAGCGAACGAGGTCCTCGTACGTCTCCACCATCGAGCACTTGAAGCGCTCAATGGTAAAACCCCACTTCGATACATTGCGCTCGTCTCTCCGCTCAAATTCGACGGACAGTCGTTCCTCATCGAAGCCCAGACTTTTCATCATTCGAAAGAATCTTTTCTTCGCGGCCGTGTAGAGGGGCATCGTGCGCCAAAGGGTGTCGTCTCCGTCAAAGATGAGAACAGACTTCTCCGCTCGGGGGGCCATTAGAACGATTCTATTGGATCGGGGACGCGTTCACGCAACCAAGTTTCCGCGACCGTGACCCGGCTCGGACGGTGTGCCGGCTGCTTGGAAGCCTGGCGGTCGTGTACCGTCGAAAATCAAGTGGTTCTTGTTGCGAAAGCGCGAGATTCTGTGAAGGCTCAGGCCCCTATGCGCTGCAGGACATCGTGGGTTGCGGCGGGAAGGTTGCCCCGAACGAGAAGTTCGTTGACGACGATGAGCTTGAGATCGCTCGCCTGCTCCACGAGTTCTGGGAGGGACGGCACGGCGGGGTGGTCATTTGTCAATGGGCCCGAAAGGGCGATGGCGAAGCGGTCCCCATCGTTGCTGACAGCCAGAATTGGCACCTCCACTTGGCCGAGGCCTGCCAAGGGAAGTTTGACGCCCATCTCAAAAGTAATGCCGGCCAGCCCCTGCCGGAGAAGATCGTTATAAAGCAAGGTCATCGACGTTTGCAGCCGCTGCGGATCGAAGTCGGGCAGGGTGCCTGTCAACAGGTACTCGGCCAGTTCGGCCCCGACGTGCCGGTCGAGGAGCCTGTGCTCGAACTTGTTCTTAAAGCTCCGCAGGCAGCGATAGCAGGATGCGTCACAGTTCTCAGGACACGTCTTCATCAGTCTCAACGCACGCTGAAATAGCTCGCTACCAAATTCCACGAGTTGACTCGCGAATCCAGCACCACCAGGCAGCGTATCGTACAGGAAGATCTCGGCCTTCAATCCTTCGCGGCCCTCGGGTGTCAGCGACGGCCTATACTCGGCCATGAGTTCGCCTGGTTCGATCTCCAATATCTGGCTCGCCGCTTTGGCCAACGCTTCACTGAGAGTACGCAGAGCCACGTCCGTGGGATACTGGCCCGGCTTCAATCGTAACGGCGGTTCCACACTCATAGAAAAAAGTGCGATGTCGGTAATGAAGTCGGTGCCAAGCACGATGTGCCGTGTGGTGCCGGCCCCTTCGCAGGTTGGTTGCTTCTCGTCTGGGTACGGCTTGCGGTGCGGCGCCGTCAGCAACGGCGTTGGATCGCTGCTGGCTTCGATGCGTCCACATTTCACGCAGTACGAGTAGCCGTCTCGTTTCGGCCCGGTGTTCGACACCAGGAGGTGCTTGCGCTCTTTCAACAAGCGTACATGGTCGTTGACTTGCGTCCATTTGGATTCTTCCGACGGAGTCTGCATCGTAAGCTTGGCGCGGGTCGCGTAGCTCGTCTCCGGCATGTCATCGGGAGATGTTACTTCCTCGACATCAATCGGATGGGCAAAACCCGGCGGACGCAGCCAGTATCGTGCCTCACCGAACGTGCTTGCCGCGCCGCAAGCGGGGCAATCCTGCTTGTCGCCGCGGCCGATTTCTCCGATTTCGAACGTCCGTGCAAAGCCGCAAGCGCTGCACTCACAGTAGAGGCGCTTCTCGTCCCATGCCCGGAAGCGTTCTTCTGCCATCACCGAATAAACGGCACCTGAGGAGTAGCATTTCCCCGATATCCAGATCTGTTTGCCGGGGGCATATTGCGTGAGCGCGATCGGCAGCCCCTGGGAGGGCGCAAAGCGCATGATCGGGCGAAAGCGGTTCGATCGGGCCTGATCAAAGACATGGAAAGTCGCGACGTCTGTAGGGAAGGCGTAGCGCGGAAGAACACCGCGATAAAGCAATCGATCGAGCAGTTGGCCGCTGTTAGGGGTCTGGGCCGGGTTTTCCTCGTCCTCTTCAGGAACATCTTCGCCAGAATCGTCGTCGGCGCTGGCTTTAGGTTTGACTTCCTCTTTCGGAAGGAACTCGATTGCCGCTTTAATCGCGGCGATGCAATCATCCTTCAATCGCGCGAGCAGAGCCGAGCGGTCCTCAACTGAAAGTTCACTGGGAATCCACGCGGCAGCTTTCGCTTGCAGCACTTTCTCGTTATCGGTGAGCCAGTCCGCGAAATCGTGGATGTTGAGTATGGCGGTCTCCGAACGAAAGCCTGCTACGCTGCCCAACACTGAAAACAAATCGTGGGGCTGTGTTACGTCGATATCCGGTAGTCGGTCCTGGTGGTAGTTTTGGAGCAGGAACGCGCGGATGTGACGGCGAGTGATTTCGGGGTTATCCAGTGTCAGCCTGGGATCGATAACGTCGCCGCGGATCATCCCATCGGGCTCCGCAAAATAATGCTCGTCATGACTGTCCACGCTGCCGAATGCGATCACCGTTGCAACCGCGTTACCTCGACGTCCCGCGCGACCGGAGCGCTGTTGATAGTTTGCGCGACCCGGCGGCATGTTGCGCAAGGCGACACCAGACAGTGCACCGATGTCGATTCCAACTTCCATCGTCGTCGTGCTGGAAAGAACGTCGATCGCAGTTGCGCGACGCGCCTCCTTGCCGAAGGCGGGCGCGACATCCTGGAAGAGTAATTCGTGTTCTTCCGCCTTGGAAAAGATGTCTTCGTTTTGCGGCGCATTGAGCTGGGCCGTGTGTTCGGCGGCGATAAGCGCCATCGGTTCTTGGGGCGGATCTGCGAGGGCGGCCATCACCGGCCTGCGATAATATCCTTTTCTGGCGAGAAACACGGGGTCTTTCTCGGGATCAAGGGCCTCTACGCCGTCGCTTCCGCAATCAAGACAATAGGACAGTCCCGGCACGGGGCGGTGCACCGACTTGCAAGTCGGACACCGCACCCACGAACCGTCGAAGAGAAGAGATAGCTCGCCACCCCGAAACTGGTATTCTCCGCCCATGTCGGTCGAAAACAACGACAAGAGTTCGGGAGTCCATTTGTCGTTAAAGAGCTTTCGGGCGCCCTTATCCTTGATCACGATGTCCATGGCATCGAATTTGCCCTTACCCTTCTTTCCCTTGACGCTGACGCCTTGGATTCTCGGGCGCTTCCACCATGACGACGGCATGCGACTGAGCCAGAATCCGTAGTTACGCCAGCATCGAAGCCATGCGCGCACGAGAGCGACCTTGCTCTCGGGAGTCTCCGCCAATCCGGGAATGGACGGGAGTTTCTCAAGCTTCGCTGTCAATTCGCTGCGTTCGCACAGGGAAGCAAGTGCAAGCGCCTCAAGCCCGAGAAACGGGTCTTGCACGGTGGTGATGATGTCTTCGAGCAGGGCCTGAGGGGGATTCTCGGAGCGCATCTTGGTGAGAAGAAACAGCAAACCGTTGTCCGTATCCGCGCTGCCTTCGGAAACGGCGAATTCAACGGTTTCTTCGGCTGCGAAGGTTTCGGCGGCTTTTAGTTCGGGGCGAAGACGCACACTGAGCTTCTTGGATGCCAGCAATATGGCCAGATACAGGTCGTCGAGGCTCAAGAGCGGCCTGATGTGCGGGACGGCTCCGAGCCGCTTGTAACCCCATGCGATCAGGGAGCGCAGTGAATCCCTAGTCGAATACATTTGCAGGTGTGGAGCGAGGCGAGCTCCAACCTGCCTGGAATCCGAGAAGACGAGAACTTTACGTCCCCGAAGCGGGGCGAAGCGCGTCGGCTTGATGGCATTGGGGGGTTGGATCTGAATCTGCTTTGCCACAAGCGCCTGAAACGGCTGATCGCCTTTGGTCTGGTGATCCTGTACCGTCGTTCGGCCGAAGCGGGCGGTTTTTCCGCAACAACCGCAAGGAATAAACTGGCCACGGGCTTCCAGGCTCTGATCAACATCGCCGTCGTCATCGACGGGAGGCGTTGTTCTGTCCTGCCGCAAGTAGACGGTGCGCATCCGAGGTCCGAGCTGGTTAGGATTCACTCGTCCGGTTTCCAGATCGTAATCGGCGGGCTCGGCAGGAC
>Ga0209517_10010190_pt1 | contig 10520 bp, 7 predicted proteins | sample PeaSoiMetSII2010_FD_187695 | JGI IMG/M metagenome (GOLD analysis project Ga0209517, IMG submission 187695) | Peat soil microbial communities from Weissenstadt, Germany - SII-2010 (SPAdes) (version 2) | ecosystem: Environmental > Terrestrial > Soil > Wetlands > Peat | place: Germany: Weissenstadt... | reverse complement strand
CACGATGGTGTTCTCATAGGCACCGCTTGCCTTGAGAGTGTCGAGCACGCGTTTGACCTGCTCGTCGACCGTTCGTTGCAGCTGGTAGTAAAAACGCCGCGCCGCCTCGATCCACGGCTGCGGCGCGAGCATCGTTTTCCACGCGTCGACGTAGCTTTGCTGGCACGCGGGCTTCGTGGACAGGTCTTCGTTCTGAGTCGGCGGTTCGGGGAGGCGCGGCACTGATCCGAAATCGTAGCTCAGGCCCTGTGTCCACGCAGCCACGCCGAACGCCGAGATGTCGTGCGGGTTGAGGAACGAGCACACCGTGAGCCACGGCCTGTCGCTTCTGTCCTGGTCGAGCCGCTTCAGCAGAGCGATCACCTCGTCCGCCGTGAAGGGATCCCTCGCCGTCCCCGTGTTTTGCTTGCCCATCCCGTGCGCCTCCGGCCCAACCCACTCCGAGAAGCCATAGGCGTCGAGCAGGTCCGCCTTCAGGTACGCGGCTATATTTTCCGCGCTCACGTTGCCGTCCTTGTCCAACGTCTGGAGATAGCCCTTGCCGTCGGGCGCGTCGAGGTGCGCGTGTGAGACGTGCCATTTGCCTTTGTAGAACGTCCGGTAGCCGCCGGCCCGAAACCAGTCGCCGATAGTCGGTACCGTGTCGGGCGCGAGCCAGAACATCTCGTCGCCGTCGGCGCTCTTCGCAAGGCCATCGGTCTGTGTGACCCCGTGAAGCGACGGGTATTGCCCCGTCAGAAACGACGCACGGCTGGGTGTACAAGCTGTGGACATAGTGTAATGACGTTCAAATGAAATGCCCGATTTCTGGAGGCTCTCTTCAGCGATGAGCGTCTCGCGACAGAAGCGACGCATTTCGTCGGCCTCGTATACCGGCGGATGGCGCTGCTGATCAGTGAGGATAATGAGAATATTCGGTTGCTTCTTAGCCATAAATGCCCTCCTTTTTGATTATATGTTACCAAGCACTCTTATGTCCCATGACATTTCTTGAATTTCTCACCACTACCACAGAAACAGGGCTCATTTCGGCCCAGTTTAATTGAGCCTCTATAACCTCCCTTCTCATCTGTTGCCATTAACTTCATAACCTTCCCAGCCGGCATGCCCTTCCGGAGCAGTCCAGCCATGATCTTCATGGGGTGATCAGCATGTTTAAAAAATGCCTTATACCCTTCACAGAGGTAATTCAATCCCGCCTCTCCATCCGGCGTCTCGATCAAGCGATTCTTGGGACACTCACCGTTACAGATATGGATAAATTCACAATTACGACAGTATTGCGGCAAGGTGTCGTGCTTATCCTGTCCGAATTTTCGCTGGTTGTCAGACGCGACGAGCTCGATCATGGGCGTTTTCAGGATGTTTCCCAAGAGGTGTTTTGGCTCGACAAAGTGATCGCAGGAATAAAGATCACCGTTGTGTTCCAGTGCCATGCCCTGACCACAGGTTGGCCCAAAAATGCAGACTGTTCCTGCAATGCCAAGCCAGCCTGCCAACGCCCCGTCAAAGTTCAAAATGAAGGTTTGCCCCACGTCCCTTTTGACCCATTCATCGAAAATAGCAATCAAGAAACGCCCCCATTGTTCAGGCCGAACGGACCGGTCCGTGACTTTGTTGCCTTTCTGTGACCCGGCTTCATTCTCCCGCTCAACGATCGGAATGAACTGGATATAATTCGCCCGGAGCTCATCCCGGAAGAACCGGTAGACTTTCAGGGGATGAACGGCATTCCTTCTGTTGACCGTGCTTAGAATATTAAATTCAACATTGTGTTTCTGAAGCAACCGGGCGGCTCTCATGACCCGGTCGAAGGTCCCATGCCCTCCTTTGTCTTTCCGGTAGTAGTCGTGATGTTCTTTGGGACCATCCATGCTCAGGCCAATAAGGTAGTTGTTCTCGTGGAAGAATTGGCACCATTCATCATTCAAGAGAATGCCGTTTGTCTGGAAGGTATTTTCGATGCGGGCACCGGGCTTCTTATACTTTTTCTGAAGCTCCATTGAACGCCTGAAAAAATCTAACCCCATAAGCGTTGGTTCGCCCCCCTGCCATGCCACGGTCACTTGTGGAACCTGATGAGCTTCAAAAAGCTGCCGGATATAAGACTCATGCATGTTATCTGACATCCGGAAATTGCTTCCGGGGTAAAGCTTTTCCTTATCCAAAAAGAAGCAGTAGTCGCAATTTAGATTGCAGGTCGCGCCGGTCGGCTTGGCCATGATGTGAAAAGCTGTGGGAATACTCGTTGCCGGAGTCATTTGACGGTGCACTCGATTATCGCTAGGGCCGATCGTATTGACGATCTCTGTCATGACTGGTTTTCCTCTTCCGTCGCAAAATCTAATGTTTTATTTCTGTACTCGTTGTCCGTATTCTTTAAGTGCCCTTTTTAAACTTCCTTTCATTTGGCTACCGCTAGCGATCGGCAGCCCGGTCCAGGCTGCCGCGATAGTGTCCAATAGGGCGACCCCACATTGTCCTTCGCCTCAAAGTCAGGAAGAGCTCTCCTGAAATCCTCGAGGAGCTCCTTGTTTCGCATGGAGATCAGGGCACCGCTCACAAATACCCATGAACCACAAACGCGTCAAACCCATGAGATGCGACGGCATATCACTCCTGGCTTGCAGTTCCTTCCGGATGTTGGTTGCACCGACTACTTGAGAGTTATCACAAACCGCAACTCTATCAAGAGTACAACCCGAATAAAACACCTGCGGTAAAAAGCTATGGCGACACTTTCAGCCACAAAGCGAGATTTTTCGATGGGCGAAACGATTCACAATTTTTGGTAATACTATGTACTAACATATAGTTAGAGATGATTGGTGCAGAGTTCAACCCAAAAGTCCAATTCTCCACTTGGTACAATATCCGGGGGCAGGTCATTATTTTTAGCGGACCAGTATGCCTTTGGCTCAGTGCATCACAAGCATCCTTAACTTCCCCACCCCCAGTGTTCAACGAGGGGTGGGGAAACGGAAGTTATTTTGTATCACTTGGTGCAGAACTCGGCTCTGCGGCCGATGTCGGTGCAGGCGCAACACTCGTTGCTGCTGCAGGCGCCGGAGCAGGTGCTGCTGCCGGTGCCGGAGCTGTTGCCGCTGCTGGGGCCGGTGTCGGCTTACTCACTGGAGCAGCAAGGCCAGCTTTATATTCTTCCTCACTGATCTTCTTCACTTCCGAATTCTGAAGTGTGACAGTGCTGCCGGAGCGAGCGTCCTTCACTTTAACCGCGCCACCCCTGACGTTATCAATTTCCTGCGTATAATACACCTTGTCCGATTGTGGATCCGTCACCTTGTAATATGTGGCACATCCACCAACAAGGAGACCGACGCACAGAATTACGACAAGCCATCCATACCTTACAGACCGTTTCATAGTTTTTTCTCCTTTTATTATATTTATCGTCATACACCTACTGCACTCTCTTGATTAAAGACGGTACCCGCCGACCATCAATCGCCTGGGCTTTCGGCGCGTACAGACGTATGGCTTATAGTCGGTTCTGTAGCTTCCCGCGTTGCTGGTCCCGTAGAGCCAGTCGTTTCCCGGCTTCTTGGCTTTCATGACGAAGTTCGCCGGTATTGGCGTTGAGGTGCGATGGGCATACGCCACGCTGCAGAGCGTGGCGTATGCCTGGAACATCCACAAAATCGAGGATTTGATGACCGGTGCAATCTTAATGTCTCGCAGTTAGCGGACATAAAAGGAGCGGTAGCGGGGGCCAATGACGCGGGAGACGCTCCCACTTACTTCCCAAGGCCGGTCACTTCAACCACGACGCGGCGGTTCTTTGCGCGGCCCGCAGCTGTTGCGTTATCGGCGATCGGGTTGTCCTCGCCCATCCCGATCACTTCCATCTTGCTGGCATCGACGCCGAGCTCGACGAAGTAATCGCGTACCGCTTGCGCGCGCTTCAGCGAAAGCTGCTTATTATATTCGGCGCTGCCGGTGTTGTCCGTGTAACCAATAATTCTCACCGAAATGGCAGTGCTCAACTCCGCTTTCGCCTCTTCGCGGTACTCTAGGATCTTCTGCTTTCCTTCAGGCGTAAGCTCTGACTTGTCGATGGCAAACATCGCGGCTTCAGGAAACGTCATTTCTTTTCGGCTCGGCGCAACCACCACTGCCGGCGCGGGCGCAGGTGCTTCGACGGGTGCGGGTGCTGCGACCTCTTTCGGAGGACAAAGAGCCTCGATTTTTGCAATTGCTTCCTGCGCCATAGTGATCGATTCTTGCGTATGGCAGGCCTCGTAGGCCTGATAGGCCTTGTCTACCATATCGTTTGCAGCATTAAATTCTGCCGGACACTGCTTGTCTTTGCCCGCCATGCGAGCCTCCTCCAGGGCCCGCGACGCTTCCGGTAACGGCTTGTGGTAGAAAATATATTTATTCCTGCCCTGCGGTCCTGTTTCGAAAGTGGAACACCCGACCATCAAGCTCATGAAGAGCATGCCAATCATGCCTATGAACATACTATTTAGTATTGCTTTCATCGTTACCCCACCGGTTGAATTTACTGAAGAATATGTTGTCTTCATGCTGCACCCTCCTCTGATCGAATCACTACCGGTTGATAGCCTCCTGTAGGCTGCTTAGCTCTGCGGTCCTTGATAGTTCCGGTCACACACCTGCATGCATGATCACCTGCAAAACACGGATGCGGCCCCGCCTATCTTATAACCGCAAACAAGCCCACGTTCCCTCCACCTTATCAGTGCAACGTCAATTGCGATCCCCTGGATACGACCGACAGGACCACGATTATCACATTTTAATTTTGGTTCACACCTATATTGCCTTTTTCTTTCGAATCGTCTCAAGTTCCTGCTCCAATTTCCCTCAGGGACCAGACCGATTCGTAAAAGAACAGTCGATCCTCTTGCGTTCCTTGCACATCTCCTGCTCAGCATGACAGTTTATACCCAGAAAGAGACCACACACAATGAACGAGAATAATTCATGCGAACTCAAACATTTTTCTTTCATTATATCACATCATAGCTCTTCCTTTTGACAGGTGCCCTTTTAATAGGTGCAGATTTGAAATTGGTAGCGCGCGCCTCAAAAGCCATCCTTCAGCGCCGGGAGAAACGTGGATTTGCATTCCTTGGTGGCGCACTTTTTCCGCCAGTCGTTTGTGCGAACGCAATTTCCGTCTGTGATGCGCATAGGGTTTATGTGGTCCGTGCTGTAGACGTATCCCGGCGGTCACGCCCCGGTTCAAGACCGCGCAGACAATATTATGAGCAGGCTAACGGAGACTACGGATGCACAGTTCGGAAAGTTCTTGTTGCCAAACGCGGACATTTATAAAACGGGCTCTAGTATCCGCCGCCCCAGCGATACTGCCACAAGACGCCGATGGCGTTGTAGTAGCTGTCCGTGCGGCTCGCCGTGCCGTTGCTGACGTAGGTCTTCACCGAGTTGTGCCGATCCACCGGAAACGCAACGGTCAGGCCTGCCCTCGTGTTCGTCTGCATGGTATTTCCCCTCACGCCGTTGACGGTGGTGCGCCCGCCCGTATAGAAAGTGCCGTCCAAAGCGAACCATATGCCAGAGGGAAAGCCGTGAATGATATGTCCCTGCACCGCGTAAATCGGCGCCTGCGCGAGCGTGCCACCGTTAAGAAAATCGTTGTTGTCGGTGTAAAAAGTGACGCTGGGCGCCACCTCCACCGTCCACGAACCCCACGCCTTTGATATCCCCAGCTCGGGCTTGAACGACCAGCGGTTGGTGCCGATGTTGACAAGCTTGGTCGTGTCATATTGACTGAGCGGCGCAGTCACCAGCAAACTCGCCCCGATGATAAGGTCCTGCCGGTAGTCCGCGAAATCCTTCACCGAGAGCGCTGGAGCCCCGTAGAAATTCATCGAGAAACGAAAGCGGGGATCGCCGAATCCGGATATCTCGCGCTGCGCCGGCTGACCATTAAAGAGTCCGTGTCCCCAGAGCCAGCCATACGGCAGCGTCACATCGAACTTGGCGGAATTACCCCATGCGCCCAGCGAACGTGCATAGGCGAAAACCGCGGCGTTGGTGCGTAGGTGCGCGTCCGTCACCGGCAAGGACGGATCAAAGCCGACAGTGCCCTGCGTGTAGACATAGCCCGCGATCAGGAAATTGAGCCCGACCGGCGTGTTCGCGTACGACCTCGGTTCAAGTTCCTGCGCACGCACGCTCGTGGCCACGAACATAAGCACCATCAGGCAGAATGCACCGCCCAAGCCTGTAACAGCACCCCTATGCGCTAGTAGCTGCACTGCGAGGTCAGGAAGTTGTCGAATTTGGAGATTGTTTGTAATCATTTCACGAATGACGGTTGTGTCTTGGTATTCGAAGTCGTGGCCAGATCGAAAAGCTATCAGCCCCGCGGCGCCTCGCAAGAAAGTGAATAAACTGCACAGCATGCAGTCCTCTCGACGCGATTGGTTAACATGATTCAGTCATCCTTTTTTTTGCCTTTGGTTAACATGATTCAGTCATCCTTTTTTTTGCCTGTGGGTGATGATTGTTTATTTACTTTCCTCCTTCAGGCGGCTCCTCGTCCTTGCCCTGCGACCGGACTAATACGATGCAAACTGCGGGAAAAATGATTGCCGACAGAATAGCGGCTAGGATCAAGTCAACCACTGTGCCAAGCATGGTACGCTGCTGCAGCAAAGCAGTCAGCCACATGAACATGAAAAGGCACGGCAAGAACAGCCACGGCTCCAGCACATCAACGGGTTGTCCGATCCATGGGCAGACCCAGACGTCCCTCCACCAGCCTTTGATCCTCTTTCTGGGCCATCCCACGAGTGGCAGATCTTGCTCTTGCAACGTACCCTGCTTGGCTTGCTTGCCCAGGAACTGGAGATATCCTCGAGCTTGGTAGCTCTTGTAGAGCATCACGAATGCTGAGAGCGTTACAAGGATTCCCGCAAGGGGCAACATAATATCCGCGGATGCACCCACATGCGCCGCAGAGTAATATGCGTTTGCGATAAACCCTTGTCCGACCAACAACCACATGATGCGGTGATTGGTTACGTCGTTTTCGTGCTTGATCATTTCACGAATGACGGTCGTATAAAGTTCCTGTTTGACGTCGTACATATATCGGCATCCATTAAGGCTGCTACCATTCGTAAGAGCAATCGCACGGGAACGCTTTGATAATATCCATACTCTTTACCTCCGTGTTGTCATAAAGGATGCAAACGGAAAAAATGACATTTCCACGGCCCCAAATCGACGTACAGACCGGCATCTCGCATCTCGTCCCCGCTCCGGTCGTAGACTTCGCCTGACAGGGCATCAGTAAGGCGCCACTTCTTTCCTCGCAGTTCGTCCCACGTAACATGAACACGCGCCTGGGCCGTTTCTTGCCCGAAATTGATGACGACGAGGTAGCGCTCATTGTCTTTGACCCAGCACCAGGCAAGAATGTTCAGGCAGCTCTGGTTGCCGGGCCAGCCGCTCCGCTCACAGAGGCGCCATGCGCCATTCCGAAAGATATCGCGATTGGTTTCCTTCAAAAGGCGTTCGTAGAAAGCCGTGAGATCACGATCGATGGGCTCTGCCGGCCGACGACCCAGAAAGACAGGCAACCGTACCTTCCTTCCTTCAAACTGTCCCTCGTGCAGCAGCCTCGCCCCAGGGAGAGTGAGGATCGCCACTGCCGCAGCGCGTCCTTTTCCGTCCGGAAACGTGGCCGCAGCCCTGGGCTCGTCATGGTTCTCGATGAACCGGACCATCCCCTGTTGGTAAGGAAGATCCGCCAGGAGGTGCAGACGCACACTTTCGGCAGGCCCATGTTCCATCCGGTCATAGAGCTTCTTGTCGTAGCAGTTATCAAAACCCTGCTGCTGCAGTTCCCACTCGAGGTCCCAGTATGCCTCGGCGATGAACCTGAACTCCGGCCACTTCGCCTTGATCAACGGGATGACTGTCGTCCAGTAGTCGTTGACCGGCTTTGCTCCTGCGCGAGCCCCCCAAGTACGCTCAAAGATATTATTCAGCATGAGCATGGCCATATCGCATCGGACACCGTCACACTGTTCGGCAATGTTTGAAACAGTATCGATTACCGCTTGCCTAAGTCCCGGCTGAAAGGCGTTGAGCTGGAGCACGTCGGGCCACGCCGGGAAGTAGGGGTCCCGGCCGCAGGCAAACACATTACCTCCCGCCTCGATGAAGGACGCCGGATCGTTCCTCGCATCGTTAGCATTCCCCTGAACGAAGTATTCAGGGTGTTCCAGGACCCAGGGGTGGTCCGGAGCGACATGGTTCGGCACAAAATCGAGGATGAGACGGATACCGCGCTTTGCGAGAGTCTTACGGGCTTCCGCAAGTCCCTTCGGACCGCCGAGATGTTCGTCGACAACGTAATTGCGCACGCAATAGGGCGATCCCACATTATCCTCAGCCGAATAATCAGGAAGCGCCCGGCGGAAATCCTCGAGAAGTCCCTGGTTCTGCATGGCTATTCCGATTCCGAAAGGACTCCGTTCCCAGACACCCATGAACCACACGGCATCAAAGCCATGAGAGGTGATGGCATCCCACTCCTGCTCCGGAACCGTTGCGAGATTCACCGGTCTCTTGTATTTCTGACCGAGTTCACCCAACCAGACCCAGGTATTGATCTCATAAACTACAGGATATTTGGGCCACGTTCTCACGTCTTTGCCTCCCCGGCTTCCGGGGCGCCCTTCACGAACCCTGCCTTCTTGCCCACCTCCAGGAACTTCTTGGGATCCAGAAGGCCGTATAGCTGGATGGTCTTCGCCACGAGCCCGGTCCAACCGGTCTGATGGCTTGCGCCGAGTCCGGCCCCGTTGTCACCGTGAAAGTATTCGTAGAATAGAATGTTGTCGCGCCAATGGGGATCGGTCTGGAAGTTCTCTGTGCCACCGTAGACGGGCCGCTTACCGTGTTCATTACGCAGAAAGATCCTGGCGAGCCGGTCTGCGATCTCCTTGCTCACCTCGAAAAGGTTCATCATCTTCCCTGACCCCGTGGGACATTCAATTTTGAATTTGTCGCCGTAGTAGAGGTAGAAGCTCAGGAGCGCCCGGAGGATCATCACATTCACCGGCATCCAGATCGGTCCACGCCAGTTGGAATTGCCGCCGAACATGCCGGTGTTCGACTCGGCCGGCAGGTAATCCACCCGGTACTCCTGGCCTTGCACGTGGAAGACGAACGGGTGCTGCTCGTGGAACTTCGAGAGCGAGCGGATGCCGTAGGGGCTTAGAAACTCATTCTCGTCGAGCATCTTTGTAAGAATCCGGCGAAGCCGCTCAGGGTTGACGAGTGCCATGATCCCGCGCTCGGCCACGCCCAAATGACCCGGGCCCGTGGGGTGGATAGATTCCATTAGCTCGGGCATCCGGCGCAGTCGCTCATAGATCTGGGCCATCGCCCCCGGAATGCTCTCCCGTGCAGACTTTTCGATGACCGTCGTGGCACACAGGGGGAGGAGCCCCACCATGGAGCGCACTTTGAGCCTCGTGGCACTGCCGTCGGGAAGCCGCAAGAGATCATAGTAGAAGCCATCCTCGTCGTCCCACATGCCTTCCTGACCGGGACGGTTCATAGCCGATGCGATATACGCGAAGTGCTCCACGAACTTCACGGCCATGTCCTCGTAGGTACGGTCGTGGGAGGCAATCTCCACTGCGAGGTCGAACATGTTCTGGCTGAAGAGGGCCATCCAGGCCGTGCCGTCCGCCTGCTCGAGGTGGCCGCCGGTGGGCAGCGGGGCGCTGCGGTCAAAGACGCCGATGTTATCCAGGCCGAGGAAGCCTCCTTCGAACACGTTTTTGCCAAACCGGTCCTTGCGGTTCACCCACCAAGTGAAGTTCAGGACCAGTTTGTTAAATGTCGACTTGAGGAAATTCAAGTCCGTCTCGCCGCGCAGGGCCTGCTCGGTGCGGTGCAGCAAGAGCGTCGCAAAGGCATGGACTGGCGGGTTCACGTCGCTGAAGTTCCACTCGTACGCCGGCATCTGGCCGCTGGGATGCAGGTAGACGGTGCGGAGCATCAGATCCATCTGCTCCTTGGCGAAGTCGGGGTCCACGATCGAGAGGGGGAGCGTGTGGAAGGCAAGGTCCCAGGCCGCGTACCAGGGATACTCCCACTTGTCGGGCATGGAGATAACGTCCTCGTTTACCATGTGGAACCACTTCGAGTTCCGGGAGATACGATACCCGTGATGGAGGGGGTGGGAGTGGTGCTCGTCCAGCCAGCTGTCGCCGTCGAAGAAGAAGAAGAAGAAGAACTGCTTGCTCCAGAGCATGCCGGCGATTGCCTGGCGCATCACGTTGGCTGCGTCCGGGGAGACCGAGGGCGGGGTCACGGACCGGTAAAACTCGTCCGCCTCCTTGAGCCGTGCTGCGAATGTCGCATCAAACGCCGGCCCGAAGGGTACGACATTACCTTTGGTTGTTGTGGTCTGCCCGGCGGATCCCTGAGCGGTCAGGCGCAGACGCACGGTTGCCGATTGGCCGGAACCAACCGTGAGCCGG
>Ga0209517_10010189_pt1 | contig 10521 bp, 6 predicted proteins | sample PeaSoiMetSII2010_FD_187695 | JGI IMG/M metagenome (GOLD analysis project Ga0209517, IMG submission 187695) | Peat soil microbial communities from Weissenstadt, Germany - SII-2010 (SPAdes) (version 2) | ecosystem: Environmental > Terrestrial > Soil > Wetlands > Peat | place: Germany: Weissenstadt... | reverse complement strand
CCGTGCCACAAACGTGACCCTTCTTCCGCCGTCATATGCAGCACGACCGCCATTCTCGCTGGTTTCCCAAAGTGCCTCCGTGCGGGCTTGGTTTTCGGGTAAGTAGTTGATGTCAAAATGAGTTGAGGAGAAATCGCGACCTGAAGTCGGATGACCGACAGTCGGCTGAACTGCCAACCGTGTACTTCTTCTGACGCTTACGCTTGAACCGTAATTCTTTAGAATCGTTTAGTGAACTGCGAGGACGGAGTAGACCCCAGGAGGAGGGGTAGCGCTGGACCCGCTTGGATTGCAGAAGTGCAGGAGCATCGTAGCTGACGCAGAGATATATCCATTCAGTGAGAGGTTACCCAGCGCAGCTGGAGGTACGATGTTTGAAATGCGATCCGCGGTCGTTACTCCCTGGAGTGGAAAAGTCTGATCGGAACAGCTGGCGGCGCTTACAGCAACCGGAGTGATCGAAGCCGTTGAGTATAGCGCCATCTGCGTCAGCATCGTACCCGACGTACCTAGCTGGAAACCCCGAGAGCTCAAACTGAAAGTCTGAGTGACACCTTTGTCGCTGAATCCCCTCAGCGGAGTTCCAAATTGTAATTCCATATCCTTCCCACGAAAAATATGCCTCAGGGTGTGATTCAAAGGATTTTTCTCTCCGTGAATCGGCCAAGTCGTCGGATAGGGGCCTTTAAACCGATAGGAAGTACCTACGATCCCGGTTGCAATGCGATTCACTTGATTTCCTGGATCAATGGGATTTGCAGCATAGATGCTGTAGCTGGCGGCGTTCGGAGAAGCAAGCCAGGTGAGAGTCTCATAGTGACTGCCATCGAAGGTAGCAGGACCGTGACAACCCGAAGAATTGCCGGAATTTCGCAATATGGTCTCATTGCCAGCTGCATCAACGCCAGAGACATAATAGCTGTGCACTGCGCTGGTATCGCCGCCGATTACGCTGCACACGAGACCATCCGGCGAATTGACACCAACTACCTCGTATCCTCCTTCCATCCCGCACCACGAATCTAACCCACAGGAAGTGGCGTTCTCGGTCTGATTCGCGACCCCGAGACCACCAGCGCTATCGTTGAGGCCAAAGAAAACGGCTCTCTCGAGAAACGTGGACCCGGTGCTTGTGGCTAGAAATCTCGAAGCATTGGAAATTCCGGCAGAGTCAACAACCGAGCGTCCAGCCGGTCGAACGTTAATGAAATTCGCGAGATCGTATCCGTTGAAACCAAACAGCGAATCTGCTCCAAGAAGCGTAACGGCATTATTTCCTCGGTTGCATATCTTGTGACCGCCGGCTCCGCCGCCAAATCCCTTGTAAAACGTATTGCCATTCGGCGCTGAAAATGTCCCACCGAGGAATGAAACGGCGCACGTGTCATTGACCGGGATGTTGTTGGAGGTAACCTCGATAGAATGATTCACCGTCCCATTCATTACGAGGAACTGATCTCCGCTTTCCGCCGATTCGGAAAGGTTGCTAGAAATCTTGATGGGGTCGGTCCAGAAATCAATTTGAAAATCTATGTGATTACTGCCAACCTCGTTCTCGTCGATAATCGTCCCTCCACCTTGCTCCCAAACACCGATCGCGCACCCATGAATGAAATTGTGCCGGATGACATAGCCCTTGTTGTTAAACGACGGCCCCATGCGGATGGCCGCGACCCCCGAAGTCACAGATGGACCACAGTAGAACGTCGAATCCAGGACTCGCATGTCCTCCACGTTGTCGCGCGAAACCATGGAAAACTGTAGTCCGGTCCAGCCCGTATTGGAGGCACCGCCCCTCATGTTTCCATGAACCAGCAATCTACGGAAAATCCCGTCCGTCGTGTTGACCACTCCGCCGGCTCCGGTCTTATCCACGTTGATGCCAACCGTTGCCAGTCCACCACCGTCAATGGAAAGGTTTGTGACCTCGAACCCATCCACGTACTCCATGTCGATCATGGTGCCGCCTGCTGCTCCGGTCCAGGTGATTGTCGGCACGTTCGTTCCGTAGTTACCGTTGTTCCCTGCTCCGGAGATGCCTTTAATCGTGAACCCGCTGAGATTCTTCACGAACCAAGTGGATGTTAGCTTGACGTGACAGCTGGGAGGGAACGTGATAGCGGCACCATTGGTCGCGGGTGCAGCCGTTATCGCGTTGAGCGCGGCAGAACTATCGTGGTGGAATGTGCAGTCCACTCCGTAGTCACGTACGTCCAAAATGTCTTTAGCCCACGCAGTAGATTCGGAGTTCGGCGGGTTCCCAATTCGCCTCGAGGTAGTAGCTTCAGCTCGCTGATTGGAGATCTGCGACTGGCAGAATTGGAGAGTTGAAAACACGACAACACAAACGAATACAAAGGGGAAATCCTTTAGCATGACTTTGGGCCTCCGGCTCGTCCGGACAGATCGGTTTCTGAGATCATACCGCACTTGAGTTTATGGAAGACCTGAGTCAGATTCGAGTACTCGTGTCCCGCTCTGCTCGATCGCACAGATCATTTGCGGGATGAGCAATTCCTTCGAGAATCGCTTCCCCGGTTCGGCAGTCACCGGCGAAACAGTAGTTCCGCATCGCATAGCATGCAGGATGTTTGCCACGACTCCGTCTACATCACCGTGCGTGGAAACGTATGCCTCCAACCCGGGCTGGCGGATGATGTCCTGCACGTGACTCTCGGCGGGACCAATGTAGAGGAATGCTCTATTGGCGGCTAGCACGTTGTAGATTTTGCAGGGGTGGACGATGCCTACATACTTATCTCCCATCACCACGACGTGCAGGTCGGCCGCGGACAAGGATGCCGACAACTTCTCTATCGGTTGGTAAGGAAGGCACAACACGTTCCGCATGCCACGGTCTCGCGCACGCTCCACCACCTTTCGGAATTCGCTTCCGCCCCCGATAAAGCAAAAAGCGATCTCTTCATGACCGGCGAGTCGCTCAGCGGCCTGAAGGAGCGTCCCCAAAGGGTGGCATGGGCTATGGTTTCCCGAGTACATGACGACGAATCTACGGGAGAGCTTATGGATGGCCCGGAACTCTTCCCTGCCCGCTGGATCGAACCTGACGCGGTCATCATGCGACCAAGGCGGCACGACCAGGATTTTTTCCGCAGGAATACCTTTCGCCTGGATGCGGTCTTTCATGAACCGATCCAGAGCTACGATGCGATCAGCTCGTTGCAGGCTGTGCAACAACATCCGGGATAACAGACGCGCGACCGTGGATTTCTCTCGCAGCCATCCTGCAGCGATTGCCTCGTCGGGGTTCAGGTCCATTGACCAGAACACCAGGCTGCGGGCCCTGCCCGGCACCGCCAAAGTCGCGACAAAAGAGATCAGGGGCGGCGACGTCATCGCAACCACAACGTCGAACTGCGGCAATGACCACAGACGAAACGCACAACTTGCCATAAACGTTCCGAAGTCGGCGGCACGGCGCCATTTGGAACTTTTGCCGAACCCAGTCGATCGTACGCGAACGATTTTGACCCTGTTCCAAGTTTCCTGGTCCGGGAATCGAAGCTTCGGATCGTCGTAGCCTCGGGAGTTGCAGATGACGGTGACCTCGTGCCCCGCCTGGGTCAAGCCCCTTGCCAAGTCACTCGCGTGCTGAGCGGTCGAGACAACGTCCGGATAGAAAGCCTGGTTCAGAATCAACACGTTCATTGGCCGGACACTTCCTCTGTCACCGCTGCAGCATGTAGTTGCCCAAGAACAAGACATCCATTCGTGTCCTCTGGAAGCAGCTCAACGCCTCCTCTGGAGTACACACAATCGGTTCGTCTTCATTGAAGGAAGTGTTCAGCACAACCGGAACGCCGGTTAACCGCTCGAAGTCGGAAATGAGCTGGTGGTAACGGGGGTTGGTCCTGCGAGCGACAGTCTGCAGCCGTCCGGAACCGTCCACGTGCGTTACCGCAGGAATGACTGAGCGCTTGTCTTGCTTGACCTGATAAACCATGAGCATGGCCGGAGAAGGATGCGTCTGCTCGAAGTAGTCTCCGACACGCTCTTCAAGGATTGAAGGCGCAAAAGGGCGGAAGGGCTCGCGCTTTTTGATGCGAGCATTCAGGATGTCCTTCATCTCAGTGCGGCGCGGGTCGACAACGATGCTACGATTGCCGAGAGCCCGTGGCCCAAACTCCATCCTGCCCTGGAACCAACCTACGATCTTGCCATCAGCGATAGCTTGCGCTGCCGCCTGCGTGAGCTCAGGATCGCTCAATTCGCGCCACTCAAAATCGCTCTTTCGCACGATACCGTCGATCTGCCCTTTAGCAAACTCTGGACCGGTATAGGCGTGCTCCATCACAAACGACCGCGGCTGTTGCAGTAGGACATTGTGGATGTAGTAACAGACTCCAAGGGCGGTACCGGAGTCGCCGGCTGCGGGCTGCACAAACACCTCTCGGAATGGAGTGTTGAGCAGAATCTTTCCGTTCATCACCGAGTTATAGGCGACGCCACCGGCTAGGCAAAGCCGGTCGGTTTTCGTTTGCTGATGCAGCTGGTTGAGAATGTGAAAGCTAACTTCCTCCAAGCGGGCCTGGAGGGAGGCCGCAATGTCTTCCTGCAACGAGGTCAGCGGCTCGCCAGCTAGACGCGCGGGCCCGAAGGCATCGATAAACTTGTCCGAGAAAATGCGCCCGATCGTCGGCGAGCCGTCTTCCCAGGTCATGTCCACGCCTTCAGAGTCGTGCTTGAAATAGTCGAGGTCTAGTTTGAAGCCGGTGTCGTTGTCTGTCCGGATAATGCCCCGGAACTGTTCGAGGTAACGAGGACGCCCATATGGCGCCAGACCCATAACCTTCCCTTCGTCTCCATACTTGGGAAATCCCAGGTACTGGCTGGTGGCGGTGTAAACAATACCGGCTGAGTGTGGGTATTCGATCTGCCCGAGCACATCAATGTGATTGTTCTCGCCGACTCCCCACATAGTGCTGATAAAGTCGCCGAAGCCGTCAATGGACAAAATGGCAGCGCGGTCGAATGGGGAAACCAGAAAACAGCTGGCCATGTGTGCCCGGTGGTGCTCTACTTTGTGGATCTTGGCCCGGAACTGCGGCGGAACGTCTAGCGCATGCGCCAGCTCCTCGCGCAGGTCGTGCACCTTGGCGGCATTCGCGAGCCGGGCGGCGATTAGCCCGGAAAGGTTCGGCAGGCGCGTGATCGAGAACAGAATTTTCTTGTGCAAGTGCGCGGACGGATTCCGCGAAATGCCAACATGGTCGAGCTCATCAACCGAGATGTTGGCAGCCTCCAGGCAATAGCGGACCGCGGCCGCAGGGAACCCAGCACAGTGCTTCTTGCGGTTGAAGCGTTCTTCCTCTACGGCCGCAATAAGCTGACCATCTTTAACGATCGCGGCAGCGGCATCACCGTGATACGCGTTTATCCCCAGGATGTACAAGCAGACAACTCCTAACTGGCCCGTGCCGATCGGATTTACCTTGAAATGACATGGGACCTCTTGCCAAGTTCGCCTAAGTTGAAGATTTTGCGGCGTATTCTAGTTCATACATTTTCGCTTTGATGTGAAAAAAATGTGTCGATTGGAGAACACAATAGATTAAACCTGGCACTCCGTCCAGAAAACCCAAACGCAATATGTATTTGTACAAAAAGAAAAATATCGGTGAACCCGGGAGACCAAAAAAACGTTTCTTTAGCCACCTTCTGCGCTGTGCTTGATTCCCAAACAATACCGGAGGCAATTCGTCAGGCTGCTCCGTCGCCTGGAAAAGCACCCTAGCTTCCCAGTTTGAATATTCATTGTGTTTGGTCAAATACCGGGCAAGAGACTCAACATTGTGGTGGGGAAGAGCATGCCGCAGCTTGCCGACACGTCCGTCCACGACCACATGCTCATGGACTTCGATATCACTCATCGAGTGATCCTGGTCTCTCAATCGGCACTCGAAGTGTCCTTTGCCACGCCGGAAAAGAGATAGCTTCCAGAAACCGTTTCCTCCAAAGCGAAGTTGCCTCCCAAGAAAATTGATCCTAAGGAAAACCCGGTACCCGACGAGATTGGGATCACGAACGACCTCTTCAATCTCATCCGCCAAGTCAGAAGTTAAAACCTCGTCAGCATCCAACAGCAAGACCCAATCGTTCTCGAACGGAAGCGAGTCGAGAGCCCACTGTCTTTTCTTAGGCCACCCTCCTCCATAATGAAACTGCACCACTTTTGCGCCAAAAGTATGGGCAATCTCGACTGTCTCGTCGGTACTCTGTGAATCAATGACGTAGATTTCGGCGCAGAGACGGGCCGCTTCCAAACACCGGCCGATATGTCGCGCCTCATTCCGGGTCGGAATAATGGCGGTAATCGGAATGCGGCGTGGCGACGCCGTCTGAGGTACCGTGCCCGGGGTTTCTGCACTCTTTTGCATTTCAGTATGCCCTAATGACCTGCACCAGTGTTGGGAAGGGAGAAGCGGTCATGCACGCTGGCCTGCCTGAGCAACGACACGAGAAGACGCTGTTCGCGTTTTGAGCCATTGTCCGAGCGTGACTAGCGCCCACACGCGTGACCAAGCAGGGCCATGCGGCTCGTCCTCGAAGAGCCTGCGCACGACCTCGATCCCGGCCGGATCCAGCAGTCCAGAACCGCGTAAAAAACGCAGATTCTCTTCCATCATTTCGCGCAGGGGACCTACCAGCCAAGCACCGAAGGGGAGCACGAATCCCCGCTTAGGCTGATGCACCTGCGATTTGGTGTACAGATCGGCACAGATTTTCCGTAGAAGGTACTTCAATGGAGCTCTCCGCGGGAGCAGCACATTGCCTGGTAAACGAAAGGCCCATTCCACAAGATCGCGGTCGAGAAAAGGTACGCGGATCTCAAGGGAATTCGCCATGCCGAACACATCGCTGTCGCGGAGTAAGGTGTTCTGCAGGTAAAAGGCGGCATCCAATCTGCCCACCGATGCCACATGATCGGCCGGAACGTAGCAATCTTCATAACGCAACTCAGGGATCTGAAAATCTTCCGACAAACCGAGACTCTTGGCGTCCAACCCGAACCCACCAAGGCCAAAGTCCGAAACGAGTCGACGATAATGGAAGTACATTCCGATTATTCCCGGGTCGACGATTGCGATTTCTTCAGCTTTGTGCGCGGCCACGCGACTTGTCAATACCGTCGCTAGCCGGGCCGCAGTCACGCGCATCGATAGCGGCAGGAGATTGAGCCAGGACATCATATCGTAGGTGCGAGGTACACGGCGGAAGAGGGTGTACCCCCCGAAAACCTCATCGCCACCTAGGCCGGACAAGGCCACAACAATCCCTCGCTCACGTATCGCCCGAGCCACAACGTAAGTGTTGAAGCCATCCATTGACGGCTGGTCCATGCATTCCAAAGCATCGCCAATCCAACTCAGGGTGGTGCTGTCACTGACTGGGCATTCGTGAAAACAAGCACGGAAGCGAGCAGCAGTGGCACGCGCCAATGCCCGTTCGTCGTATTGAGGCCGATCAGGAAATGAGACCGTAAATGCGTCAATAGGCTGGAGTCGATTTTGGTCCCCGCTAAGTCCGAGGATGGCAGTGGAATCCAAGCCGGAACTGAGGAAAATACCAAGTGGCACGTCGCTTAGCAAATGGCGACCTACCGATTGGTGCAACAGAGCGCGCCCTTCTTCTATGAGGTCGGGCAGCGAGCGCTCGCGGATCGACGGCTGCACGGGCGGAAATCGCCAATACATGCCTTCGGCCAGAACCTTGCCACTCGGGTCCAATTCCTTCCAAGAACCGCGCGGGAGAGAAAAGACATTTTCGTAGATCGTGAGTGGCTCCTGAACGCCACCATATGCCAAGTATCCAGCCAGCGCACGGCGATCGATGTCAGAGCTGACCAATCCGCTCTGTGCAAGCGCCCGGATCTCCGACGCACAAGCAAAGCAACGGTCGTTGCAGGTGTAGTAGAGCGGCTTAATCCCGAGATGGTCCCGGGCGATCACCAGACGTGAACGCCGCGCGTCCCAAACAGCAAACGCAAACATTCCTCGAAGTCGATCTAGGCACTCGATCCCCCAATGCTCGTAGGCGCGAAGCAGTATCTCCGTGTCGCTGTGGCCGCGGAAGCGATAGCCTTCGGAGTTCAGGGAGGCTTTGAGCTGAGGGGCGTTATAGATCTCTCCGTTATAAACCAGGAGGTCGCCTGTATCCTCGTTGCGCATCGGCTGATGCCCGAGGGGAGAGATGTCCTGAATCGCCAGACGGCGGTTCCCGAGGCCAAGGGTCGATTGCCCCGCCGAAATTACAACCCAGCCGCCATCGTCTGGACCGCGATGAAATTGCGCTGCGAGCATCGCTCGCAGCGACAACTCCACTTGGTCCGCAGGTCTCTCGCCCAGAATCGCCGCAATGCCACACATCGGCTGCCTACTGCTCTATCCTTAATTTGGTTGGACTTTCGTCAGAGTGTTCAGCGTCATGGGCCATATGCCTGCTTGATCTGTCTAACTGCGGACACATTCGCGATAGAGGGCCAGCATCTCACCACTGAGCGATTCCCAAGAAAAGTCTTTCTCCATCCAGTCTCTCCCTCGCTGTCCCATCTCCTGCAAGGGTAGGGTACGAATCTTGCGAATTGCAGTCGCCAAGCTTTCGGGATCGTTGTCTACCCAGAGTCCGCACCTGTTTGTCTCCAAACCAATCCACGGTGTGCCCTTACTGGCGATCACCGGCACCGCGTGGGCGAGCGATTCAGCCACCACAATTCCAAAATTCTCAATGTGCGAGGGTACGAGAGCAACATCGGATTGCGCGAAAAGCGCCTCCTTTTTCTCCTCGAATGCCTCTCCGACGAACTCCACCTGTTTGGATAGCCCGAGTTCCTTCACCTTTGTCTTGAGAAAATCGACATAAGATGGGGATCCTGTACCCGCAATATACAAATGCCAGTCTGGCGATAGTTCTCCAACGATACCACAAGCCTCAAGCAAGGCTTCGATGCCCTTGATTGGGTGCAAGCGTCCCAAATACAGAAGTCGCAATCTCCCATTTGAGGCTTTTCGCCTGAGAATTTGCGGAACATCCACGCCGTTCGGGATCACCACTGCCCGCAGCCTTGGGAATCTCTTCCGGCTTTGGTCGGCTTCTGCCTGCGAAGTGGCATGTAAGACCAAGTTGTTCGTAGGCGCCAGCTTCTGACATATCGATTCCCAGACCCACTTGCGAACAACTCGAGAGGTCCCCTCCCATCGCTGCAGAGCGCCGCGGGGAGACCACACCACGGGCTTATTGAACAGACGACAAAAGAACAGGGTGGGAAATGTTGGGAACGAGTAGACAGCCGTCAGGTGTACGACATTGGCCCACTGAATGTAAGAAGGCAATACTCTGAGCAACGCCGGAGAAACAGAATGGCGAAGCCGCTTATGGCAATATCGCACGCGCAAACCATCGACTTGCACTTCCCGATCATTTGCCACGCCGAGGGTACGGCCAAGACCGTCCGTGTCAGTAGTCAGGACCCGCACGTCACATCCAAGCCGTGCTAAACCGCGGCATAAGCCATACCCAGAGCGTATTGTTCCGCCATACGCTTCTGAGGGATAAAACGAGGGGCTCACATGGAGGACCTTCATACAGCAGAAAACGGTGGACTCATGATTTCCAAGGTTGGAGCATATAATACATCAACCATTCCCGATTGTCGTTCACAGCAGTTTGGCCAGGAGACCATTCCTTTTGCGGAAGAGGGTTGCGCTCGTCACGTCCGGTTTGGGTACCGCATACGGCGGCATCGGAGTCGTCGCTAAGTCAATCAAATCTGCCCTAGAACCAAACTGCGACGTTTCCGTCTGGCACCATCCTCCGTTTTGGCCGCGCTCGCTGCGGGTTGCGAAGGTGGCAACTCAAGTTCTTCTCGGTTCACTGAACCCTCCCGACCTGGTTATCTATGACCATGTCCATCTCGCGGTGCTGCACGGCAGTATTCCAAAGCTGCGGAGGATTCCGCATGTGGTTTTTCTCCACGGGGTGGAGGTATGGCAACCCCTGGCCGGGCGCAGGCGGGAAGCGCTGCTCGGGGCAAGCCTCCTGATCGCCAACTCCGCTATCACGGTTGCCGCCACACGAGCCGTGAATCCCTGGCTTCCGCACGTCGAGGTTGTGTGGTTGGGGGTCCCGGTGACCCCACAGCCCATCGATGCGGGTTTGTTGCCGCCCGTGGGCCTGATCGTCGGCCGAATGAGCAGTCCCGAGCGGTACAAGGGGCACGATGCTGTCATGGATGCCTGGCCGCTAATCCGGGCGGCCGTGCCCGATGCCAAACTGGTCATTGTCGGAACGGGAGACGATGCACCGCGTTTGCGGCGGCGCGTCGAGCAAGAGCGGTTGCAAGCAATCGAGTTCCGCGGCCGGTTGAGCGACGCGGAAAGGGACCGTGCCTATCGCTCGGCCCGCCTGTTGTTTTATCCCTCCGACCAAGAAGGCTTCGGATTAGCCGGAGTCGAAGCGCTTGCATTCGGAGTTCCTCTGCTGGGACTAGCAGGAACGGTCGTC
>Ga0209517_10010184_pt1 | contig 10527 bp, 6 predicted proteins | sample PeaSoiMetSII2010_FD_187695 | JGI IMG/M metagenome (GOLD analysis project Ga0209517, IMG submission 187695) | Peat soil microbial communities from Weissenstadt, Germany - SII-2010 (SPAdes) (version 2) | ecosystem: Environmental > Terrestrial > Soil > Wetlands > Peat | place: Germany: Weissenstadt... | reverse complement strand
CGGAATTACGATGGACGCGGTCGTGCCCCCGGCCCCTAACTTCTCTCGGGACCAGCCTTTGACCGCGCCTACGCTGAACGCCAACGTGATTCCGCCGGCGCCCAATGTTCCGGGAGCGCACACGCTTGTAGCGCCGGCTTTGGGCCCTGCCGTAATTCCGCCCGCGCCCAGCGTTTCCCGCGACCGCACGCAGCCTGCGCCGCCTCTGAATGTCTCGGTTGTGGCGCCCGCTCCCGATGCCCCTCGCGATCAGGGGCGTTCCGCTCCGTCGCTTGCGGCCAGCGTGATTCCACCCGCACCCGGCGCGGTAAGCCGGGAGATTACCAGCGCGCCGGTGCAGATGACGAACGTCGCCGTGGTACCGCCCCCGGTTTCTGCACCGGAACGCGCCGCAACGCGCGATCCGAAGCTGACCGTGCCTGCTCCGTCCGTTATCGCTCCGCCGCCCTCGACTGATGTATCGAAAGACGTGGGTCATCTTGCCAGCGGCAGCGTTGCCGACCCTTTCAAGGCGATCGTGCCGCCTCCACCAACCCAGGCGGGCAGCGGGTCCTTTATGAGCAGCCTGATCGGAAAGATCTTTGGACCGTCGGAAGTTGTACCTCCACCGCCGACTGTCAAGGCCAATAGCGCAGGAGGCGGGCCTAGCGCCTCGCTCACGACCAACGTCGTACCGCCTCCGCCCTCCGTTAGCGCAAATGCCGGGGGCAATCCGCACGGCACTCGCAATGGCACGGGCGCGACTCTCGCTTCGAACGTGATCGCTCCGCCTCCCTCTGCTGGCATATCGGGTGGCACCGGTCCTCACTCGCTCGCGCCGTCTGCAGCGCCAGCGCTCGGCCCGCCCAGCATAGTTCCGCCTCCGCCCTCGCTCACCGGGGCGGGAGGAGGCACCGGCAATACCGGCGGTGGCGCGGGCATCTCAGCGGGCACGCTGGCTAATAACATCGTTCCGCCTCCGCCGAATCTTGGTGGAGGCTCCAGCGCTACTGGCTCTGGCCTTGGCCGCCGCGGCGCGGGACTTGGGTCACCCCTCGACGTCGGCTCCCCGGTCGCCCCACCCGCGAGCGGCGGCAGTGCCACGAATGCGGGCGTCGTGGTTTCCAGCCACCCTGGCTCCAAAGTCGGACTCCCCACCACTGGAGGCGCGGGCGCGCTTTCCATGTCACCATCTGGCGGCGACAAGCCCGGCCTGGGCGGATCCGGAGGAGGCACGGGCATTGGGCATGGGACTGGTCCAGGCAGCGGCGTAAAGGGCGAAGGTCCCGGCGCCGGCAAGGCTGGCTCCGGCCGCGGCTCCGATCCCAATGCCCACGGCGGAACTTCCCCCAGCCCCGGTCCCGGTGGCGCGGGCACCGCGCCCAGCGGAACTCCATCCGTGCCCGGCGTCTCAGTCAGCGGCGGAAGCAGCATCATCACTCTTCCCAGCTTCGGCTCTGATCCGTCTGCGAATGATCCCTCAGCCCCGGGGCGTTCGTCGCTCAAACAACGGCAGACGTTTGATGTCAACGTGGTCGCGACAGCGAACTCAGGTGGGCCGTTCGAACCCTATAAGAGCCTGTTTCACGGAGAAACGCACACCATTTATCCCGAGACTGGCAGCTCGTTAGGCGCGGCTGCCATGCAATACGCGGATGAATCGGCAACAGGGCGCGGGACTCTCAGCCCTCCGCAGCCCATACGTACGATTCTCCCCGAGGGCCTGCCTCACGTACGCATGGTGGTGGCCTGCACGCTGGATGCTTCTGGCAATCTGAAGAACGTGCGCGTCCTCGAACCCGGTCCCGCCGACATGACGACGAAGATACTCGCGGCCCTCCGCGGCTGGAAATTTCGGCCCGCCTTGCGCGGCAGCCAGCCAGTAGAAGTGACTGCCATCCTCGGGTTCAACATTGATACCAACGACCGCTTCTAGTCCGGATTATTCATGAGGATTTGCTGCGGCCTTGAAAGGGCGCGGCTTCCAGCCGCGCCAACCCCAGCAAAAACAAGTCCGGCTTTAGCCGCTGCGGTGAGCCGTTTGGAGGCATCCTCTGATGTTAAAAAGATGGCGCCGCGTTCGTCCCCAGGGGCTGAAGCCCCAGCCACGACGGCGCGGCTGGAAGCCGCGCCCTTTCAAAACGGCTTCATGAATAATGCAACCTAGGGCAGGGTCCCGACATACTCACTTCGCGCTGCGCCTGGCCCGGCGCCGCGACGGCGGAATCACGCCCTTCTCCGGGCGCTCGCGCTCGATCTTGTCGGAGAGCTTGTGCAACGGACGATCTAGAGGCGACGACAACTGTCGCCCCGCTGCGGTCACGGTCAATCCCTGAGCCGTGTAGGTCGCTTCGTTGAACGTCGCCCCCGAATTGGCTTGAGCCACCGCAAACACTCCGTGGGGCACGCCGTTGGTGAACGCGGTGGCGATGTAATCTCCCACCATCAATCCGTTCTGCGAATTCGGCAGCCAGCCCAGCTGCATCGGCCCAGTCAGGCTGACCGGCTGATTCCAGGTTGTGCCTCCGTTGCCCGATGAAATGAACCCGACAAAGAGCTGGCAGGTAGGGACCGTGCAGTTGCTCTGCGAATAGTAGTAGTAGTGAATGGCGACGTGCGCGCTCGTGCCCGAAGTCGCGGGATCAATCCCAATGCCCGGGATAAAATGATCAACCGCGCTCGACGTGGCGTCTATCGGAACACGCGTCACAGCACTCCAGTTCACGCCGTCGGTCGACGTGCTGTAGACGAGATCGTTCGTCGCGCAGGCAGAGCGAAAGCGGCAGTCCTCCCACAGGACCCACACTGTCCCTGCTCCATCTACGGCCGCGGTTGGCAATGGTCCGCTGCGGATGCCCCCTGCGTCGAGATGCGTCTGCACCAGCGTGATGTTTGCCGGAGCCGTCCAACTCGTGCCTCCATTGCTCGAAGCGAACGCCGCCATTTCGCCTGCGTCGAGCAGGATCGGCACCAGCACCGTCCCGTTCGGCTGTACCAGAGGCTGCCCGCCAATTCCACCGGCGAAGTCCGCCGTCGCCGTCGCGCTCCCCCAGGTCAATCCACCGTCGCGGGAGGTGCTCATGAAGATTTCGTCATTGTTGGCGGGGTTATCCCACTCCACATAGCAATTGCCGTAGTACGGACTCGCCGGCCAACTATCACACACGATCCAATTCTTATCGGAGCTAAACGCGGCTGTGTCAACGGCGACCGGATTCTGCCAGGTTGTGCCTCCATTCGTCGACCGGCTAACCATTACGGCAGGCGTCTGTAATGTGGACGAGAGAGGCAGAGACGCGATCATCCATACCCCATGCTTGGCGTCGTACGCCACCTCGGGATCGCTGGCCGCGTCATAAGGGCCTGTGCCTTCGCCCGTGGTCAGCCCCGGCAGAAAACCGTGGCTCCAGGTCGTGCCGCCGTCGCTTGAGGTCGCCCATCCGATGTCGGTCGCGCCGCCGGGTGCGATGCGCCCGGTCTGAAACGTCGCCACCAGCGTCGAACCGTTGGCCAGCACGTGCGGCTCAACCTCGGTCGCATGCTGTCCGGGCGCGACGGTATAAGGATCAGCGCTGATCTGCGTCAGGTTTGATCCGACCGGAGTCACGGGTGGCGTCGGGGTGGAAGAGGAGGAAGAACTTGAACACCCCGCAAGGGAAAGAACGAGCGCCGCCAGAAACAAAACAGCGGTTGTCCTTCCAGCCAAACAGCCGACTACTTTTCGTGTCATGAGGATCCTAAGGCCAACGCGCGAGACCATCCGGAATTAGAAGCACGAATGTTCATCATGGGTTGGATTCTTCAAAACTGCAATCGAAATTCCCTTCGGAGCCAGTGCCGCCACGGATTCACTGATTTGCCGATGCGTCCACCAACACTACGGCGGTGTTATCCCCGTAAATAGCCTTCCATCGCCGGCTCTCAAGAAGAATGGTGGCCAGAGGCGCCTCTCTGGGCAGCAGAATGCAGCCAATGTCGCGGCCAGCCAGGAACTCCTCAAACTCCGGCTCGCCCCGTATCATCTTCAAGTAAGACTTGAAGAATTGCTCGCCGTACAAGTCGTGCCGGTCATCTACGACCACTTGGGTCGCGGGGTAAAGCCGGTAGATCAGGTACCCTCCCCAGTAGTCCGGGCTGAGAATCGGCCCCTTGATTTCGTGGTTCTCCAGATAGTTCACCGCCTCGACCGGCATCCGCTTCGCATCGAAGTGCGCGTCCATCCCTAGGACGGATGCGAGATGCCCGCCAGCCCCGGCGATCCAAAAGGTGAGCACAACGGCAAAAATCGGCCACACGTGGCCGCGCAGATGTGATTCGACGGCAGCCATCCTCTGGAAGAATCCGTGCCCCAGCCCTGCCGGGGACAACATAGACGACAACAATGGCCCGACAACCATCACCAGCAGCACCGACGAAACTGGAATGTTTCGCGATGCATACAGCCCGGCGTACACCGCGAACAGCACGGTCATTACTTCGCTCATCCGCAACTCGCGTCCGCGTATCACTAGAGCGGCGAGCGTGATGAGGAGCAAGATCAGGAAACACCTAGGCGCCACACCGTGAAAATTTGGCGATCGGAATTCGTCGATGTGATCCATCAAGAAGCGGTTCGAAAGATACGAGTAGATATGCGCGTGCAGTCTCCATCCAAAAGGGTTCACGAGGCTCGCCGCCAGCGAAAGCAGCCCCGCACCCGCCAGCGCGCGCGCCCGCTTCCCTGCCGCAATCCTCGGAAACAGTTCCTCGATGCGAATCTGCTTCGCCCGGAACCAGTTCCACATGGCTCCCGCCCAGAAAATCCCCAGCAACACGAAGCCAAGCAGAAATCCACCGTGCATGTTGACCCACACCAGCATCAGCAACGGGAGAGCCCACAACCATCCGCTGTTCTGGTGATCTCCGCCGTCAAACCATTCCCGCTCCGAAGACTCGAGGATCCAGAACCAGGCCAGCGTAAACAACCAACTCACCACATGGGGCCGCGCCAGGAAGTGAATCATCGAAGCGGAAATCGCCAGCAACACGAGCACCAGCGCAACCAACACGTTTGTTCCGCGAAGAATCAGCAGCCGGAACGTCCAGGCGAAGACAGCGGCAATCACGATGGCCGTAAACCACACCACCCCATTCAGTCCCAGGCTAGCTTCCAACTGACCCACAAGCAGGTCATACAGCCACTCCCAGGCAAACCACGGTTTGCCTCCCATGGTCGAAGAAAACGAATCCACTCGCGGGATCGTGTGGGTGGCGAGAATCTGTTGCCCGGCGCGGATGTGCCACCCGATCCCCGCATCTCCCAGCAGGCGTACCGACAGCGGTGTGAACACGAGTGCGCCCAGCAGTGCGACGAAGATCAAATCTGCCACCGAAGGCATCGCCACGCGCACCCACCGGGGAGTGGCTGCCGAACTTCTGGAACCGTCTGCCATCGTCGTGAATCTTATAGAGGTGGGGCAATGAACGGCAAGGCGAGAGCTCGGGTGGTGATCGTCGGCGCCGGCTTTGGCGGCCTCAACGCCGCGCTTGCCTTGGCCCGGGCGCCGGTACAAATTACCATCATCGACCGCAAGAACCACCACACCTTCCAGCCGCTTTTGTACCAGGTCGCAACCGCCGGGCTTTCCCCTGGAGAAATCGCCGCGCCCATCCGCTCCATCTTCCGGGCGTACACGAATGTGGAAGTCCTCATGGCGGAGGTTACTGGATTCGATCTCGACCGCCGCACTGTCCAAACCCCGGAGGGCGACGTTCCCTATGATTACCTCATCGTGGCTGCAGGCGCGCGCCACGCCTACTTTGGACACGATGACTGGGAGCCGCTCGCCCCGGGCCTCAAGACCATCGAAGACGCGCTCGAAATTCGCCGCCGTGTGCTCCTCGCCTTTGAACTGGCAGAGCGGCAGGTTGCCGCCGGAGACGCAGCCGCTCCCCTCAACTTTGTGGTGGTCGGCGCCGGCCCCACCGGAGTCGAATTAGCCGGAACTCTGGCCGAGATTTGCCGGCACGCACTGGCCCACGACTTCCGCTCGATTGATCCCACACGGGCGCACATTGTTCTGATCGAGGGCGGCCCGCGAGTTCTTGCCTCTTACCCTGAAGACCTGTCCGGCAGTGCGCAAGACCAACTGCGACGCCTGGGCGTCGAGGTTCTCACCTCGACCACGGTGACTCAAATCGAGCCCGGCGCCGTTCATATCGGCGATACGCGTCTCCCCGCCGCTGTGGTGTTGTGGGCGGCGGGAGTCGCGGCCTCGCCCTTAGGCAAGAAACTCGGCGCACCCGTGGACCGCGCCGGTCGAGTGCAGGTGCTGCCCGATCTGAGCATTCCGAATCATCCAGAAGTGTTCGTCATTGGCGATCTCGCGGCAGTAAAAGACGAGCACGGCAAGATGCTTCCCGGCGTAGCTCCCGTTGCCATCCAGCAGGGGCGCTATGTCGCCGAAGTTATTCGGCGTGAATGCAAGAGGAACGTTGACTCGCACCCTGCATTCCACTACTGGGACAAAGGTAGCTTGGCCACGATTGGCCGCGCCGCTGCCGTCGCGGAATTCGGAAGGATTCATATCTCCGGTTTCATCGCCTGGTTAGCCTGGCTGTTCGTTCACATTCTTTTCCTGATCGGTTTCAGAAATCGCCTCCTGGTTTTCATTCAGTGGGCATGGTCTTATGTCACTTACGAACGCGGAGCGCGGCTGATCACGGGCAGTACTTACCTCCCCGGCTGGACTTCCGATCCGCCCACTCCTGCCGCAGCCGCAGAATCCACGCCACAAGAAATCCATACCGGAGCGCCCAAATAGAGCGACAATAGCTAGGGGCCTTGGATTTCGCAAATATGCGTCGCCAAGGTTGGCCATATCTCACAATGCCTTATCATCCTGAGCGAAGCGAAGGACCTATGCACTCCTCGTCGACCATAATGAGCTACTCAAAATTGCGCTTGATCATCGGCATCGCAGCCGCCGTTCTCTTTTCTTTCCCGGCCTCGGCCGAGATTCTCAAGATCGTCATTGACGACACCATCCAGCCCATCAGCCAGGAATACGTCAGCCGCGCGATCGACGAAGCGCGTCGCCGCGGCGACCAAGCCGTATTGATCGAGATGAATACGCCCGGCGGCCTGGTCAGCTCGACACGAGAGATCATCGAGGCGATCACGGCCTCAACCGTGCCGGTGATTGTCTACGTGACGCCCACCGGCGGCCACGCGGGCTCTGCGGGCATTTTCATTCTTGAATCCGCTGACATTGCCGCCATGGCTCCGGGGACAGCCGCCGGCGCTGCTCATCCGGTCGCGCTCATCGGTCCGGTTCAGCTCAAGCCCGACGACGAGATGAAGAAGAAAATGGAGAATGACACCGCCGCCCTGATGCGCTCCGTCGCATCCAAGCGCGGACGCAACGTCGCAGCGGCCGAGAGCGCCGTGCTCGAGTCGAAGTCTTTCACCGAACAGGAAGCGCTCGCCCAACATCTCATTGACTATGTCGCCTCCAGTCCAGAAGAGCTTTTCCGCCAGATGCAGGGAAAGAGCTTCAAACGCTTTAATGGGGAGTCAACCGCGTTAAACCTTGCGGGCCAGCCGATTGTTCTCTTTAACATGACTCTGCGGGAGCACGTCCTCGACACGCTGATGGACCCCAACATTGCATTCCTTCTCCTGGCCATCGGTGCCCTGGCGCTTTACATCGAGTTCAACCATCCCGGCGCGGTCATCCCAGGAACGGTCGGAGTCGTTTTCATTCTGGTGGCTGCCTTTGCGCTCAATCTTCTGCCCACGCGCTTTGCCGCCCTGATCCTCATTTTGGGAGCCTTCGCTCTGTTCGCCGCTGAGGCTAAGTTCGCCACCCACGGCGTGCTCACCATCGGCGGCATCGCGCTCCTCACTCTGGGCGGGCTGCTGCTGGTGGACTCGCCCATTCCGGAAATGCGCGTCCATCTCGTCACCGCGCTCGCCGTCAGTGTTCCGCTGGGACTGATCACCGCCTTCCTGATGACCATCGCCTTAAAAGCGCGCCACAACAAGATTGTCACTGGAGCGCAGGGCATAGTGGGTGAGACCGGGGTCGCGCAAACCGCGCTTTCGCCGCAGGGCAAAGTCTTCGTCCACGGCGAACTTTGGGACGCGACGGCTTCCTCACCCGTGCCCGTGGGCCAACTGGTGGTGGTGCGCAGGGTTGACGGCCTGATCCTGGAGGTCGCTCCGCTGGGAGCAACTCCGCCCGGCGACACGGCTCCCGCGACGCCCTAATATCGTGGCAAACGTAGCGCCGGCATCTTGCCAGCTGTCTCGAGAACCTGCCCTGAGCTTGCCGAAGGGGCGTCTCGCCCTGGGCGCGGCGGGCGAGGACACCCGCCGGACAGCCGCCGGGACGGCGGCGCTACTTTCCGGCACTTCACTTCAGGTTGAACAGCGCGTTCACGTGCGCGGTGACGGTTACCGTCTGCGGCGTGAATTCCTCCGTCGGCGCGGGCGGGGCAGCGCTCACTGTGGCCGCCATGGGACGCATCAATCGCCCCATGATCGGGCGTGGGGTCTCAAACGTGTCCACAGAGGCGTAGGAAAGATCTCCCAGCATCCGTCCAGAGGCGTGGGCCAGCGTATCGGCGGAGTTCCGCGCGCGGCGATAGGCGTCTTCCACCGCCCTATTCTTCGCGTCATCCATGTTTTCGAGCGTGTAGCTCAGCGTCTGAGACTCGCTGACGTTGGCATCGGCGAGTTGCTGGGTGACGGGCGCGACTTTGGAGAAATCCTTGAGCTTCAGCGTGATGTCAGTCGTCACCCGATATCCAATGACCTTCTGTTTCGGATTTTTCCAGTCATAGGTTGGCTGTACGGCAAGGAAACCAACCGTCGCCGCCTTGGGGTCAACCCCATTCGCGCGAAGCACCTGCCTCACGTCCTCCACATTCTTGGAGGCGCGTTGGAAGGCTGCCTGCGAAGTATCGTCTTGTACCGAGATGTTGAACTGAATCTGCGCGGTGTCGGGCGCAGCCTCAAACTTGCCGTCCGCGCCGACATAGACGGTGTTCGCCTGTGCGGTAAGGGCTGGGTGCTCCTGGGAAAAAGCCGCGGTCGTGGCAAGGAAAAAGAGGAGAAGCAGGAGGGGAAGAAAGCGTGTGTATCTCATGACAGGCCTCCGCAGGGATTATCGAACGAGGGAACGAGTTCCCCAAGACTATTCTCTGGAACTCCCGTGATCCGACTTAGCCTTTGGCGCCGGTGGAATAGGCAACCCGGGAATAGATCTGGGCGTCAATGTCTCTCCTCAAATCCTCCCAGATATTGTTCGGCATTTCGAGGAACACTTTCACGACCTCCGGGTCAAACTGACGGCCCGACCATTTCTGAATTTCGGCGCGCGCGGCTTCCAGCGTCTGGGCAGATCGATAGGGACGGTCCGAGGTAATCGCATCCAGCGTGTCGGCGATGGAAAAGATCCGCGCCCCAAGGGGAATCTCCTCGCCTTTTAGCCCGCGGGGATAGCCAGTGCCGTCGAAGCGCTCCTGGTGGGCATATACGATCTCCGATGCCTCGAGGAGAAACGGTATCTTCTTGAGCATCTGGTAACCCTGGTATGCGTGCTCACGCATGCGGGCAACCTCGTCGGGATCCAACTTGTCCGGCTTGCGCAGAATGGCGTCTGGAATTGCCATTTTTCCAATGTCGTGCAGGAAGGCACCGCGAGCAATAACTAGAATCTGCTCGCGCGGCAACCCCATGGCCCGGGCAATGGCAATGGTGAACGCGGTCACGCGCTTGGAGTGGCCTTCGGTCTCCGCGTCCTTCAAGTCCAGCGCGTCCCCCAGGGCTTCCAGCGTGTTGTCATACGACCGCTCCAGATTTGCCATCGCTGCCTGTAACTGATTGGTGCGGGCTTCCACCAGAGACTCCAGGTTGATCTGGTATGTCCGGTTCTCCACTTTCAGGCGGCGGTTTTCCAGCGCGCGGCTGACCGTGTTGAGAAGTTGCTCGCGCTCGAACGGCTTTAGCAGGTAATCATAGGCGCCATCGCGAATGGCCTTCAGGGCGACGGAAATATCGTGCACCGCCGTGACCATCACTACCGGCATATCGGGGTATTTTTCCTTAGTTTGCTCTAACAGACCGATGCCATCCAGGTCCGCCATCATGAGATCAGAGAGCATCAACTCGAAATCTTCCCCGGAGGTGAGGACGGCAAGCGCCTCCATGCCGGAACCCGCTTGCTTGCAAGCGTACCCGGCAGCGGACAGCATCTGCACAACGATCTCACGAATTGCTTCTTCGTCGTCAACGACTAAGATGCGCTCTGGCATAAATACACGAAAGTCTATCGGCGATTGTAACCTACCCGCGAGATGCCGAAAGTAATCATATAGGTCCGGAAACTCTACCGAGAAAATCCCGGCCCGTGATATTCAGGAACAAGGAACAGGTACGTCCTGACTACGATGAGCGCGTCCCTCTGGTCGATCTGGAGTGCGGCGGCGGACCTTGGCATCGCCAGGCCCACGGCGGCGGAGTTTGCCCTGCTCATTCTGCTGGGCGCGTTCCTGTTTGCTCTG
>Ga0209517_10010183_pt1 | contig 10527 bp, 7 predicted proteins | sample PeaSoiMetSII2010_FD_187695 | JGI IMG/M metagenome (GOLD analysis project Ga0209517, IMG submission 187695) | Peat soil microbial communities from Weissenstadt, Germany - SII-2010 (SPAdes) (version 2) | ecosystem: Environmental > Terrestrial > Soil > Wetlands > Peat | place: Germany: Weissenstadt... | reverse complement strand
TTACAAAGACCCTTCAGCTGCTTTGGATCGCCGCGTCGAGGATCTGCTCTCGCGCATGACGCTCGAAGAGAAAATCTCGCAGCTCATGAACGATTCGCCGGCCATCGAGCGCCTGGATGTGCCGCGATACAACTGGTGGAACGAATCGCTGCACGGCGTCGCGCGGGCTGGACGCGCCACGGTCTTTCCGCAAGCCATCGGGCTCGCGGCCACCTGGGACACCGACCTCATGTTCCGCGTCGCCACCACGATTTCCGATGAAGCTCGCGCGAAGTACCACGAGTTCCTCCGCCGCGGCAAGCACGATATCTACCAGGGCCTGACGTTCTGGACTCCCAACATCAACCTGTTCCGCGATCCGCGCTGGGGCCGCGGAATGGAAACGTACGGCGAGGATCCGTATCTCACCGGCCAGATGGCGGTGGCGTTCATTAAGGGCATGCAGGGCGACGATCCCAAATACTTGAAGACTGTCGCGACTGCGAAACATTTCGCGGTTCACAGCGGCCCGGAGCCCGCGCGCCACACATTCGATGCTGTGGTGAGCGAGAAAGACCTGCGCGAGACATACCTTCCGCATTTCGAGGCGGCCATCAAGGAAGGCGGCGCTTATTCCGTCATGTGCGCCTATAACAGCGTCGACGGCCTGCCTGCGTGCGCCAATCCGCGGCTGCTCGAAGATATTCTTCGGAAGGAGTGGGGCTTCCAGGGCTACGTAGTTTCCGACTGCGGCGCGATCGGCGACATTTACCTGAACCACAAGAAGGCTCCGAATGCCGAGGCTGGTGTCGCGCGGGCGATCCAGGCGGGTACCGACCTGAACTGCGGCGTCGAGTACGGGAATGCGCTGGCCGCTGTTCGCAGCGGGCTGTTGGCCGAGTCCGATGTCGACAAGGCGCTGCGGCGGCTGCTTACGGCGCGATTCAAGCTCGGCATGTTCGATCCGCCGGAGATGGTGAAGTATGCGCAGATCCCTTACAGCAATGTCGACAGCCCGGAGCATCGCGCCCTGGCGCTGGAGACAGCGCGCAAGTCGATCGTGCTGCTTAAGAACGCCCCCTTTAAGAATGGCCACGCTTTGCCGCTGAGCCGGTCGATCAAGACTCTCGCCGTGATCGGGCCGAGCGCCGACGACGTGGGACTGCTGCTCGGCAACTACAACGGCATTCCGGCCGAGCCGGTGACGCCGCTCGAAGGCATCCGCCGCAAGCTGGGTTCCTCGACGCGGGTAATCTACGCGCCCGGTAGTGAAATCGCCACGAATATGCCGCCGTTCGAGGTGATTCCGGCATCGGCGCTGAGCCTCCAGGGCGAGTATTTCGCCAGCAGCAATTTCGATGGCAAGCGCCACCGGCCGCGCGAGCTGACGGCACCGAGCTCAGGGGTATTGGTCGGCGACATTCCGCAGAATCCCCAGCCCCTGTTCACGCGAGCCGATGCTCAGGTGAATTTCGACTGGCTCGACGGCTCGCCACGTCCGGACATGAATGATGACGATTTCGGCGTTCGCTGGACCGGGTTTTTGACGGCTCCAGTGAGTGGAACGTACCAACTGGGCGCAGCCGGCAAGAACGCTTTTGAGCTGTACCTCGACGGCAAGCAACTGGTCGCGATGAATACCATTCACGGCGGACGGACGTACCTGTATGCCCCAGTCGAGTTGGAAGCAGGCAAGCGGTATCCAATTCGGCTGGACTTTCACGAGTATCTGAATGACGCGGCGGTTCAACTGGTCTGGTCGCGTCCGGGGATGATTCGGGAAAGCGATGCGCTGGATGCCGCGCATCAGGCCGACGCCGTGGTGCTGGTCATGGGCCTCTCGCCGCGTCTCGAGGGCGAAGAGATGCGCGTCAAGATCGAAGGATTTGAAGGAGGCGACCGCGTACAAATTGGCCTGCCGAGCGTGCAGGAAGAGCTGATGCAGAAGATCGCCGCGCTGGGCAAGCCGACCGTGCTGGTGCTCCTGAACGGCAGCGCCGTGGCCGTGAACTGGGCCAAGGATCACATTCCTGCGATCGTCGAAGCTTGGTATCCGGGGCAGGCCGGCGGCACGGCCATCGCCGACGTATTATTCGGCGACTATAATCCGGGCGGACGGTTACCAGTCACGTTCTACAAATCCGTCGACCAACTCCCGCCGTTCACGGATTACAGCATGAAAGGCCGCACCTACCGATTCTTCAAGGGCGAGCCGCTGTTTCCGTTTGGCCACGGTTTGAGCTACAGCACATTCGCATATCGCAACCTCAGGGCGCAGGGGGCCAATATTTCGGTCGAAGTCGAGAATACGAGCGCCATCGCCGGCGAAGACGTCGTGCAACTCTATGTCAAACGTGAGGGAGCCACCGACGATGATCCGATCCGGTCTCTGGCTGGATTCCAGCGCATCGCGCTAAAGCCCCACGAGCGCAAAACCGTCCAGTTCGGACTCAAACCTCAGCTTACCGGCACGCTTCAGATTTCCGTGGGTGGCATGCGGCGCTCTGGCGTTCACTTACCCTGACATTTGCCGCCGGGGCACCGGTTGTTTTCTTCACACACATACTCGAACAGGCCGGCCGCATCCCACTCCGGCTTGGCCGCGATTGAAAACTCTTGAGACCAGGCGGCGGTGAAGATCTTGGGATCGTCGATGGTCAGTTTGTACGCGAGCGTCTTCTGATCTTTCCAGCTCATCCGCTCGATGGTCTTGAGCGCGTCGCTGTGCATGCGGTACTCGTTGGCGTTCGTGTAAAAGTAATCGTCCAGGCCCCAGCGTTTGAAGTTGGTGGTCTCGATCACCAGCGTGTCGCCTTCCCAGTGGCCGACCGGATCGCCGTAGAAGGAAGGCTCGATATCCTCGCGATGCTTACGCCCGTCCAGCGGAATCACGCGCGTCATGCGTTGGAATTCGTGAACGATGATCAGGTAGTCCTTGGTTTGGAAAAACTGCATGGCGTTGGCCGAGAGCATCCCGGAAGGAAATCCGGCCGGCATGCAGAAATCGCGCGGCTCGTCGTGGCGTGGATCGCCCGTGCGAGGTTCGTAGAACGGCTCGCCTCCGGGCTTGAGAGGCGCGAAGAGTTTCCGGTCGAAGATCGTCGCCGAGCAGCGGCACTGCTCGCCGCTCATGGCTTTGGGCCACTCGTAGGTTCCGCTGAAATTCGGCTTGCCCTCGGGAGTGCGAGCGCCTACGGCGCCCTTGTTCTGTGCAAGACTCGTGCAGGCTAATACGGCAAATAGAAGATAGAGTCTTTTCATTTACTTGCCCTTTCCGTCGCCAGGAGCGCGATCTTCCGCGCCGGCGGTGAAGACGCTGCGCCCGTCGGGAAACGTCACACGCGCCCCGTTGGCGTTGTTGGAGCCGTCCTTCGAGCGGAACCCTTCCACGGTGATGGTCATTCCTTCCTGGATGACCTTCCTGGTGATGCCGCGCCGCATCAACTGGCCCGGCGCGCCACCGGAAAAGCCCCAATTGGTTACGGTGCCATCGTCGCCCTTCACGTCGACATAAAACCAGATGTGCGGATTCTGCCATTCGACCTTGGTGACCACTCCAGTCATCTTGACCGGCTTGGCAGTGTCGAACTCGGCGGCAAAGGAATGATGCGCCTGGACCGCTGGCAGCGTCGCCAGAGCGGCCAGCAGCAAGGGAAACAGGAAGGACTTCTGCATACTTTCATTTTTACACCGGCCTGGAGGCCGGTGCTACAGGTGATATAATCCCGCCAGGATTTATGAGGCGAACACTTCTGCTGCTCGTGACGATACTGCCCCTTTTCGCGCAGTCCGGAGCGAAGAATGGCGAGTGGACCACCTACGGTGGCGATCTCGGAAACACGCACTATTCGCCGCTCGATCAGATCAACGCGGGCAATTTCAATAAGCTGCAGGTGGCCTGGCGGCTCAAGACCGATAACTTCGGCCCGCGGCCGGAAACCAATCTACAGTCGACACCTTTGATGGTGAAGGGAGTCCTGTATACGACTGCGGGTACGCGTAGGGCTGTGGTGGCGGCGAATGCAGCGACGGGCGAGGTGCTGTGGATGCACAGCGAGGATGAAGGCACGCGCGGAGCCAACGCTCCCCGGCAACTCTCCGGGCGCGGACTGGCTTACTGGACGGATGGCCGCGAAGAACGGATTTTATACGTCACTCCGGGCTATCGTCTGATCGCACTCAGCGCGAAAACCGGTGTTCCGGTTCCGAGCTTCGGCCGCAGCGGTATCGTCGATCTGAAACTGGATGACGATCAGGAAATCGATCTGGAAACTGGTGAAGTCGGCTTGCACGCGACGCCGGTGGTTGCGGGCGACGTGGTGATCGTCGGCGCGGCTCACCGGGCATCCGGGTCCCCGAAAGTAAAGCACAACGTGAACGGTTACGTGCGCGGGTTCGACGTCCGCACGGGCAAGCGCTTGTGGATCTTTCACACGATTCCTCGTCCAGGTGAGTTCGGGCACGATACCTGGGAAAAGGATTCCGCCGAGACTACCGGCAACGCGGGTGTTTGGGGGCAAATCAGCGTGGATCCGGACCTGGGAATGGCGTTCATTCCAGTGGAACTCCCCACGGGTGACGAATACGGCGGCCATCGACCGGGGAACGGTTTGTTCGGAGAGAGTGTAGTGGCGGTGGACCTGAAAACCGGCCAGCGGAAGTGGCATTACCAGTTGGTGCACCACGGTATCTGGGATTTCGATATCCCCTGCGCGCCAATGCTGATCGACATCATGATCAATGGGCGTACAGTGAAAGCGGTCGCGCAGCCGACCAAGCAGGGAATCCTCTATACCTTTGATCGCGTGACCGGACAACCGATCTGGCCTTTCGAAGAAAAGCCTGTGCCCAAGGGCGACGTGCCAGGCGAGTGGTATTCGCCGACGCAGCCGATTCCTACCAAGCCTCCAGCGTATGGCGTCGCGGGGATTCCTTCGGTGGACGATCTGATCGATTTCACACCCGAGCTCAGAGCCGAGGCTTTGAAGATCGTCTCGAAGTACAAGATCGGTCCGATCTTTACGCCCATCGTGGTCAGCAAGCCGGAGGGACCGTTCGGCACGATCCTCACAACCGGAGTGACCAACTGGCCGGGCGGATCGTACGATCCCGAGTCGCACATTCTGTATGTGCACGCTGCCACCGGGATGGTATCGAACGGGCTGGTTCCCGGAGATCCCAAGAGTACCGAGTTTGCCTGGGTGGGAGGAAACGCTGCGCCCGCAGGCGAAGCTCCCGCGCTGCGTGTGCAGGGCATGCCGCTGGTGAAGCCGCCGTGGGGAAGCATCGTCGCCATCGACATGAACAAGGGCGAGATTCTCTGGAGGATCGCGAATGCGGAGACACCGGACAATGTTCGTAATTCTCCGGCACTGAAGGGTCTGAATATTCCGCGCACGGGCCGGTCGGCCAATACGATTGGCCTGCTGATCACGAAAACGCTGCTGATCGCGGGGGAGCCTGGAACGTTTACTCTTCCCGATGGACGGCAGGGCGCGATGCTGCGAGCTTATGACAAAGCCAGCGGCAAAGAGAAGGGCGCGGTCTACATGCCGACGGGCCAGACCGGCACTCCGATGACTTATATGCTGAACGGGAAGCAGTACATCGTGATCGCGATAGCCGCGGCGAATTATCCAGCCGAGCTGGTCGCGTTCCGGCTTCCAGATGAGAGGTGATGGAATGAATTCGAAGATCCTGGGTGGCATGCTGTTCGTGGTTCTGGTGATTTCGGGCGCGGTGTTCTTGCGGCGGCCGCCGGCGCAAGCCGACGTCCCCCAAAACGGCGTTCCGAAGTTCGAAGTGGATCCCTACTGGCCCAAGGACTTGCCGAACCAGTGGATGCTTGGCCAGGTTGCCGGAATCTTCGTCGATTCGCACGATCACGTGTGGGTGACGAATCGTCCGCGCAGCTTGGAGGATCACGACAAGTACGCTGCGTTCGATCCGCCGCAGGCCGATTGCTGCAAGCCCGCGCCGGCCATCCTGGAATTCGACGCGGCCGGAAACTTCGTGCAGGGCTGGGGTGGTCCGGGAGCCGGCTATGAATGGCCGGATAACGAGCACGGCATGTTCGTCGACTACAAAGAGAATGTATGGGTGGGTGGCAACGGGATGAAGGATACGAACATCCTCAAGTTCACCAAGGATGGAAAATTTCTCTTGCAGATCGGGCATCACGGGAAGACCGGCGGTAGCAATGACACGGAAAATCTGAACCGGCCGGCGAGCTTTGTGGTGTACCCGAAGACCAACGAAGTGTTCGTGGCGGATGGGTACGGGAATCGCCGGGTGATCGTCTACGATGCCGATACGGGAGCCTACAAGCGCCACTGGGGCGCCTATGGGAAGAAGCCCGACGACCAGGAATCGAATGCGCGGACGTTTGAGGGTGAGGGGCCGAAGCAGTTTAATACCGTCCACTCGCTGCGAATTTCTAACGACGATCTGGTTTATGTCGGTGATCGCAGGAATAACCGCATCCAGGTGTTCACGCCTGAAGGCAAGTATCTGAAGGAAGCCTACGTCGAGCGGAAGACGACCGGCGAGGAAGGCACGACTTTCGATTTCGCATTTTCGCCTGACGCGCAGCAGCAATTTATCTACATCCCGGACGGAACCAACAAGAAGGTCCAGATTCTGAATCGTCAGACGCTCGAAGTAGTGGGAACCTTCGGCGGCCATGGCGGGCATGGAGCCGCGCAGTTCTTCCATATCCACAGCATCGCGACGGATTCGAAGGGTAATATTTATTTGGGCGAGTCGTTCGGAAAGCGCGCGCTGAGGTGGAACTATAAGGGAATGGAGGCGAGCCGATGAGGACCCTAGCCGGTATTCTATTGGCCGCGGTGTTTGCATCCGGACAATCCAGCAAGACCTGGACTCCGCCGCGCACGCCGGACGGCCAGCCCGATATCCAGGGAGTCTGGTCCACGGCGACCACGACTCCGCTGGAACGTCCCGCCGAGTTCGCCGGGAAAGCGACGCTGACCGCGGCGGAAGCCGCCGAGTATCAGAAGAAAGCGATTTACGACGTCAATGGCGACCGTCGCGATGGTGGCGGAGCAGCCGACGTCGGCCGCGCCTATAACGAGTTTTGGCGCGAGCGCGGCAAGGTGGTGCCCGACCTGCGCACCTCTCTGATCACCGATCCGCCGGACGGAAAGATTCCTCCGCTCACGCCGGAAGCACAGAAGCGTCAGGCAGATCGCGCGGCAGCGGCCCGCGGGCACGAGTTCGATGGTCCCGAAAATCGCAGCCTGCAGGAGCGCTGCCTGCTCGCGACCAACGCGGGACCTCCCATGACGCCGGCGAATTACAGCGCCAATTATCAGATCGCGCAGGGTCCGGGCTGGGTCATTTTGGTGAACGAGATGGCTCACGATGCGCGGGTGATCCCGCTGGATGGGCGTCCGCATCTTCCGCCGGAGATTCGCCAGTGGATGGGCGACGCGCGCGGTCATTGGGAAGGCAACACTCTCGTGGTCGAGACTACGAACTTCACCGATAAAACCCCCTTCCGTGGATCGAGCGAGAAGATGCGGCTCATCGAGCGCTTCACGCGCACCGGCGCCGATACGCTGATGTACGAATTCACCGTGGACGATCCGGCGGCGTTCGGCAAGCCCTGGACGGCCAAGATCCCGACCACGAGAGCCGACGGCGTGATGTACGAATTCGCCTGCCACGAAGGCAATTACGGCATGGAAGGCATGCTGGCTGGAGGCCGCTCGCAAGAGGGAATTAAAGTGGCTCGATAAAAGGTTCGGCCTACTTGGTCGAGGCCAGCAATTCGAGCAGCGCCGAGGACACTTCGCCGGGTTTTTCGCGAGGCATGAAGTGTCCCACGCCGTTGATCACGCGCCGCGCGACCAAAGACGCAAATGCCGCCCGCTCGGCAGGTGGAGGCTCCGCGGGCGGACGTGCGATCCCGTCGTCCGCGCCGTAAAGCGTGATCGAAGGGCACTGGATTTTGGGCCGCTTCGCCAGTTGCTGCTCCACTGCTTCAAAGCGCTTCTCACCCGGCGCGTTTCGGATCCGGTGACGGTAAGAATGGATGACCACATCGACGAAATCGGGGTTGTCGAAGGAAGCCGCCGTGCGGTTATAGGTTTCGTCGGTGAAGTGCCAGTTGGGGGACCATGTCTGCCATAGGAAGCGGCATAACGCCCGCCGATTGGCCAGCAGGCCCGCGCGCCCGCGCTCGGTATTGAAGTAGTACTGATACCAGATGCGCTGTTCGGCTTCGGGCGGACCCGGCGGGGAGGGGTTGACGGTGTCTTGTATGGTGTAGCCGCCAACCAGAACTGCCACGCGCACGCGGTCCGGATGAAGCGCCGCCGCGATCGCCGCGGCTCGCCCGCCCCAGTCGAATCCGGAGACGGCGAAGCGGGGGAGCCTCAGAGCATCGGCGAAGTCGATTACATCCTGGCCGATAGCGGCTTGTTCCGCCATGCGGGGAGCCGCCGCATCGCGAAACCGAGTAGGCCCGTAGCCGCGCAAATAGGGGACCAGCACGCGATATCCAGCCTTCGCCAAGGGCGGCGCGACTTCGTCAAAGGCGCGCACGTCGTCCGGAAACCCGTGTAGGAGGATGATGGGAAATCCTTGGGCTGGTCCACTCTCTTCATACGCGATGTTCAGGACGGGAGTCTGGACGGAACGCACTGCGGTCTGTGCAAGAACTTGGAGACCGCCGGCCAAGGCTCCCCCGGCTGCCCGTAGGAACGTTCTGCGATTTCGCGCCATGGAGTTATCCATAGACGCAATGATAAACTCATATCCGTGAAAGCGGTGATGGCGCTGACTCTGTTGTTCGCGGGCGTGGCGTTTCCGCAAGCACGAACTCGGGAGCTGGTCCGCCGCGATAAGGTGACGATCGAGGTGATCGCCGAAGGGCGAGGGCCGCTGATCGTGATGCTGCCATCACTGGGGCGCGATTCCGAGGAGTTCGATCCGGCTGCAAAGCGCATCGCTGCGGCGGGATTTCGTGTGCTACGGCCGCAACCACGCGGATATGGCCGCAGTGCCGGCCCCATGGAGAATCTGACGCTGCACGACCTTGCCAAGGATGTCGCCGCCGTGATCGAGTGGGAAAACTCCGGTCCAGCGATCCTGGCGGGACACGCGTTCGGGCATTTTGTCGCCAAGATGACGGCGGTGGATTTTCCGAAACTGGTTCGGGGAGTGATTTTGATCGGCGCGGCGCAGAAAACGCCGGACCCGGCTGTGCAGCAATCGGTTGCGATCGCGTCGGACCCGTCGCAACCCGAGGCCGAGCGGCTCAAGCATCTGAAGATCGTGTTTTTCGCTCCGGGCAATGACGCGCGGGTGTGGCTTACCGGCTTCCACGCGAATGTGCGCGCGGCGGAGATCATCGCGCGCGACGCAACTCCGCAGAAGGAATACTACGCGGCGGGAAGTGTGCCGCTGCTCGATATCCAGGGCGAGAACGACCCGTACAAGCCTCCGTCGGCCAGGAATGAACTGGTGGATGAGTTCGGCGCCAAGCGGGTCACAGTGGTGCGGATACCGCATGCGGCCCACGCGATCATCGTGGAGCAACCCAACGCCGTCGCTGACGCGGTTGTTGCCTGGTCGCGAAAGCTTTAACCCTTCTGAATTAACGGCCGTAATTCGAGAATGCTCTTGACGTTCTCGATATCGAATACTTTGTCGATCAGCTTCTGTGACGTTGCGGCGCCCAGGACCGGCGTGATCAGGTCGCGCGCCTTGGCGATCACCTCATCGCGCGGCATGGGATTTTCCATGGTTCCGCGGACGTTGTCGACGCGCTCCATGTAGCGCATTCCATCGTTGAGGGTGACCTCGACGATCCCCACACGCTGGGGCATCAGTTTCTCCAGCGCTTCGTCGCCGACAAGTTGAACCTTGGCGCGCTGCCTTAGGATCCCGGGGTCCTTCATGCGAGCGACGTCATGCGCGGATTTGAACGAAGCCGTCTTGTCGATCAGCATCACCGCGATCATATGTTGCAGGCAGATATCGGGGATTTCACGGTTGTCGACGATCTTCGCCTCGTTAGTAGCGGCGCGGACCACGATCTGCTTGACCTGATCGGGCTGGAACTTGTACCGCTTGAGCAGGATCTCGAGCGCGTCTAGAGGAGCCTGGATCGGCGAGCCCACGGTCCACTTCTTGATGTTGGTCCGCGTGATCTCGTAGCGCTCGCCGAGTTTATCGATCACCATGTCCGGCTTGTTCTTGGGCTGGAAGGCGTCGAAGAAGTTGTCGGCTCCGCTGAAAATGTCGCCGACCCCGGTGCCGCCAGCCTGCACCAGTAAGGCAGCAGTCACACCGTTGCGCGCCGGCATCCCGGCGAAGTCGAACGCCTTTTCGATGTGATCGGTATCGCGTTGCCAGGCGGCCGTCCCGGACGCTTGCTGCGCGGTATAAGAAAGCAGCCAGCGCATCTGCTGGGCATTGAGGCTGGCGGCACATCCGGCGGCGGCTGCCGCGCAGAAGGTCCCGGCGATCGAATGCGTACTGCGATGGCTGTCGAACATGTATTCCAACCGCCCGAGCGTG
>Ga0209517_10010182_pt1 | contig 10529 bp, 7 predicted proteins | sample PeaSoiMetSII2010_FD_187695 | JGI IMG/M metagenome (GOLD analysis project Ga0209517, IMG submission 187695) | Peat soil microbial communities from Weissenstadt, Germany - SII-2010 (SPAdes) (version 2) | ecosystem: Environmental > Terrestrial > Soil > Wetlands > Peat | place: Germany: Weissenstadt... | reverse complement strand
ATACGAACACGCGGCCTTTGGTTTTGGCCTGGAACTCAACGCGACCGTCGATCAACGCAAACAGCGTGTGGTCCCTGCCGACGCCGACATTGCGGCCCGGGTGCCATTTGGTGCCGCGCTGGCGCGCGATGATGTTGCCGGCAACGACCTCTTCGCCGCCGAAAATCTTCAGTCCCAGCCGCTGGCCGCCGGAATCACGGCCGTTGCGCGAGGACCCGCCTGCTTTCTTGTGAGCCATTGCTGGCCTCCGAACCTTTCTTGCGTGCCACCTATACCCGATTCATGACAAAAGCATCACCGCTTTCGTTCACTTCTTTTTCTTGCCCTTGGCCGCAGGCTGCTTCCCTTTGGCCGCAGGCTGCTTCCCCTTGGCCGCGGGCTTTTTGGCCTGCGGCTTGGACTTTGGCTTCGTCTTTGCCGGAGCTTTGCGCGTTTTCGCCATGGCTCCCTCCGACGCGGCGGGCGCAGTCTCGGACCCCGTCGCCCCGGCATCGTCCGTGGCTGCCGGTCCAAGCGCCGGCGCGCGTTTCGGCCGCGGCGGCACCGTCTTGCTCGGCTTCTGGCCGTCGGTGAGGATCTCGGTGATGCGCAACAGCGTGAATTCCTGGCGATGACCGCGCTTGCGGCGGGAATTCTTCCTACGCCGCTTCTTGAAGGCGATGATCTTGGGACCACGCGCCTGGTCCAGCACCTCGGCCGCGACCGTCGCGCCGGCGACGGTCGGAGCGCCAAGCGTCACGCTGTCGCCGCCCACGAGCAAAACCTCGCCGAACTCGACGATCTCACCGGGCGCGCCCTTGACCTTGTCGACCTTGAGCACATCCTCGGCGGCCACCCGGTATTGCTTGCCGCCTGTTTTGAAGACCGCGAACATCTTGCGTCCTTGTGTTCGATCCCAGGTGTCGCGAAAGCTCGCAACCGCTTGCCGCACGCTTTCGTGCAAGGACCCAGGCCACCGGCAAATTTATGATTCTAATGCGATTTTGGATTTAACCTGTAAATCCACCGCACTAGTGCTCGGAACCGGACCGGCATTTTCCAGTCGAGTCTGCTGCTGGTAGAAGCACGTGCCGGCAGACGTTAACCGTGCCGCCCGGCAACGCGCGCGGTTCTTATGACGGCACCATAAGTCTCTGTCAAGAAATGCAAAGCCGCCACTGCGCCCGGCCATGCCGCAGCCCCGCGCGCGGACAAGGCTCCGCGTCCTGTGATAGGACGGCGGACAGCAAAAAGGAGCTTGGCATGGCCACGAACGCAACGCCGGACAGGCAGAAAATCGGTTGGATTGGCGCCGGCCGCATGGGCACACCCATGGTCGAGCGGCTGATCAAGGCGGGCTACGATGTCGCGATCTGGAACCGCACCCGCGCCAAGGCCGAGCCGCTGGCTCAGATCGGCGGCAAGCTCGTCGATCATCTCTCCGATCTCAGGAATGTCGACGTGCTGTTCTGCATCGTCGCCACCGGCAAGGACGTGCAGGAGGTCCTCTACGGCAACAACGGCGTCTGCAGCCAGGGCGGCAAGCTGCCGCCGATCGTAGTCGATTGCTCGACCATCGCGGTCGAGGTATCCGCTGCGATCCGCGCCAAGCTCAAAGAGCTCGGCGCCGAGTTCGTCGCCGCCCCGGTGAGCGGCAATGCCAAGGTCATCAAGGCCGGCAAGCTGTCCGCCGTCGTTTCCGGCACCGAGGCGGCTTGCAAGGCGGCGATGCCGCTCATCGAAGTATTCGCGCCGCGCGGCGTATCCTATGTCGGCAACGGCGAACTCGCCCGCGTCTGCAAGATCGCCCACAACGTCATGCTCGGCGTCGTCATCGAAAATCTGATCGAGATGACGCTCCTGACCAACAAGATGGGCGTGCCGCGCCACGCGTTCCTGGCCTTCCTCAACAACGGCGTGATGGGCTCGATGTTCACGCGCTATAAATCGCCGGCGCTGGTCAATTGCGACTGGACCACGACGTTCACGCCGGAATTGTTGCGTAAGGACCTCGACCTCGGGCTCGATCTCGGCCGCGAGATGGACGTGCCGCTGCCGGTGACGGCGGCCGCGCGGGAGGTGCTGCAAAACCACTTCGGCGTCGCCACCTTGCAGCGGAACCCGGAGGAATATCTGCAGAAGGATTTCGCGGCGCTCGCCGAGACCATGGCGCTCGCCGCCGGCATGAAGCTCGAAAGCGAGAACAAGAACGTGCCGACCGGTCTGGAGTCGTAATTCCCGACGACTTAAGATGTTGCCTCTCACTCCTGTCGGTGGTCCATGAGACTCGCGCTTAAAGCCATCTTGATAGTTGGTGGGATAGCCGCGGTCCTGATCGGGCTCGCCCATATTGCGCTTGGTCCGGCGTCGATCCCCGGCTCGCTACCCGTAAACGCGACCATGGACAGCGAAGACAGGTTCTACGCGGCCATTTTTTTGGGATTTGGTGTATCGATCCTTTGGTGCGCCCAATCGATCGAGCAGAGGGGCCGGGTCATACGATTTCTGATTGCTGTATTTTTCCTTGGAGGATGTGCGCGGGTGATCTCGATGATACTGGTCGGCCCGCCCAACCACCTTTTCCAGGCTCTGATGGCGGTGGAACTTCTGCTTCCGCCTGTGGTCTGGCTTCTGCTTGCTCGCGTAGAGCGTCTGGAGAATCGATAAGGCGCCGCGCTACTTGACCTCGGTGTGCGCGCTGATCGCCATCAGCCATTGACCATTGCGCTTCACCCACACCCGCGCGGCGCGGTAGGGCGGGTGTGAATTATCGGGCGCGGTCTCGGTGGTGATCATCACCGCGCCGTCGCCGTAGACCGCAAGCCGCAGCGTCTGGATCTCGCCGACCGCCACGGCGGCATTGCTCTCCCTTTGGCGCTCGATCGCGGCGATCCGCCCGGATTTCGCGACCGGCGCGCGGCCGCCGCCGTAGAGCACGAACTCGTCGGCGACGTGCTTGGCCCATTCGCTGGCGTCATGGGCGACGATGGCCGTCACGATGGCCTGGTAGGTGTTGATGATGTCCTGCTCGGCGGACGAGCGCACGCGATAGGGGATCGCCTGGCAGGGATTCCTGCATTCGTGTTGTTTCGGCTCACCGCCGGCCGCGGCCGCAGCCGGGGCGGCAGACGGCGGCTCGGTTGCCGCGGTCGCGACGTTCTGCATCAAGAGCGCGCGCCAGCTGCCCTTCTGCCTGGCCCAGATGTCGAGGAAAAACACGTCGGTGTTGTCCGCCGCTTTGCGGTACCCGGTGACCGTGGCGAGCTGGCCATAGCTGCGCACCTTGGCGTCGGCACTGGCAGCGGCAGCGACGCTCTTGATCTCGCCAAGAAAATCCCTGCGCACGTAAATCTTGCCGCCGGCGTCGACGAAAGTGAATTGCAGCGCAAGGAGCCGGCGGACAGCCGCCCGGTCGCCGGCGCGCATGGCCTCGCCGAGCGACGAATCGGCCGCCAGCACCGGCCCTTCGTCGGCCGCAACCGCCTGGGCTTTGGGTTGCGCCTTGGGTACCGCGAAAGCCGCGATCAGCACCACGGCGGCCAGCGCGACGAGCCATCCCCAATGCAGAATCCGGCGTAACGCCGCTGATATGGCCGACTTTCGCCGCTGCATGGCCCCCGCCGTAGCGCCTCTCCCAACCTCGAACGCCGACGCTTTAGGCCGCCCCAGCCGCCGTCGCGCGCGCACCTTGGCATTTTCGCGTAACGGCGCTCAAGGCGTGGACCGCTCGCGCGACGACGCACTTTTGGCAGGCGCGGCGTGGGAGCGCTGCGGTCAAGACATGATCAGCGGCAATGGCCGTGCCGGCAATGCCGGTAGCTCTTCCACCGATGTGTCCGATACCTGTGGACCCGGTGGCCATGCGACATCGCCAAGCGGCAAGCGGCGCTGAGCTGGGCGTGCTTGGCCTTCATGCATGCCGTGATCCTGGGCACATCTGGGACGAATTCGGAGCACAGCCGCATCGCATCGGGCGTGCAAGCCTGGCGGGCCTCATCGCTGCCCTGGGCAGCGGCTGGGTTGAGGACAGCAAGAAGCGCGACGACCGGCAACACCAGCCAGCAGACGAGACGCATGGTCCGCAGCATATGTTTCGTTCCCTCGTTTCGTGCGGGTTACTCCCGGACGCCGTAACCTAGCGGCGCGCTGGCGCGCCGTCGATGGTCGAAAGGTGCGCGGCCCGTCCAATCCACTACCCAATGAAACCCCCATTTGATTTCGAAGTTCCACGGAACCATTCTGTGGATGCCAAGGTGAGCCATGCGAACCCCAGTCTTGCGCACCAAAGTCGTCATCATCGGCGCCGGGCCGGCGGGCCTGCTGCTCGGCCAGCTCCTGCACAAACACGGCATCGATAACATCATCCTGGAACGGCAAACCGGCGAATACGTCCTCGGCCGCATCCGCGCCGGCGTCATCGAACAGGTCACCATGGATCTGCTCGACCAGGCCGGCGTCGGCGCCCGCATGCACAGGGACGGGCTCGTGCACGAGGGGGTGCAGATTTGCGTCGACGGCAGCCGCCACCGCATCTCCTTCAAGGAGCTCACCGGCAAGGCGGTGATGGTCTACGGGCAGACCGAGATCACCAAGGATCTGATGGACGGCCGCGCCGCGGTCTGCGCGCCCAGCATATACGCGGCTCACGACGTGGCGTTGCACGATATTTTTACCGCTACGCCGCGGGTGACCTTCCGTGCCGACGGCAAATCGCAGGAGATCGCGTGCGACTTCATTGCCGGCTGCGACGGCTTTCATGGCGTCAGCCGCCAGAGCGTGCCCGCCGGCGCGATCACCATGCACGAGCGGGTCTACCCGTTCGGCTGGCTCGGCATTCTCTCCGACACGCCGCCGGTCTCCGAGGAGCTGATCTACGTCCGCCACCCGCGCGGCTTCGCGCTCTGCTCGATGCGCTCGCCGACGCGCAGCCGCTACTATCTGCAATGCAGTCTCGCCGAGGATACCGATGCCTGGCCGGATGAGCGCTTCTGGGCAGAGCTCAAGCCCAGGCTCGATGCCGAAGCCCGCGAGCGTCTCGTTACTGGTCCATCCATCGAGAAGAGCATCGCGCCGCTGCGCAGCTTCGTCGCCGAGCCGATGCGCTTCGGCCGGCTTTTCCTCGCCGGCGACGCCGCCCATATCGTGCCGCCGACCGGCGCCAAGGGGCTTAATCTCGCGGCGAGCGACGTGCGCTACCTCTCGCAGGCGCTGGTCGAATACTACGCCGAGAAATCCGAAGCCGGCATCGATCGTTATTCCGCGCGCGCGCTGGCCCGGGTGTGGAAAGCCGAACGTTTCTCCTGGTGGATGACGACGCTATTGCACCGGATTTCCGAAAACCCGTTCGATCACAAGCTTCAGCTCGCCGAGCTCGACTATTTGTTCCGCTCGAAGGCCGCGGCAACGGCATTCGCCGAGAACTATGTGGGACTGCCGTATTAGGGCATTGCTCGATAGCTGAGCGCCGCTCGCGTGGGCCAGGTCGCCGCGCGCGCCAAAACGCTAACCTTGCGTCCCTGTCGGGAGAACCTTAACGCGCTGCGCGGCCTGAGCTGCCAGGGTCTTCAATTGCGCCACGGCGTGGTTTGCAAGGAACGCGGCAAATTCGTCAGCTGGCACCGGCTTGCTGATCAGATAGCCCTGAATCTCATCGCATTTGTGCGCACGCAGAAACGCCTCTTGTTCGGCGGTTTCGACCCCCTCGGCCACGACGGTGAGATTGAGCGCTCGGCCGAGCGCGATGATGGCGTCGGCGATGGCCTTGTCTTCGCTATCATTCATGATCTCGCGCACAAACGAGCGATCAATCTTGAGGGCGTCGATCGAGAATTTCTTGACCAGCGACATCGACGAATAGCCGGTGCCAAAATCATCGATTGCGAGCGTGATTCCGAGACTCTTGATCGCTTCTAGCACGCGCACCGTCCGCTCAACGTTGTGCATCACCATGCTTTCGGTGATCTCAAGCTCCAGCAGTTGTGCTGGCATGCCGGACTTTTCCAGGGCGGCGCGAATGTCATGGAGCAGGTTGGGATCGGCGAACTGCCGTGGCGACAGGTTTACGGCAATCCGTATCGCCGGCAGGCCCTGGCGCTGCCACGCCATGTTCTGCGCGCAGGCGGTCTCAAGCACCCATTTGCCGATCGGCACGATCAGGCCGGTCTCCTCGGCGAGCGGGATGAAGCGACTCGGTTGCAACAGCCCGAGATCGGGATGATGCCAGCGCAGCAGAGCCTCGACCCCGGAAATGCCGTCGTGGCCGAGATCTCGCTTGGGCTGATAGTAGAGCACTAGCTCGTTGCGCTCGAGCGCCCGCCGCAGACTGGTCTCTAGCATCAGCCGCTCGATCGACTGATTTTTGATCTCCCGGGAGTGGAATCGGCATGCATTGCGACCGTCTTCCTTGGCCGCATACATCGCCGCATCCGCATTCTTGATGAGCGATTCCTCGTCCTGTGCGTCGGACGGGAACAGTGAAATCCCTATGCTCGCCGTCACCCGGCACTCTTGGCCGTGAATCGACAATGGCTTGACCACGGTGGAAAGGATTTTTCGCGCGACTGTCGCAACCTGGCTGGCATCGGAAACTTCGCGCAGCAGTATGATGAACTCGTCGCCGCCGACGCGCGCGACGATGTCGCTCTCGCGCACGCACTGATTGAGGCGCTTGGCAACGTCGCTGAGCAGGGAATCTCCGGCGGCGTGGCCGAGCGTATCGTTGATGATCTTGAAGCGGTCGAGGTCGACGAACATAACAGCGAATTCCTGACCGTAGCGCCGCCCGACCTTGACCGCATCACTGACGGCTTGGCCGAACACCAGGCGGTTGGGCAGTCCGGTGAGCTCGTCGTGGGTGGCCAGAAACTGCGCGCGCGCCTCGGCTTGCTCGCGCTCCGTCACATCCTCAAAGATCACCACGACCCCGCCATCCGGCATCGGCTGATGGGACAGCGCGATGATCCGACCATCAGGCAATGGACGTTTCAAGTGGCTGACGACGCCGCTGGCCAGCCAGGTCTCAATTTCGGCCACCATCTCGGCGACGGTCCGGTCAGGATGATTGCCGCGGGCGGCACTCAGCTCGATCATCTGCCGCACGGTGATGCCCGGTGACAGCACTTCCGCCGCAATCCGGTAGATTTCGCAGAACCGTTTGTTCCAGACCAACAGCCGGCGCTGGGCATCGAACATGCAGAGGCCGTGCGACATATTGGCGAGCGCGGTGTCGAATCGGAAGTTCTGTTCCGCGAGCGAGTGGGCAAGCTCGCCTTTCTCCCGGGTCGTCAGAAGCAGGCGGAGGCGATGCCTAGCCAGATATTGCACGATCTCGATGGTCGCCAGGTAGTACAGGAGCGTGACCACCGACAACACGGCATAGGCAGTATCGCGGCGAAGCGCGCTGCCGATGGTGATCGGCAACAGAATAAGAGAGAGTTGCGCCACCGCGACCCGCGGCCGGCTGGAGTTGCGCGCTGTAACCCCAGCCGTATACCCGACCGAGGTCGCATTCAGCAGGAGATGGCTGACTGGATCGTCGGTGAACGCGAAGACGACGAAGCACGCGCCGCCCAGGCATGCTGCGTAGACCGAGGCGCCGATTTCGTACCATCGTTCCCAGCGGCGCAGCGCGGCGGCATCGCCGCCGATGGTCGGTTTGTGCTTACGGTAATCGAGCGTGATGACCACGCGCACGGTGGCAATCGCCACCATACTAACCGCGAGGACCGTCAACCAGGCGTTGCCGGTGCGCCAGGCCGTGACCCCGCAGACCGCCGCTGACGTAGCGCCACCAATCACGAACGACGCCAGCGGCGCATACAGATCATCGATCAGAGCAGCAAAAACATCCGTCGGCGGCCGCTCCACTGACGTGGTGCTGGCCGATAACCGCAGACATCTTAACAGGTCCATACGTGCAACCCGGCGTAAGAACCGATGGGCGCATCCAAATCAGAAAAGTCTAAACATTACCTTCAAATAATCGGCAAAGTGCTTCGGATACGTACAAATACCTAGGTGGGTCGTATCGGGTCGCCGCCTCAGCTCGTTGGAAGCCGCGGTGAGCCTGCCTAGTGTGTTTGCTATCCGGCATGGGGCTGACCTCTACCCGACAGGCAGAGACAGCATCACACCGCAGTCAGCTTCGGGTCAGTCTAGGCCGAGTATTTTTCTCCTCGCCTTCGCCTGCTCGACCAGAAACCGCGACAGCCGCTGGCGCACCGCGGCGGCTTGTTCCGCCGTCCAAGGGCGCAAGCCTTCGCCGCTTTTCATCCCGAGCTTTCCGGCCTTGACCTTCTCGCGCAGGAAAGGATGCGGGCCTGCCGTACAGTCGAGGTCCGCATAAAGCACCTCGGCGATGTCGAGGGTGAGATCCAAGCCGATCAGGTCGCACTGCTCCAGCGGCCCGAGCACGGCCAGACGCGTGCCGAAACCTTCCTTGACCACGGTATCGACCGTTTCGGCGTCGCACACCCCGGCGGCGACCAGCGCGATCGCCTCGCGCTTCATCGCGTGCTGCAGCCGGTTGCCGACGAAGCCGGGAATGTCACGATGCACATGGACCGGGACTTTTCCGGCTTGGCGGAGAAGTTCCATGGTCTTGCGCACGGCCTCGGTGCTGGTCTTTTCATTCTCGATGACTTCGACCAGGGGAATGAGATGCGGTGGATTCCAGAAATGCGTGCCGAGGACGCGGTCGCGACGCTTGAGATTGCGGCCGATGTCGGTCGAGGGGATCGCCGAACTGTTGCTGGCGAGGATTGTCTCCGGCGCGACCGCGTCTTCAAGCTCGGCAAAAATACGTTGCTTGAGCGGAAGCCGCTCCGGTGCCGCTTCGAACACAAAGGCGGCGCCGTCAACGGCAGGCGCCAACCGATCGTGCACCGCGATCCATTGCAGGACCGCCGGATCATCAGCAAAAAGATCGACGATCGCTTGCAGCCGTTGCGGCAGCGAGGCTCGGGTATCCGCCGCCGGCTCAAATAACCCCACTTGGTGCCCCGCCGCGGCGAGAAGGTAAGCAATGCCGTGGCCCATCAAGCCGCCGCCGACAACGGCGATTTTCTGCTCATGCATGTGCGCCTCGATGCCCAGTGAGAGGAACCACAAATGACCTTAAACCCGGTGCTCGTATCGAAATGCTCGCTCCATCGCTTGCTGCCGCCGGGGTGCCGGCAGGCGGGGGGCGGTAATTGGGCGATCGTTAATGACGGTATTTTTTCCGCTAACCAGCCGCAAATCGTGATGTTGCAGCCGGCGCATCGCGCCGGTATCAATACGCGCCTTTTCGCGCCGGCCCGCAACCATCGCGGCGACCGGCGCGCTTGCCGTAGAAGAGCGCGAACGATTGCCATGGCCCGTCTCGTCATGAAGTTCGGCGGTACCTCGGTCGCCGACATCGACCGCATCCGCAACGTCGCGCGCCACGTCAAGCGCGAGGTCGATGCCGGCCACGACGTCGCCGTCGTCGTCTCAGCCATGGCGGGCACCACCGATCGGCTCGTCGCCTGGTGCGCAGCGGCCCTGCAGAAGCGGCACATATTCGACGCCCGGGAATACGACGCCGTGGTCGCGACCGGCGAACAGGTGACCGCCGGCCTGCTCGCCATCACGCTGCAGGACATGGACATCAACGCGCGCTCCTGGCAGGGCTGGCAGCTGCCGATCCTGACTTCAAACGTGCATGCCTCGGCACGCATCCTCGACATCAACGGCGCCGAGATCATCCGGCGTTTCGGCGAACGCAAGGAGGTCGCCGTCATCGCCGGATTCCAGGGCCTGCACAAGGAGACCGGGCGCATCACTACGCTCGGCCGCGGCGGGTCCGATACCTCGGCGGTGGCGGTGGCGGCCGCCATCCGCGCCGACCGCTGCGACATCTACACCGACGTCGACGGCGTCTATACCAGCGATCCGCGCGTCGTGCCGCACGCCCACCGGCTTGAAAAGATCGCATTCGAGGAAATGCTGGAGCTGGCCTCGCTCGGCGCCAAGGTGATGCAGGTGCGCTCGGTCGAGCTCGGCATGGTGCACAATGTGCGTATTTTCGTGCGCTCGAGCTTCGATCGGCCCGAAGATATCGACCCGCACGGCAGCCCGCCCGGGACGCTTATTTGCGACGAGGAGGAGATCGTGGAACAGCAAGTGGTCACCGGCATCGCCTTCTCCCGCGACGAGGCGCAAATCTCCATTCGCCAAGTCCAGGACAAGCCCGGCGTCGCCGCGGCGATTTTCGGTCCGCTGGCCGAAGCCAGCATCAACGTCGACATGATCGTGCAGAACGTCTCGGCCGACGGCAAGACCACCGACCTGACGTTCACGGTGCCGGCCGGCGACTATCAGCGCGCCCTCGATGTCATCGCCAAGGCCAAACAGGCCATCGGTTATGCCCGGCTCGACGGCGCCACCGACGTCGCCAAGATCTCCGTCATCGGCATCGGCATGCGTAGCCACGCCGGCGTTGCCGCGCAGGCGTTCCGGGCGCTCGCCGAGCGCGCCGTCAATATCCGCGCCATCACCACCTCGGAGATCAAGTTTTCCCTGCTGATCGA
>Ga0209517_10010181_pt1 | contig 10530 bp, 7 predicted proteins | sample PeaSoiMetSII2010_FD_187695 | JGI IMG/M metagenome (GOLD analysis project Ga0209517, IMG submission 187695) | Peat soil microbial communities from Weissenstadt, Germany - SII-2010 (SPAdes) (version 2) | ecosystem: Environmental > Terrestrial > Soil > Wetlands > Peat | place: Germany: Weissenstadt... | reverse complement strand
TCTGAAGCATGCGGCGGCGGCGTTAATGGATCACGACAATTTATGTGGCGCGCCGCGATTCTATATGGCCGCGAAAAAGATCGGAATGACTGCGCACCTGGGCGCGGAAATTACCGGGGCCGATGGCGATCGCTATCCGCTGCTGGCGGAAAATCGCACGGGGTATCAGAATCTGTGCCGGCTGATCACTTCGATGAAACTGCGCGCTCCCAAGGGCGAAGCCGCGGCGTCACAGGAAGAATTGGAACAATATGCGGAAGGGCTGGTCTGCCTGACCGGCGAAGGCTCGCCGACACGCTCGCGATTCGACAAGCTGATTCGCATTTTCGGGCGTAAAAATGTTTACGCAGAGTTGCAAAGGCATTTTCATCGCGATGAAGAAGCTCGAAACCAGGCGGTGATTGAACTGGCGCGATCTTTAAAGCTTCCGCTGCTGGCGACCAACGGCGTTCGCCACGCGTTGCCGCAGGAGCGCGAATTGTTCGATGCGTTGACGGCGGTTCATCATAAGACCACCGTCATGGAAGCGGGCCAGTTGCTGGCTCGCAACGCGGAGCGGCATCTGAAAACGCCGCGCATGATGATGCGGCTTTTTTCCGACGTTCCGGAAGCAGTGGCGGAAACCGTGGAGCTGTCGGGGCGGTTGGGATTTACGTTGAAAGACCTGGGCTATGAATTTCCGAAATATCCGCTGCCGCCGGGCGAAACTCCCAGCTCGTTCCTGCGCAAGCGGACCGACGAAGGGGCGCGGAAGCGCTATCGTCCGTATCACGAAAAAGCCCAGCGGCAAATTGAGAAGGAACTTGCGCTGATCGAAAAGCTGAAGCTCGAAGGATATTTCTTGATCGTGTGGGACCTGATCGAGTTTTGCCGCCGCGAAGGGATTCTGGTGCAAGGGCGAGGCTCGGCGGCGAATAGCGCGGTGTGTTATTCGCTGGGAATCACGGCCGTGGATCCGGTGGCGATGGATCTGTTGTTCGAACGATTTTTATCCGAAGAGCGCGGCGAATGGCCCGATATCGACCTGGATTTACCGAGCGGCGATCAGCGCGAGCGTGTGATTCAACATGTTTATCAGCGATACGGGCAGCGCGGCGCGGCGATGACGGCCAACGTGATCACGTATCGTGGACGGTCGGCCGCGCGCGATATCGGGAAGGCGCTGGGGTTCGACGAAGCTACGCTGGGGCGTCTGTCTTCGCTGGTTTCGCGATGGGGATGGAACGATCCGCGCGAAACGGCCGAGTTTCAATTCAAGCAAGCCGGCTTCGATCTGAACGATGCGCGCATCCAGAAATTTTTGACGTTGTACGTGGCCGCGCAGAATCTTCCGCGACATTTGGGGCAGCATTCCGGCGGAATGGTAATTTGCCAGGGCCAGTTGGATTCTGTCGTCCCGCTGGAGCCGGCAACGATGCCAGGACGCGTGGTGATCGAGTGGGATAAAGATGATTGTGCCGACCTGGGGCTGATCAAAGTGGATCTGCTGGGGCTGGGGATGATGGCGGTGCTCGAAGAATCGCTCGATTTGATTCGCGCACATTTCCATGAAGAAGTGGACCTGGCGCATCTGCCGCCGGACGATCCCGCGGTTTACGACGTGCTGCAACGCGCCGACACGATCGGGATGTTTCAGGTGGAGAGCCGCGCGCAGATGTCGTGCCTGCCACGTCTGAAGCCGAAGAAATTTTACGACATCGTGGTGCAGGTGGCGATCATCCGGCCGGGGCCGATCGTCGGGAAAATGCTGCATCCATATTTAAACCGGCGGCAAGGATACGAGGAAGCGGCGTGCCTGCACCCATCGCTTGAAACCGTGTTGAGGCGGACGTTGGGAGTGCCGCTGTTCCAGGAACAGTTGCTGCGCATCGCCATGATCGCGGCGAATTTCACGGGCGGCGAAGCCGAGGATCTGCGCCGCGCCATGGGATTCAAACGCTCCGAGCAGAGGATGCGGGAGATCGAAGGCAAGCTGCGCGCGGGCATGACCGTGAACGGAATCGTCGGCGAAACGCAGGATCGCATCGTGCAATCGATTACGTCGTTTGCGCTGTACGGATTCCCGGAATCGCACGCGGCCAGCTTCGCGCTGATCGCTTACGCGAGCGCGTATCTGAAATGCCACTATCTGGCGGCGTTCACGGCGGCGATTCTCAACCAGCAGCCAATGGGTTTCTATCATCCCGCGACGCTGGTGAAGGACGCGCAACGCCACGGTCTGCATTTCCGTCCGGTCGACGTGATGCATTCGCAGTGGAACTGCACCATCGAAGAAGGTGAAGTGCGTCTGGGGTTCAATTATGTTCGTGGATTGAGGAAGGAACCGGCCGAGGCTCTGGTGGCCGCGCGGCCGTTTTCGAGCATCGACGATGTAACGCGGCGCGTTCCGGAATTGCGTAAAGACGAATTAAGAATGCTGGCGGAGATCGGCGCGCTGAATAGCCTGAAAACTGGCGTGCATCGCCGCGATGCGCTGTGGCAATCCGAGCGCGCGCTGCGTCCGGCCGGTCCGCTGCTGGAACATCTGGAACCCGCCCAAGAGATTTCGCCGCTTGCTCAGATGACCGTGCCGGAGCGCATTCGCGCGGATTTTTACGGCACCGGCTTGACCATCGGCGTGCATCCCATGGCGCTTCATCGCGCTGGTTTGCGATCGCGCGGCGTTCTGGCGGCCGTCGATTTGAAGCGTGTTCGCAATAATACGCCGGTGCGCGTCGCCGGCTGCGTGATCTGCCGCCAGAGGCCGGGCACCGCGAACGGATTCATGTTCCTGAGTCTCGAAGACGAAACCGGCATCGCCAACGCGATCGTCGAGCCGGACAAATTTGATGCGCATCGCGAAACGCTGGTTCGCGCGCCGTATCTGCTGGTGGACGGGATTTTGCAGAATCAGCAAGGCGCGATTTCAATAAAGATGCGCGACGTGGAGCCGCTGGCGTTCGACGCAGCGGCCGCCGTTTCACACGATTTCCGATAAAGACTTATTTCGCCGCGGCGGCCACGGTGGTCCATTTGGATTCGAAGCCCGCGGGCATCACGTAGCCGCCGATGCCGGCCGGCACCGCGAACCAGCCTCCCGATTCCCGCGTCGCCACCGGCGGCGGAAGCGTAAACTCAATTCCTCGCTTGGCGAGCCCGCTCTTCTCGTGCGCCTTCTCCATCTTCAATTCGCGATCCAGCTCGATCGCGAGCGGCGTCACCTCGCCCTTCTGTTCCAGCGTGTCGTAGCGAATTGAGAATACATACTGCGAAGTGTTGTACTGATGCCGCATTTGCAGAATCCGCCCGTGCGCGATGGCTCCGGCGGGAATCAGAATTTCCTTCGACCCCGGCGCGCGCACTGCGCTGGTCACTTTGGCCGAAACCGCGTCGCCCGCCGCGGCGCTGCGGGTGTCGATGGGAGCGAGCAGCGCTAGCGTCAGCGCCAAACCAGGCTGAAGAGGTCCAGTTACTTTCGGCGCCGCTTTCGCCGCGCCGGTGGACGCCTCATCGTCGAGCACCAGGCTCGACTCCGCGGTGAATTCGTGACACGCGGAGAACGTAGTGACGCTATGGGTTTCACTCGCGTTCGGGGAAAGCGTGTCGAACGCACTCTTGCGCGGCACTAAGTACTGCCCGTCGCCGATTAACACGTAGTGATAATCGGTGTCGCTGCGCGCGCGGCACATCTGCGTTTCGGGCGGTAGCTGAGCGGTTTCGACGATCAGGCGCGCAAGTTCAGCCGTCGCCGAATAGACTTCGAACGAACCATGGTAGGCGGTGACCATCCAATCGTTTCCGGCGCGGACGGCATAATGACTCACGTCCTTCGCGACTTCGAACGAGTACTCGAAAACGTCCCGCGCGCCATCCTTCTTCCGGCTGACGAATTTATATTGGGTGCCCTTGTTTTCGAAAATGTCGACCAGCCAGGTCCCAAACGCGCCGGTGCTGATCGGTCCCGTGGAAACCATCTGAAAAATCGACCGGGAGTCGAAGCGGTTCGCCGCCGCCCAGGAATGAATTTCGGAACCGCCGGATACGGCGACCTCCAGCCGCAGACGATCCTCCGCCTCCAGCGCCAGATGGGCGTCCTTGCTGAATCCCTTGTTGTCGCAGGATTCCGCGGGCGCTTGCGTCATCGCGTTGGGGCTGATCTTCTTCGACTCGGGATCGATGTAATAGGTGCGATTGATGGTTTCGAGACACGTGTACTTCAACAGGCGGCGCGTGGTCCCGGCTAATTTTTCGAGCGCGCGCGTCAGTAAAGCTGAGGACTCGGCTGTTGGAACCACGGCCTCGGGCGCGGACGGCTCATCTACTTTCTGCGGCGGGGGATTCTTCGCGCTATGCGCATGACCCGATCGCTCTAGTTTCAGCGGCGCGCCTTGAAATTGTCCATCAATCGAATTTCCGTCGTCGCTTATGGTGCCGACGAAAGATATTGGGGCGCCGGAGGGCGGCTTGATGGTGAAGCTGAGGCTCGATCCAATTAGTGTGACCGACGTGAATGCGAAGGACGCGGCTGCGCGCTGCGCGTTGAAAATCATCCCGCCCAGTTCTCCGTGGCGGCTCTTCGAAAAGCTCACTACGACGCGCGTTTCGCTTCCGGTGGTGCTGATGCCGTCACCCGGCAGGACGTGCCGCGGAAGCGATCCTGTCCAGTTTCCGGCGATCTCGACCGGTTCCTGCGCAGCGATAAGGCTGGCGGTGAAAATTACGATGAGACCCCAGCGGGTCATGCTTCCTCGCTTGAGAAAATTATGACGCATCCCATCGCCAAGCGTAAAACCACAGCGAGGCGGCGTAAATCGCCGCGCTCGCGAACAGGAACGCGACGCCGTGCAGATGTTCCGTGAATCCGAGTATGATTCCGCCGACGCTTTGCGTCACTCCGAGCGCTACCCGAGTACCCGCGAATCGCCAGCGGCGCGTTCGCACCTGACGGAATATCGATCCATGATGGCCAACCGCGAGCGCGAACAGGCCGAACGTCAGACCTGTAAATAGATCCAGCGGCAGCACAAGCAGCGCCAAAATCGCCAGAAACGCGAGGTCTTTGGCCAACAAAATTTCCCAACCGCCGAGCGGCAGCAGGCGGTATCGCGTGGTCGCCGACGATGCCAGATCCAGACCGAACAGATTGTTCGCGTAGGTGCTCATCGCCAGCCCGACCAACAGCGCCAGAATCGGAAATGCCGCCGGCTGCGGATTCGAGGCCAGGAATCGATAGGCGCATCCTCCTATGCTCAACAGAATCGCGATGTACATATCGAGTACCGTCAGCATCTGCCGCACGTTGTTGCGAATCAGCCCGCCGAGGCGCGATGGGAACGGCGGGACGAATCGAAAGGGATTACGCGCGGGGATGCGGCGGGCCAACACGGCGACGAATTGAACCAGTATCGCGGCGGTTAAAAATGCCAGCGCGATTCCTGGCCTTACGCGCCTGAAAAACATGAAGAGAATCGCGAACCAGAGCACCGGACTCAACGCCAGGCTCATCAGCCGCAGGGTCACCCGCTCGCCTTGCGCCAGCGGCCACAGCGCCAATCGCGACGGCGGGACCTTATCCAGCGGATCGGAGGAAAGCGGAAAAAGCAGCACGAAAAACAACAGAAGCAATAGCGGGTAGGAGCTATGCGGCTCCACGTGGCTGACGCCGGCGGCCCAAGCCAGCAAGAGAATAAAGAGAAAAAAGTTGTTGGTCTTCAATGACCGGAAGGTTCCCAGGTCGCGCCGCACTGCGCGGCCCAACGCAGCTAGGATTGCGGAGAGCCGAGCCACGGCAGATCCTCCGCGGGCTGCGATTCCACAAACTCGAAATAAATCTCTTCGAGCGGACGCGGGGCGGCTTGCGCAGCCGAGCTCCACACGATTTTGCCGCCGCGGATCATCAGAACTTCCGTCGCGAATTTATCCACGATCGAAAGAATGTGCGAAGTCAGAAATACCAGCACGCCTCGGCTGGCGATCGCGCTCAGCAGCTCATGAATCGTTTTCGCCGATACCGGGTCGATTCCTTCGAACGGCTCATCGAGAAACAGGACCCGAGGATTATGCAGCAGCGCCATCGCCAGCGCGGTTTTCTTGCGCATCCCATGGGAGCACTGTTCGATGAACAGATCCCGCGCGTGATCCAGGCGCAGAATACGTAACAATGCGGCGGATCGCTCGCGCGTCTCGGCTCTTGCAATGCCGTAGATCGGTCCGCATAGATCCAGATGCTCGCCCACGGTCAGCGAATCGAACAGGCCCAGGTCTTCAGGAAGAACGCCGATGATGCGGCGCAGTTCGATGGGACGTTTCGCCACTTCCAGACCGCAGATTCGAGCTGAACCCGAGTCCATCGGCAGCAAGCCGGTCAAGATTTTCAGCAGCGTCGATTTGCCCGCGCCATTCGGGCCCAGCAACGCGCAAATTCCGGATGCCGCCTGCAACGAAACGGAGTCAAGCGCGACGAAATCGCCGAAGCGCTTGACGACATTCGAGCACTCGATCATCCTTCGAAGCTCAGGATGACTTTCGCTGCCTCGCCGCTGATCATCGCGGCGAAGCCTTTCTCGAATTCCGTGTAGTGGAACCGGTGCGTGATCACCGGAGAAATGTCCAGGCCGGATTGCAGCATCACGGTCATCTTGTACCAGGTTTCGTACATCTCGCGTCCGTAGATGCCTTTGATGGTGAGCATGTTGAACACCACGATGCGCCAGTCGATGGACATTTCTTTATCGGGAATGCCCAGCATGGCGATTCGCGCCCCGTGGCTCATGTTGGCCAGCATGTCGCGAAACGCATTCCCGTTGCCGGACATTTCGAGCCCGATGTCGAAGCCCTCCGTCATGCCGAGCTTCTTTTGCACGTCCGCCAAGTTGTTGGTCATGACGTCCATGGCGACTGTCGCGCCCATCTTTTTCGCCAGCTCCAATCGGAACGGGTTCATATCGGTCACCACCACGTAGCGCGCGCCCGCATGGCGCACTACGGCCGCGGCCATCAGCCCGATCGGTCCCGCGCCGGTGACCAGCACATCTTCTCCGAGCACTGGAAAAGACAACGCGGTGTGCACGGCATTGCCGAACGGATCGAAAATCGCGGCGATGTCCAAATCGATCGACGGAGCATGGCGCCAGATGTTGGTCATCGGCAGCACGATAAATTCCGCAAAGGCTCCGGGCCGATTCACTCCGACGCCCAAAGTGTGCGCACACAAGTGGCGGCGGCCGGCGAGGCAGTTCCGGCAGCGCCCGCACACCACGTGCCCTTCTCCGCTGACGATATCGCCAGGATGAAAATCGCTGACGTTGGCGCCGGCCTCGACGATTTCGCCCACGAATTCATGGCCGATCGCCATGGGGACGGGAATAGTGCGCTGCGCCCAATCGTCCCATTTATAAATGTGCACGTCGGTGCCGCAGATTCCGGCGCGAAGCACGCGAATCAGCACGTCGTTGATGCCCGGCCGCGGCGCTTCGATGTCCTCGAGCCACAGTCCCGGCTCGCGTCTGCTCTTCACCAACGCCTTCATATTTTTCTATTGTACGGACTCTCTGACCCACAACTCCGATGCGAGCAGGCCGAGACGCGCGCGCTCCTCTTTTATCATCCGGAACCCGCATCGCTGAAGCGCCGGACGATGGTCGGCCAATCGATTCGTGGCCAAGCCCGTGGTGACGCGGAAAAACAGGTAGAGCAATCCAACCACCCCGCGCGCCCATGCGGCAGGCTGACGAAATTCCGAGATCAACCAACGCGCGTCGCTGCGGGCCGCGCGGGCTACGCGCCCGATCAGCGCCGCCTGATCGGTCTCATCGAAGCAATCCAGAAAAAAGTTGGTGACGATCAGGTCGTACTCGGCTTCGGGCATCGGAAACGTGAGCGCGTTCGCGTGAAAATACTGGACGCGGTCACCTACGCGAGCGCGTGCCAGTTCCAGCATACGCCCGCTCAAGTCCACATAATCGATGGACGCGCCGCGATTCTGCTCGACCAGGAACACCAGGAACCGGCCGTCGCCTTCGCCCAGCACCAGGGCTCGCCGCGCATCGGCGACGTCGGGAAGAAACGCCAGCCTGCGACGCTGGAGCGCGTGTCCGAACCCGATGTACTCCAGCCACCGGTACCATCGGGCAATCGGGTCGCAGTTCACATCAACGTCCCGGCCAGCGGCAGAAAGAAGACCGGACTCAGCAGGGCGACGTCGGCCAGCACGCGCAGCGCATCGCGCGACAAACGATCCCGTCCGCGATCGAGCAGGACGAACGCCAGCGCGCTGGCCGTTTCCGCTCCACTCAACACGGGCCGGTGATGATACAGAAGAATAACCGCGGCCACCGCGACGCACATAGCCGCCGCGCCGATCGGGCAGACGATTTGCCGTTCCTCCCACTGGGAAATCGCCAAGCAGTTGATCCAGCACAGGCAGGAAAACAGAAAAATGGTTTCGAAATCCTCGGCCGAGCGAACGTGCCCCCACGCCGCCAGCGACGCCCCCAGCGCGAACAGCACCGCCACCGCGATTTCTTTCGGCCACTCGCAGCGGACACGGCGCGGCAGCAAGTGCACCACGGCAAAATAGATTCCTACCGCCGCCAGCAATAACACGCCGCGCTCGAACAACGCCCGGGAGAGCCGCGTCCAGGCGAGCCACCCCGTAATCGCGAAAACCGTGGCCCACACCGGCGCGACCAGTCTCCAATACCGCCGGTAAAATTCGTGACGAGGCAACCGGCTGGTTTCATTCCAGGCATCGAGCACGCGATCGGCTGCGTAAATCAACCACACCGCCAGCACCAGCAGCGCGGCCGCCAGCGCGTTTACATCGGCATGAAAACAGCGCGCGAATAATACCTGCCACAGCACTGCGACGATCGGCGCATCCAGGCTGAGCAGGTTAGGCCAGAGCCATGGCCGGGGAACTGTCTGAGTGGGCGCCAAACACTATTATGCGCTTCCGCCCGAGTTCCAGATCCGGAGGACGCGCGTTTCGCGCTCGGCGCCGAGTACGCTGATCGATGCGGTCGACAGGGCGAAATACCGGCCGTCCTGCGGCCCCAGCCCCAGCCATCGCGCTCCCAGCACTCTCAGCATATGCCCGTGCCCGAATAGCGCCGCATCGCCTCCGGCCGAGACGGCCCGCGCGATCACGCGATCCGCACGCTCGGCCACCTGCGCGGCGTTTTCTCCACCCGGAGGAGGCATCGGATTCCAAATGGTCCAGCCGGGTGCGCCGCGCTGAATCTCCGCCGTCGTGAGGCCTTCATACGAGCCATAATCCCACTCATGCAGGTCGGGCTCGATTTCAGGTTGATATCCGGCGAGCCGCGCGGTTTCGAGCGCCCGCTGCATTGGACTCGACAACACCAATGCAAAGTGTTTGCCCTTCAAAGTAGTCCCCAACTCCGCCGCTCGGCGCTCGCCTTCGGCCGTCAGCGGAAGATCGGTGCGCGAGGTGTGCTGCCCCGACCGAGTCCAGGCGGTCTCGCCGTGGCGGATCAACCAAAGTTCAGAACTCATGCAATCACCGTAGTTTGGCATACATTAGATAAGGAAGATGGAACATGTGCGCCTCAAACGGCGTTATACTTCAATGAAACCGGAGGCAAACGGAAAATGTCGTTGCGAGATTTCATCGCGAAGCAGTGGATAGATGTCATCCAGTGGACGGAGCCGGAAGACGGCATCCTGGCCTATCGCTATCCGATGCAGGACATGGAGATTCAGAACGGCGGCAAGCTGACCGTGCGCGAATCCCAGATGGCGGCGTTCATCAACGAAGGCAAGGTCGCCGATGTCTTCGGGCCCGGCCTGTACACGTTGAACACCAATACGCTGCCCATCCTCACTTACCTGATGAACTGGGACAAGAAGTTCAATTCGCCCTTCAAGAGCGATGTGTACTTCTTTTCGACGCGCGTCCAGGTAGACCAGCGCTGGGGCACCGCGACTCCGATCACGATTCGCGACAAGGATTTCGGCATGGTACGGCTGCGCGGCTACGGAATTTATTCCTGGCACATCAGCGACGCCAAGCAGTTCCACACCAAGATCAGCGGAACGCGTGAGTTGTATCGGGTTCCCGATCTGGAAGGGCAACTTCGCAACACCATCATCGGCCGCATGACCGATACGTTCGCGCAGAGCAGCCTCCCGTTCCTCGACATGGCCGCGAACCAGGTGGAGCTCGGCAACAAGATCGCCGAAGGATTGAAGGCGATGTTCGCCGACCTCGGCCTGACGCTCGACAGCTTCGTGGTCGAAAATCTTTCACTGCCGGAAGAGCTGCAAAAGCTGCTGGACACGCGCATCGGGATGAACATGCTGGGCGATATGAACAAGTACACGCAGTTTCAAGTGGCCAACTCTCTGCCGATCGCCGCGGCGAACGAAGGGGGCCTGGCCGGCATCGGAGCCGGTCTCGGCGCGGGATTTACTATGGCGCAGACCATGGCGAACGCGTTGCGGCCCGGCGAGCAACCTCCGCCAGCGGCTCCGGCTCCCGCTGGTCCTGCGCCCGCGGGTCCTGCCGGTGCGGCTCCGGCTGCGCCTGCG
>Ga0209517_10010180_pt1 | contig 10530 bp, 7 predicted proteins | sample PeaSoiMetSII2010_FD_187695 | JGI IMG/M metagenome (GOLD analysis project Ga0209517, IMG submission 187695) | Peat soil microbial communities from Weissenstadt, Germany - SII-2010 (SPAdes) (version 2) | ecosystem: Environmental > Terrestrial > Soil > Wetlands > Peat | place: Germany: Weissenstadt... | reverse complement strand
CCTGCCGAGCCGGAACCCGCCTCCCCCACCCTACAACCCGTTGAAACTGCAACCGAAACCCCGAAAATGGGTTCGAATCCCCAAACCCCCGGCGCCGCCGCCCAGTCCCCTTCCCTTCAGGGGCAAGCGCCTCCAGGGATGGCACCCCAATCCCGGTTAACGATCACCGTGGCAACCAGCCGCTTGGTATAGAATCAGAAAACATGAACACCCACAACGGTCGCGCCGCCGTTCTCGCGCTGGCATTCTCGATCCTCGCCGGCGCCCAGGCGACCTATGACCCGGCACTGTGGTCGGGCATGCGGTATCGCATGATCGGTCCGGAGCGCGGCGGGCGCGTGACCGCCGTCACAGGTGTTCCCTCGGAGCCCTACACCTTCTACATGGGATCGACCGGCGGCGGAGTGTGGAAGACCACCGATGCCGGGCACACGTGGACCAACGTGTCCGATGGCTTTTTCTCGGTGGCCTCCATGGGCGCGATCGAGGTCTCGCTATCCAATCCCGACGTGGTGTATGCCGGCACGGGCTCATCCAAGATCCGCAGCAACGTCTCCATCGGACGCGGCATCTACAAATCCATCGACGCCGGCAAGACCTGGACCTTCCTCGGACTGCGCGATGTGGGACAGATTGCCACCGTGAGGGTCCACCCCTCGAATCCCGATATCGTGTACGTGGCTGCCAGCGGCAATCCGTTCGTCCCCAACAAGGAGCGCGGCGTCTATCGCTCGACCGACGGCGGCAAGACGTGGAAGCAGGTGCTGTTCCTTTCCGACAGCGCCGGCGCGGCCGATCTGGAGCTTCAGCCCGGAAACTCCAACGTGATTTTCGCCTGCATGTGGCACGGACAGCGCAAGCCGTGGACCATCATCAGCGGCGCGCGCGAAGGCGGCATCTTCAAGAGCACCAACGGCGGCGATACGTGGACCAAGCTCGCGGGCGGGCTGCCCAACGAACTGTTCGGCCGCAGCAACGTCGCCATCTCCGCGGCCAGCCCCAATCGCATTTACGCGCTCATCGAGGCCAAGCCCGGTTCCGGCCTGTACCGCTCCGAAGATGCGGGCGCCACCTGGTCCCTGGTCAACGGCTCGTCCAACATCATCACGCGGCCGTTCTACTACACCACTCTCGGCGTGGACCCCAACAATCCCGACGTGGTCTGGGTGGGTGACGAGGGCTGGTTCAAGAGCACCGATGGCGGCAAGAGCTTCCGCACGTCGCCCGTTCCGCACGGCGACAACCACGATGTGTGGATCAACCCGAAGGATTCGCGGTACATGATCCAGGGCAACGACGGCGGCGCCAACGTGTCGCTGGATGGCGGCCGCACCTGGAGCACGCAAAGCAACCAGCCCACGGCCGAGATCTACCAGGTTGCGGTGGACAATCAGTACCCGTATCGCGTCTACGGCGCGCAGCAGGACAACACCACCGTCATCGTGCCCAGCCTGGCGACGGGCAACGGGCAGGATTTCCGCGTCGGCCCCGGATGCGAGACCGGGCCGATCATGCCCGACAAGGACAATCCCGAGATCGTGTACGGCGGATGCAAGGGCCAGTTCAGCCGCCAGAATATGAACACGTCGGATGAAGAGCGCTATTGGATCGGCGCCGAATCGCTCTACGGCAACGGCGGCGGAACTCTCATTTACCGCTTCCAGCGCGTGGCGCCGATGGAGGTCTCGCCGCACTCACCGCACACCGTCTACTACGGCTCGCAATTCCTGCACCGCTCGCGCGATGCCGGCGTCACATGGGAGAAGATCAGCCCCGATCTCACCGCCCACCCCGAGGAGGGGCAGGTTCCCAGCGGTGAGCCGATCACGCGCGATGCCACCGGCGAGGAGGTCTACAGCACTCTCTACACCATTCGCGAATCTCCCGTGCAGAAGGGTGTCATCTGGACGGGTTCCAACGACGGGCCGATCTACGTGACCCGCGACGACGGCAAGACGTGGAGCAACGTGACGCCGGCCGGCCTGCCTCCGGGCGGGCGCGTGCAGAACATCGAGCCCAGCCCGCGCCGCGCCGGCACCGCGTACGCCGCCATCTATCGCTTCCTGCTGGGCGACTTCGCTCCGTACATCTACCGCACCGACGATTTCGGAAATACCTGGACGCGCCTCACCGATGGCAAAAACGGAATCGCCGCGGACGAACCGACCCGAGTGGTGCGCGAAGACCCCGACCGGGCCGGCCTCTTGTACGCCGGAACCGAGTTCGGCATTTACATCTCGTTCGACAACGGCTTGCACTGGCAATCGTTCCAGATGAACCTGCCGGTGACTCCGGTGACTGACATCAAGATCGCGCACAAGGACCTGGTGCTCTCGACGCAGGGGCGGTCATTCTGGATTCTAGATAACCTCACGCCGCTGCACCAGCTCAATGACAAGGTCACTACCGCGCAGCAGTACCTCTTCGCGCCGCGCGAGGCCATTCGGACCACGGCACGCGGAGGTGGCGGGCGCGGCGCGGGCATTCAGTATCCGCTTAGCGGCGCATCGGTAGACTACTACCTGGCCGCCGCACCTTCGAGCGATATCACTCTCGAAATCCTGGACAGCGCGGGCAAGCCGATCCGCAAATTCACCAGCGCAGGCGAAGCGGCGCCCGAACGCCCCGCCGCCGATCTAGAGGGTCCGCCCAGCGAGGATGAAGGCGGCGGCGGTTTCCGCATGCGCGCCGCGCCCACGCGCCTGGACAAGACTCCCGGCATGCACCGTTTCACCTGGGATCTGCGCTACCCCGGCCCATGGATGAGCGCCACGCGTAACGAAGGCCCCAACGGACCGGCCGCGGTACCCGGCCGGTTCTCGCTGCGCCTCACCGTGGGTTCGTGGACTTCGACCCAGCCGCTGACTGTAGTCGAAGATTCGCGAGTGACTAAAGACGGTGTCACCACGGCCGATCTGCGCGAGGAGTTCGACCACAACATCCGCGTGCGCGACTTAGTGAGTGACTTGAACAAGACCCTGGCGCGGTTGCGCACGGCGCAGGCCGGCCTGCGGGGCGCATCGGGCGCCGGCGCGGAGAAACTGGCGAAGCTGAATGAACTGGCTTCGCACCTGATCACGCCCTCGATCCGTTACAGCCAGCCCGCATTGCAGACTCACATCACGTACCTCTACTCAGTGACCAACGCCACAGACCAGAAGATCGGGCGGGATGTCATCGAGAGATACGGGGTGCTGCGCAAGGAGTTAGATCAGCGCATGGCGGAGTTGGACCAGATCCTGAAGTAAAAGGAGCCACGATGCGCAGCATTACGCCCGTCCTTACACTGGCCGCCATTGCATCACTCCTGGCGCAGTCATCCTCGTCCTACCACATGACCCACACATACACGCTGGGCGGGGCTGGAAGCTGGGACTACATCGTGCCCGATCCACCCCATCACCGTCTGTTCATCGCCAGGCAGACTCGAGTGATGGTCGTCGATGAAGACAGCGGGACGCTGCTCGGCGAAGTTACCGGCATCCAGGGTGCGCACGGAACCGCAGTGGCTGAATCCACGGGACATGGATTCGCCACCTCGGGTAACGACCAATCCGTGGTCATGTTCGATCTGAAGACCTTCAAGACGCTCGGCCGCATTCCGGCCGCCCAAGATGCCGACGCCATCGTCTACGACAGCGCGTCGAACCGGGTCTTCACGTTGAATGGCGACGCGCACTCCTCGACGGTGATCGACCCGCGGGCGGGAACCCTGATCACCAACATCTCACTCGGCGGCAAGCCGGAATACGGCGCTTCCGCCGGCGACGGCAAGGTGTACGCGAATCTCACCGACACGAGCGAGGTGGTTGAGATCGACGCGAAGACGGCCACCGTGACGCGGCGTTGGCCCACCGCCCCGTGCAAGCAGCCGGTCGCCATGGCCATCGACACGGCGCACCACCGGCTGTTCAGCGGATGCCGCAGCGGAGTGATGGCGGTCTCCGACTACCAGGCCGGCAAGGTAGTCGCAACGCTTCCGATCGGCACCGGGGTCGACGGCGCCGGATACGATGCGGCCTCAGGCAACGCGTTTGCCTCAAATGCCGACGGCAAGCTCACTGTCATCCACCAGGACAGTCCGGACCAATATCACGTCCTCGAAAATGTGGAGACCCCGCAGGGCGCGCGCAATATGGGGCTCGACCCGGCCAATCACCGCGTGTACATCGTTTCCGCGAAGTTTGGGCCGGCGCCCGCGGGAGGCAGGCGGGGACCGGTTCTGCCCGGATCCTTCACATTGATGGTGATCGAGCGCGATCCAACAGCGCGCTGAACATAGCTCGCCGGGCTTGGGACTTTCGACAGGCAGCGATTTAGTACGATTTTTATCGTTGACTTACGGTTTTTATCGTCGTATCATTGTTTCAGATGACCTCTCCGCGCCGCAACCGGCCGCCTATGCCACTTCCCACCGCCGCCGAGCTCGACATTCTTGCCGTTGTCTGGAGGCTGGGAGCAGCGACCGTGCGGGAAGTCCATGAAGAACTCGGTAAGGACAACGGCTACACGACGACCCTGAAGCAGATGCAATTGATGATGGAAAAGGGTCTGCTGATCCGCGGCGAGCGTTTCGGATCGCACGTCTACGAGTCCAGCGTCCCCAAAGAGCAAACGCAGCAGCAGATCGCGGGCGACCTGCTGAAGCGGGCATTCGGCGGTTCGGCCAGAAGCCTGGTGATGGGGGCGCTGTCGGCACAGCCAGCCTCGCAGGAGGAATTGGCCGAAATCCGCAGAATGCTGGGCGCCTTTGTCAAAGAGAAAGGACGCTTGTCATGAACCTGATCAACGCGCTCTCATCCCAGCAGTGGGTGGAACGCCTTGGTTGGACGCTGGTCCACTTCCTCTGGCAGGGCTTGTCGATCGCGGCCCTATATGCGGCCGCACGTAGAGGGATCGCAGGCAAAGCCAGCCCAAACACGCGGTACCTGCTCGCCTGCGCGGCACTGGCAGCCATGATGGCCGTTCCGCTGGTGACTTGGGGGTTGATGCGGCCATCGGACGCAAATCCGGACGCCGCATATGGCATCCGCGGTACTCCCGCGGCCGCTTCCACGAGCGCCGTCACCACTGCCACCTTGCCTGCTTCCATTCGCCGCACTGTGCCCAGCCTACGCTCACCACAGTTCCTGCCGTGGGTCGTGATCGTCTGGCTCTCCGGCGCTGCGGCGTTCTGGGTGCGGCTGGCGGGTGGCTGGGTGGTCGCCGCTCGCATGCGGTCGATGCTGGTGCGGCGGGCGCCGCCGGAGTGGCAGCAGATTCTCCGGAAACTCGGCGCGCGGATTGGTCTCTCTCGTCCTGTGCGGTTGCTGGTGTCCGCGCTGGTCGAGGCGCCGACGGTGGTCGGCTGGCTGCGTCCGGTGGTGCTGGTACCGGTGGGGGCGCTCAGCGGTCTGCCTGCCGGGCAGCTTGAGGCGCTGCTGCTGCACGAGCTGGCTCACATCCGGCGGCACGATTATCTGGTTAACATTCTGCAGAGCGTCGCCGAAGCTCTGCTGTTCTACCACCCCGCGGTCTGGTGGGTGTCGGGGCACATTCGCGCTGAGCGCGAAATGTGCTGCGACGATGTGGCCGTATCGGTCTCGGGCGATGCGCTCACGTATGCGCGCGCGCTGGCGCAGTTGGAATCGTGCCGCCCGGCGCATGGCATTGCCCATCTCGGGGCCGCGGTTGCCGCCAATGGTGGATCTCTGGCCGGCCGCATCGCAAGGTTGCTGGGCCAGTCGCGGCCAGCCGTCCGCACCGGTCTGGGACCGGGCGTCCTCGCGGTGGCTATTCTGCTGGTGGCCGCGGCGTTCGGCATGTTCGGCCAGTCGGACTCGCATCCCGCCTTTCAAACGGTGTCGATCAAACGAAATACTTCTGACTGGAATGAACCCACCCACCACCCTATGGGTATGGGTGTTAACGCGTCCTTGATGCTTCTCATTCAATTTGCGTACGCGGTCCACGACTCTCCTCACTGGCTCCCCCTGCCGGCTTGTCAGGTGGTGGGAGGTCCGGCCTGGATCAATTCCCTTCGCTACGATATCGAGGCCAAACCGAGGGGCAACACCGATCCGAAGCAGGAATGGCTGATGTGGCAAACCCTCCTGTCCGACCGGTTCAAGCTGAGGCTTCATCGGGAGAGGAGAGAGCTCCCTATCTACAATTTGACGGCGGTAAAGAGTGGCCCCAAACTGCCGGCGCCTAAGGAAGCAGGCTGCGTTTCTTTTCCGCCTGGCACGCCGCCGCGACACGTCCCGGGGAAGGTCGACTGTGGCTACGTCTCGGGGCCCTTCTCCGGGTCCACAGCAGGGCGGCTGAACATAAAAGGGAGCAAGGTCCACGTGGCGGACCTCATAAGGGAGCTTGCATCCGTACTGGACCGGCCGGTCTTGGATGAAACCGAATTCACTGGCGAATTCGATCTCGATCTGAGTTTCACGGCGGACGAGGCCCTGATGGGATTGCCGGGCTTCGGAGGGCCGGGCGATCCGGGCGGTACCAAGCCCCCGACCGACCCCAATCTCCCCAACATCTTCGCCGCACTAGAGGAACAGCTCGGGTTGAAGCTCGTGCCGGCCAAGGGTCCGGTTGAAGTTCTCGTCATCGATCATGCCGAGAGACCTACCGCGAATTAAATTGTGGGACAGGTTGCCAACCCTCCACGCTCTCGGAGCGATCAGCGCAGGACGGAGCTGGACAAGATCTTGACGTAGACGCGGTTCGCGTTCGACGCACCGTCACCGAGTCCTTCTCATGCACCTCGGCACGGCGCTTTCTTACTCCACCACGAATTCGGTGCCACAGACCAAGCGGGGCCGGATCTGTGGATTATATCGCTACGCCGCCTGAATCTCGACCGTTTCCACAACGGAGGTGGGTTCCGGGACGTGCTCCCCGTGAAGGCGCATCCCTTCGATGTGGAATTAGCCCGTCTCCCGGATGAGACGCCGCGTCTCTTCGAGGGTGCGCCCTGTGGTCACGCAACCGGGCAGGTCCGGAACATACGCCGCCCAGTTGTTGGGCGCCTTCTCAAAAACGACCGCGTACTTTTTCATTTCTTCAGCCCTGCTTTCTTCAATATCGAGTTTAGCGTCCCGGCTGGCATGTCGTCGCCTGGGTGGGCGGGAACCGTCACTGTTCCCGGCTTGGCCGGATGCACTGCTCTGGGGCTTAAGAGAATCCAGTGAATCGTATGTGTTGCTATCTGCGGCTGAAAAGACTCGCGACTGCTACGTCACAGCCCGGACTCTGGTCGAGACCAACGTGGAAGCGTTGCTGCAGAGTCGCCGGGAATCTGGGCCTACCTCGCCGGAACCGGCGCCGGCATGGTCGCCTTGGTGAAGCGCGGGACCATCTCATCGCGATTGGCCACCTGCCACACCGCGGCCGCGACGATGGTGGCCGCCTTCTGCACGTCGTCCGGAATGATGCGCTCGTAGGTATCGAGGTTGGTGTGGTGGGTCAGGCTGTTGTACTCGATGGGGTCCTGCGACATGCCCACGCCCGGCAGGCCCGCGTTGTTGAACGACGTGCTGTCCGTTCCGCCGGTGGCCCGGCTGTTGGTGGTGTTCGCGCCCGCCACTCCCCACTCCGCAAACTGCGCCAGCACGGGACGCAGCACCGCGGCGGCCTCCGGCGGTCCGAAGATTCCCGCGCCGCGAATCCGCCCGGTGCCGGTATCCACGTTGAAATAGCAATCCAGCTTGTACCATTCCGGCTTGGGATCTTCGGCGGTGCCGAAATGCTGTTTCACATACGCCAGCGAGCCCAGCAACCCTTCTTCCTCGCCGGACCACAGCGCCACCCGGATGGTGCGGCGCGGCTTCAAGCCCAACGCCTGGATGAGCCGCGCGGCTTCCATCATGATCGAGGATCCGATGGCATTGTCGGTGGCGCCGGTGGCGGCGTGCCAGGAATCCAGATGGCCGCCCAGCATCACAATTTCGTCGGCCTTGTCGGCGCCGGGGATCTCCGCCACCGCGTTGTAGCTGGTCTTGCCTTCGGGATAGACGTGGTTGACGATGTTGAACTCCAGCTTGACGTCATCGCCATCGGCCAGGAGGCGTTCGACGCGGCCGTAGTCGTCGTTGCGCAGAATCACGGTGGCAACCGTTTTGGCGGGGTCGTATGCCCGATGCTGCTGGGCGACGATGATTCCTTCGCCGCGCGCGGCGTCATTGATGCGCAGCAGCGCCCCGTTATCGAGCAGCAATGCGTCGATCTGTTCGGCCACCTGCACGGGCGTCAGGCGATTCGGATCGGGCGTGCCGCGCCCAGAGGGCCCCCGGCCGCCGCGGCCGCCGCCTCCGCGTCCGCCGCGTCCACCGCCCGGATTGTTGGGGTCGTATTGCGCCTTGACCTGGTCGTCGGGCCGCCGTTTGGCGGGCGGATCGAAATTCACCGGGATGACTGCGGCCTTGCCCACCAGCACGATCTTGCCGCGCACCTTGTCGCGGTTGGCGGCCAGCCACTGGTCCATCTCGTCCTTGGTGGGGCCGAGCCGCGCCGGAGCGCCACCACGTCCGCGCCCTCCAAAAGCCCCGGCTGCCGGCGCGTCGGTCGTCTCGGTGGCCGGCGGCAGAGGTCCCTGCGGTGGCACGATCTCGATGGCCGAGCCGGTCACGGTCCCATTGGTGGACGGCGTCCACGCCAACACTTCGAATTTCAGATTCTCTTTCACCGGCACAACAATGTAGCCGGCGGCGCGCTCGTTAAGCCAGCCCGGATGCCCGAAGTCCCAGGGCTCGAGGTGGCCGTTCTTGAAACCCCACTGGGTCATCTGCGAGACCACCCATTTGGCCGCCGCCTCGTGATTGGGCGTGCCGGTCACGCGCGGGCCGTAGCGGTCCGTGAGCATGTGCAGGGTGTGCATGATCTGCGAATGCTCGGATTCTTCACTGCGGATTCGGGCATCGGTCGCCTCATCCACTCTCTCCTGCGCCAGGATCAGGCAGGACACGGCGAGGGCCAGCAGCAGCTTCTTCATAATGGATCAGGATATCTCAATCGCACGAGATGCGGCTAGCGCACGCCCCACCGCTTCTTGGCGCGATCCAGAAACGAAGGCTCGGCGCGCCTTCCGGAGCCTGCGGCCAGCGCTTCGAACCGGGACATGAAGCCGGTCTTGCGGGAGTGGCCGGCGCGGATCTGGCGCACGGTGTCCGCCCATTCGGCGGCGAGGCCCGCGCGCTCATAGCAGCGCCTGGCGCGCTCGAAGTTGGAGAGCGCCGCGTCGTAATACTTGCTCTTCGCCGCGTCGACGATGCGCATTCCTTGAGCGCGCCAGAGGCGAGCGGCGAGGTCCGGGTGAGCCTTCTCCAGCTTCTTGGCCGCCGCCTCGGTGGCGTAGTGACTCTCGTATTCGAGGGCCTGGTCGGTGGCGCCACGCACCAATTCCGCGAGACGTTCCAGCTCCTTGGTCTCGATGAACAACTCGATGAGTGAGTGGAGATCGTCGCCCTTGGCTGCGTCCATGGCCTTCCGGTGCCAGGCCGCGCGCTCGGCTTTGGGGACGCGCTTCATTAGATCGTCATAGCTGTACTTGTTGGGTTCTTCTCGGAACTCGTCCCAAGCAGCCTCGATCGCCTCGTTTCCGCGGCCAAGCTTGGTCAACAGCTCGCGGTGAATCCTGGTGAGCTCGAAACCGGCTGTGGTAATCCCGTGTGGGTTCTCCCGGTCGAGTGCGATCCCGCGCTCGACCCACGCCAGCGCCTCATCGGGCTTGCGGCGTGTGACCAGCATGGTGGTGACGGCATGGCAGTCTTTCACGGTGAGCCCGGTCTCGGTGGTGAGGGCGACGTAAGCCGCGACGTTTCTCTGGGCGAGGTAGAGCGTGCGCAGCACGTCGCCGTAACGCCGGCGAAGATACTCGGGCTCATGTCCCAGCGGCTTGCCGGGCGCCGGCTTGGCGGTGGCCGCAGCCTCGAAGCGCGCTCTCATCTGCCTTTCGAATGCGGCCAGCCCGGCCTTGTCGAACGCCTTGGCCGCATCCCGTTCGATTTCGTAGCAGAATCCGTAGGGGTCATCGTCCATCCGCGCCAGCAGCCCGGCAGCCGTCTGGTCCGGGTCGGCGCCCGAGGCCTGCCTGGCCTTGATCCATCCGCAGATGAGACCGTCGACGAATTGTCCAAAGGAGCCGCTCGAATCGTGGAGCTCTTCGGCCTTCTGGTAGCAGCCGGCGAGGAAAGTTTCATAGAGTGCGGCAGCGCGGGCCGGGTCGGTGCTGGTGAGCTTCCCGACCTCGGCGGCGACCTTGTCCAGCCCGCTCACGAACGAGAAACACGCCCCATCGCGAATGAACGCCCCTGGGTTAAGCGCCAGTTCCATCTGGCGCTCGATCGGATCTCGACCGCGCCGAGGTTTTGGTTTCATTCGCCGCTCTCGTGTCCAGATAATGGCGAGCTCGGGACCGACTTCCGGTCAGCCATCTTTCAGTCAGTTTACCCCGTTTCGCGCTCCGCCACGGCGGGCCGGCCGAAGCGCGGCTGCGGCGGCCATGGCCGATTTCGACGCGCTGCTGGCCACGCTGGAGGCGGCACGACG
>Ga0209517_10010179_pt1 | contig 10531 bp, 5 predicted proteins | sample PeaSoiMetSII2010_FD_187695 | JGI IMG/M metagenome (GOLD analysis project Ga0209517, IMG submission 187695) | Peat soil microbial communities from Weissenstadt, Germany - SII-2010 (SPAdes) (version 2) | ecosystem: Environmental > Terrestrial > Soil > Wetlands > Peat | place: Germany: Weissenstadt... | reverse complement strand
CCCAGACCGGCCGAAGCCGCCCCACATTGGCCGGTGTGATCTGGTCCAGCGGACTGTAGCCCCAACCATCGTACGTGCGCCGGTTCATTAGCCAGTTGGCGCTTTCTGGATTCCTTAAGCGTTCCTCAGTTACGGGCTGGTAGTCCCGGAGCACCGCTGCCATGGGTGCCTGCGCGCGAGCAACACCCAGTCCAAGTATTTGTAATGACAGACCAAAAGTGCCAAGAGTGGCAGGTAGAGACCTCATGAACTTGGTTACGAATCCTTTCCCGGTTGAATGTGGAATAGGGGTATCCTAACATAGATCCTTATACTACAGACATATCAAAGTTTCTGTTCAGAAATGTCAATTTTCATTGACAGGTCCTGCGCTCGCCAGTATAATCGTTTTTCCTTGCTGGCGTCATAGCGTGCTTCCCCGTCGGCAACACGTGTTCGACGTAGCTCGAAACGGTTTCCCCGGATCAAGAGTTATGTCGTGCTGCGAGCGTGGATTTGAAGTGTTCTAGATCAGTAGTCAGTTTCCAGGAGGCATCGATGTTGTACACACCGCGAGGATTTTCTGCCGGCCACTTACAAGCGCGAATGAACTTTCTTTCCCGGACAGTGTTGGTGGCGTTGCTCATCGTCCTTGGTTCGTCCTTGCGAGCCCAAAACACCGAGGCAACCGTCCTAGGGACAGTGAAAGACCCTTCAGGGTCGGTCGTCGCCGGCGCAACAGTTCAACTCACGAATCAAGGAACCAGCCTCCAGCGCTCGGCGACCACCGATAAGAACGGTGACTACCGGTTTACTGGGATCGAAATCGGTTCTTTTCGTTTATCCATTGAAGCGGCTGGTTTCCAGAAGGAAGAGTTTTCTCAATTCGACCTACTGGCCCGTGAATCGAGGCGCTTGGATGCCAACTTGAAGCTCGGAACCCAGACGCAATCGATCAAGGTCGAGGCGACGGATGTTGCTGATGTCCAGACCGATACATCCAACATTGCCGAGACGAAGACGGGCCGCGAACTGGTGGACCTGCCCGTCGCGATTGCGACTCGCGCCGCCGGCTCCACTAGTCCGATCTCAACGCTGACCACGCAGCCCGGCGTGCAGACCGATGCCAATGGCAACATCTCTGTTGCCGGCGGGAACCCATCACAACTATCGGTCACCATCGATGGCGTCAGCGTGATGGGTCCGAAAGCGGCGGAAAATGGTCCCATCGCTGAACTCTTCCCCTCTTTCTATGCCATCGAGGAGATTCGTGTCAGCGAAGTGATTAATCCCGCGGAGTATGGAGGCGTAGCGGACATCACTACGATTACGAAGAGTGGCACCAATACCTATCATGGGGGCGCGTTTGAGAACTTCCAGAATAGCGAGATGAACGCCAGCAATACCTTCACTCACACCACGCCGACAATCAAGATGAACAATTTCGGCATCTACCTGGGTGGTCCGCTCTCCATTCCGAAGTTGTATGACGGACACAACAGAACGTTTTTCTTCGGCAGTTTTGAAGTGCTGCGCAGGCCAAACCAGACCATCGAGGTCCAGAGTGTTCCCTCTCTCGCCGAGCGATCCGGCGATCTGTCCTCGCTAGGGGGGCCAGTGCTCGCGCCGTCCCAGATTTCACCCCTGTCTCAGAAGATGCTGCAATATCTCTTCCCCCTACCGAACATCGGCCCACCCGGGGCAACGTCTAACAACCTTGCGGCGTACTTCCCAACTCCTATCAATTCCGCTCAGGCCGACCTACGTTTGGATCAGCAGATCACGTCGAAACAGTCTGTGAACTTCCATGCCACGTACAAGGACCGGCGGGTGGATGCTCCATCGAACGGGTCAGCCTCACTCGGGTCGTTCAATCAACCCGAAATTGACTATGCTCTCATCGGCGGCTACACCTACGTTATCTCGCCCACCGTAGTGAATGAGCTGAAAGGCGGCATCGCCGGAAATCATTACTCGAACGGTTTTGGAGTTACCGCGGCTCAGATTGCAAGCGAACTCGGTTTGGGGGCCGGCTTCTCGATTCCGCGGGGTGATGCTGTGCCGGGCGTCTACATTTCTGGCTTTCAGCCTACATCTCAGTTTTTTGGCACGTACTCGGCCGACGGCGCCAACAGAAGCATTCAGCTTCTGGACACCCTTACCTGGACCAAGAACAAACATACCCTCAAGTTTGGAGGGGACTACCGCTATCTCAACGGACTCTACGAGAATTCATACGCGGCCTCGCGCCTCGGCGTCTACACCTTCAACGGTTCTGTCATGAGCGCGCTTCTCACCGGCGGTGTGACAACGCCGTATGAGCCGATGGAATCGTTTTTGCTCGGCTATCCGGATTCGAGTAACATCTCCACGATAAGGCAGCCCGACAACCATTTCTATTCGCCAGCCTACGCTTTCTTTGCTCAGGATGACTGGAAAGTGTCCTCGCGCCTGACGCTCAACTACGGTTTGCGCTGGGAATACCATCCGATGATGAAGGACCATCTGAACAACATCACCAACTTCCTGCCGGACTACGTTTCTATCGTCAACGGCCAGCAAGTGCGTGGTGCGGTTATCGTTCCGAATCAGGCCGCGTTAAACAACGTCGTCAATCCGGTTTTTGTCCAATCTGTTGCGCCGACACCCATTTTCTCGGCCAGTCAGGTTGGCCTGCCGGAGGCTATGCGCTATTCGGAAAAGACCGACTTTTCTCCGCGCATCGGGTTCGCGTGGAGACCCTTCAACAGCAACCGGACGGTCCTCCGTGGCGGCTATGGTCTTTTTATAGAAATCGAGCTGGGCGCCTTGGCCGATGACGGTGGCACGGTGGCTTCGGCCGACTACGCATTCTTTTTCAACTCCATCGTAAACGGGAAGCCGCAACGGACATTCCCCTATCCATTTCCTTCCAATCTCGCTCAACCTGGATCCCAGGGTTTCGCCCTCGGTTTCCCCCCGAACTGGGTGGATCCCAAAATTCATGAGTGGGACCTCACGCTCGAACAGGACCTGGGCAAGGGTGTTGGACTGCGCCTTTCCTACGACGGCAATCATAGCTCGACCCTCGGCATGGTCCAGAATATCGACGAGGTGCCGCCCAACACTATAGGGTACGCGGCCGCGAGCGCTTTTGTACCCTTCCCGTTGTGGTCATCAGTTCAATATCGAAACGACTTCGGAACCTTGAACTACAACGCAGCTACGGTTTCGGTCCACAAACGCTTTTCAGCCGGTCTTCAGTTCCAGGCAAGCTACACTTTTGCGCGCAACCTGGCCGACAGCACAGGCTTCGATCCGACGGGGGCTTCGTCTTCCATGGGCGGAATGATTACAGACCAGTTCCATCCTGGAATCGATTATGGCAACACAGCCTACACCGCCCGAAACCGCTTCCTGGCGACCTTCTTGTACGAACTGCCTGTCGGCAAGGGGAAGAGGTTCGCCGGGAGCGCTAACAATGTACTTGATAAGGTCATCGGCGGATGGGAGATTGCCGGCCTGATTACGGTCCAGAGCGGCCCCTTCCTGACGATCCTGGCCCCCAATGACCCGTCCGGTACCGGTTTCAACCTACTCCAGGGCGATGGACGAGCAGACACCGTTCCTGGGGTTTCGCCGTATGCTGGCCAGTCAATCAACCAATGGATCAACCCGGCCGCCTTTGCTACTCCGCCGAATAACATCGGCCGCTTCGGCGATTCGCAAGTTGGCGCGGTAACGGGGCCGGGAGAGCGGGTAGTTTCGTTGTCCCTATTCAAGCGCGTGGCGTTAACGGAGCATATTCAAATGCAGATCGGCGCTGCCGCGGCGAATGCTTTTAATCATCCGAACTACGCGGTGCCGGGAATCCTCGACTTAGCTTCAGTCGGGTCGGGCTTCGGTCAAATCAGCAATCTACAAACAGCCGAGGGCGCCGGACCACGCTCCCTTCAGCTCACGGGGCGTATCACCTTCTAGGCATCTTTTGCTTAGCGGACAGCTTCTTCGTGATCCACGGGACCTGTCATGATTACAACGGAGAAGACAAAGGAGAAGGATGAGCGTATCGCTTTCTCGGTGCATGGCTTCGGCGCTCTGTGTGCTGCCGTTGGTTGCCATCGCCGCACGAGGACAGACTGGGGCGAAGAACGGAGAGTGGCGAACGTACGGCGGAGATCTCGGGAACACGCACTACTCGCCGCTAGATCAAATCAAGGTAGATAATTTCAACAAGCTCCAGATCGCCTGGCGATTCAAGACGGAAAATCTAGGGCTGCGACCCGAATACAACTTCGAGGGAACGCCGTTGATGGCAAACGGTGTGGTGTATTCGACCGCTGGAACACGCCGGGCCGTGGTTGCCCTCGATGCGGCCACGGGGGAATTACTGTGGGTTCATGCCGAACGTGAGGGCGCGCGTGCCGCCGCCTCGCCACGCCAGCTATCGGGCCGCGGATTAGCTTACTGGACCGATGGCCGCGAAGAACGGATCTTCTACGTCACCATTGGGTACCGGCTGGTCGCTCTGGATGCGAAGACCGGCAATCTGGTACCGACCTTCGGCAACGGCGGAATCGTCGATTTAAAGCTCGACGACGATCAGGAAATCGATTTGGTCACCGGCGAAGTCGGGCTTCACGCCGCGCCGGTTGTGGCGGACGATGTTGTGATCGTGGGAGCCGCGCACAAACCTGGTGCAGCTCCCAAGAGCATGCGGAACGTGAAGGGATTCGTGCGAGGGTTCGACGTCCGCACCGGCAAGCGGCTCTGGATTTTTCACACTATCCCGCAGTCGAATGAATTCGGCTACGACACGTGGGAAAAAGATTCCGCATCGTACACGGGAAATACCGGCGTTTGGGGCCAGATCAGCGTGGATGAACAACTGGGGATGGCATTCATTCCCGTGGAATTGCCGACCGGCGACTTTTACGGCGGCCACCGGCCGGGGAACGGTCTGTTCGGCGAAAGCGTTCTGGCGGTCGATCTAAAGACCGGGCAGCGGAAGTGGCATTACCAACTGGTGCATCACGGCATCTGGGACATGGACATCCCTTGCGCGCCGATGCTAGTTGACATCACGATCGACGGCCGTACGATTAAGGCGCTCGCGCAACCGACCAAGCAAGCCTTTCTCTACGTCTTTGATCGCATCACCGGCAAGCCGATTTGGCCGATTGAAGAACGGCCCGTGGAGCAGTCCACAGTGCCGGGCGAGAAGACCAGCCGCACGCAACCGTTCCCCACGAAACCTGCGGCGTACGACCTTCAAGGATTTGCCATTGACGACCTGATCGATTTCACTCCCGAACTCAGAGCGGAGGCGGCGAAACTGGTTGCGAACTATCACCTCGGACCGGTATTCACACCAGCCGTAATGAGTACGCCGGGAGGCCCATATGGCACGCTGGCAATGGCGACGGCGGGCGGTGGGACCAATTGGCCTGGCGGCTCCTATGATCCTGAAACTCACATCGCATACCTTCCTTCGCAGCGCGAAGTCTGGAGCATAGGCCTGGTTCCCGGAGACCCGAAGCGGACGGATATGGACTACATGTCGGGGAGCGTCTCGCGCAAACACGACGATACGACTGAATTTGGTATTGGCTTCACGGTCCATGGGCTGCCAGTGGAGAAGCCCCCCTATGGAAGCATCAGCGCGATCGATCTGAACAAGGGCGAGATCCTCTGGCAGATCGCGCAAGGTGAGACGCCCGACAACATTCGCAATAACCTAGCGCTCAAGGGCTTGAGCATTCCGCGAACCGGCCGCCCCGGCAACTTTGGAATTCTCGTAACTAAGACATTGCTCATCGCGGGGGATCAGAGCATGCTGCATCAGCCGGAAAACATGCTGCGCGCCTACGATAAGGCGACTGGCAAGGAGGTTGGCGCGGTTGCCTTGCCAGCTGGCCAGACTGGCACGCCGATGACATACGTGGTGAACGGCAAGCAATACATCGTCATTGCCGTCAGTGGCTTAGGTTTTCCAGGCGAATTGGTGGCATTCAAGTTGGCGGAATAACGTGAAACATCGGGGCGTTAGAGTACTTGCTGTGATCTTTGTGGCTGGAAGGTTACTCGCGCAGCACGGGTACACGCCCGGTGACGTCGAGGAGGGTCAGCAGCTATTTATCGAAAATTGCGCGATCTGTCATGGCCCGGAAGGCGATGCGGTGCCGGGCGTGGCTTTGGCGCGCGGCAAATTCCGCCACGCATCTTCCGACGAAGAGTTGAACCAGATCATCAAGAATGGAATCCCCGGCACGGCGATGCCGCCCGGCAACTTCCACGAACATCAGTTCACTGCGCTTATCGCGTACCTGCGGTCCATGACGGCTTCCCTCGCCGGGAGCGCCACGACGTTGGGCGATGCCGCTCGGGGCAAAACCATTTTTGAGGGCAAAGGTGGATGCCTCAATTGCCACAGGGTGAACGGAAAGGGATCTTATCTAGGTCCCGAGCTCACCGACATCGGAGTAACTCGCCGCGCAGCGCAACTCGAGCGCTCCATCCTCGAGCCAGATGCTGAAATCCTGCCACAGAACCGGTTCTTCCACGTGGTCACACGAGATGGCACTACCATTACGGGAAGACTCCTCAACCTGGACACCTTCACCGTGCAGCTCATGGACTCGAATGAGCAGCTTCGATCTTTTTTGAAGATCAACTTGAAGGAGTTCGAGTTCGTCGACAGGTCGCCGATGCCGTCCTACCAAGGCAAGCTGAACCCCGCGGAGGTGGCCGATGTTGTTGCTTACCTGGTCAGTCTTAGAGGAGTCGACAGATAATGAGTGCCCGCGTTCTTTTGTTGTTTTTCGTTGCCGGTTCTGTGTTCGCACAAGTTACGTTCGAGCGCATCCTGGGCGCGGATAAAGAGCCGCAGAACTGGCTCACCTATTCGGGAACCCCTTTCAGCCAGAGGTACAGCCAGCTCAACGAGATTACTACGGAGAACGTGAAAGACCTGGAACTCCAGTGGATCTATCAAGCTTCGTCGCTTGAGAAATTCGAGGCCACCGCGCTGGTGGTTGACGGCATTCTGTACACAGTCCAGGCTCCCAACGACATCATCGCTCTGGATGCAGCTACCGGTAGGACCTTTTGGACCTACGCGTATAACCCGTCGCCAAAGGCTCGCCCCTGCTGCGGCCACATCAATCGTGGATTGGCGATGCTCGGCAACACCCTGTTCATGGGAACCGTTGATGCGCATCTAGTTGCCGTCGATGCTAAGAGTGGCCATTTGCTCTGGGATACGACCGTTGCCAAAGCTGAATCAGGTTATTCGTTGACGCACGCTCCGCTGGTGGTGAAGGACAAAGTGATCGTAGGTACAGCCGGCGGCGAGTTCGGCATCCGGGGCTTCATTGCAGCGTACGACGTACACACCGGGAAAGAGGCTTGGCGTTTCTACACTGTCCCTGGGCCAGGCGAACCAGGTCGCGAGACGTGGGGTGGTGACTCCTGGAAGACAGGAGGCGCTTCTATTTGGGTGACCGGCTCCTATGATCCCGCACTGAATCTCACCTATTGGGGAACAGGGAACCCTGGTCCAGACTGGAACGGAGACCCGCGTCCGGGAGACAATCTTTACAGCGACTCCGTAGTGGCCCTGGATGCCGACACCGGAAAATTGAAGTGGCACTATCAATTCTCGCCCCACGATGAGTTCGATCACGATTCCGTGCAAATCCCACTACTGGCCGATTTGGAATGGCCGGACGAAGCGGGCCAGAAGCAGATGCGGAAGGTGATGCTATGGGCCAATCGGAACGGCGTCTTTTACGTCCTGGACCGTGCGACGGGCCAGTTCCTGTTGGGCAAGCCCTTCGTCGAAGTGAACTGGATGAATGGGTTCGATGAAAAAGGCAGACCGATACGAGCCCCCGGAAAGGTGCCGACCGTTGAAGGGACGTCTATCTACCCCGGCAGTGAGGGCGCCACCAACTGGTATTCGCCTTCGTATAGCCCGCGCACCGGCCTGTTCTATGTTTCTTCCTGGGCGGACTACGCGTCGATTTTCTTCAGAATACCGGTCAAATACACGGAGGGCCGCGTTTACGCCGGTGGATGGCCCAAATCGTATGTTCCGGATGGACGGGCTGCCGAGAACTTCCGCAAGGACGAAGAGGGCCGCGGCTCGGTTCGAGCGATTGATCCAAAGACCGGAGCAAGAGCGTGGGAATTCAAGATGAACGATGTTACCGACGCGGGCGTTCTCACCACCGCCTCAGATCTTTTGTTCAGCGGTGGGCGAGAAGGCTACTTCTTTGCGCTGGATGCCCGCAACGGTTCGTTGCTGTGGAAGGCCACGTTGGGTGGTGTCGTCGCGTCGGGTCCCATGACCTACTCGGTGGATGGCAGGCAGTATGTGTCGGTCGCCGCAGGCCATTCGCTGTTCGCTTTCGCGTTGAAAAAATAATGTCGGAACGATTTCGAGAGAGCATGGTGTGGTTGTTATGTTCGTGAGCAGAGCGCTCGGTGTTCGCCCAGTGGCAAGGTCCATGATGCTGGTTTCGCTGGCGCTGACCCTAACTCTTCAGGCGCAGGAACGTAATCCGCTTGCGAACGATCCAGCGGCGGTAAAGGCAGGTGAATCTGAATTCCGGATCAACTGCTCGTTTTGCCATGGAATAGGCGCTCGCGGTGGAGGGCGAGGGCCAGACCTCACACGGGTACACAAGAAGCACGGAACCGCCGACGCCGATATGTTTCGCACCATTCACGATGGAGTCTCTGGAACCGACATGCCTGCCGCGATGGGAAGCATTGGTGTCGAGATGAAGGATCAGGAAATCTGGCAGGTGATTGCATATTTGAGGAGCGTTCAGGTGAAAACCCCACCGCCAACGGGTGATGCCGCCCATGGCAAGGCGCTTTTCGATGGCGCAGCGAATTGTTCCAAGTGCCATATGGTAGAAGGCAAGGGAGGACGGCTCGGGCCGGATCTGACGTCCACCGGCAGTTCGCGATCGATCCAATCGATTGTCGAATCCGTCCGCGACCCTAGCCGAGAACTGGTGCCCGGCTATCAGACCATAACGGTGGTCACAGCGGACGGACAAGAGCTAAAAGGAATCGTTTTGAACGAAGATATTTTCAGTCTTCAAATGATGGATACGGGCGAACGCATTCGACTGTTCGAGAAAGACAGGCTGCGGTCCGTGAGCAAGAGTCCCGTGTCGTTGATGCCGCCCTACAACACGACCCTTTTGAGCGACCAGGATCTGCAAGACATCATCGGGTATCTAGTCGCCGTCAGCGCGAAATAAGGATAGGAACGTGGAAAAGCTTCTTTGCAGATCGATGGGATGGCTGGTCTTGAGTCTCTGGGCGACGCATGCTTTCGGCCAGGTGACATTCGAACGCTTGGTCAATTCCGCCAAAGAGCCCCAGAACTGGCTGACGTTCTCGGGTGATTACGCCGGACGCCGCTTCAGCGCCTTGGACCAGATCAACGCGCAAAACGGCGGCACACTGGTCGCAAAATGGGTCTATCAAACCGGTGCGCCCGGGGATGGGTCGAACGGAAGGTTTGAAACCACGCCGCTGGTGGCGGACGGAATCATGTACGGTACAGCCCAGGAGAGCCGTGTGTTCGCTCTGGACGCGCGCACCGGACGCTCCATCTGGCGGTACGAACGTCAATTACCAAGGGATATTCGGCCGTGTTGCGGACGGGTGAATCGTGGGCTCGCCATCTTAGGCGACAAAGTCTTTTTTGGAACGCTTGACGCACACCTGATCGCACTCGACGCCAAGACCGGACATCTCGTTTGGGACGTCGCGGCTATCGATTACAAAAAAGGCTACACCTTCACGGTCGCGCCGCTGGCGGTCAAAAACGTCGTTGTTATTAGTCCTGCCGGAGGCGAATATGGGATCCGCGGCTTTGTGGATGCTTATGATGCCGACACAGGTCAGCGCAAGTGGCGATTCTATACAGTGCCGGAGCCCGGGAAGCCGGGCAACGAGACCTGGGAAGGCGATTCATGGAAGAGCGGCGGAGCGCCCGGATGGATCACGGGCACGTATGACCCGGAGAGCAATCAAATCTTCTGGACGACCGGCAATCCTTCGCCTTCGAACCGTGGCCTGGGCCGCGCCGGCGACAACCTCTACAGCGACTGTCTGCTGGCGTTGGACGCTGACACGGGAAAGCTGAATTGGTATTTCCAATTTACGAAGCACGATACGCACGACTGGGATGCGACCCAGATACCCATGCTGGTCGACTTGGGCGGGAAACATCTGATTGTGCAAGCCAACCGCAACGGGTTTCTCTACGTTTTGAATCGCGCCACAGGTAAGTTGCTTTCCGCGACTCCTTTCGGCCCGATCACATGGAGTCACAGTAAGGACTCCGAAGGCCGTCCGGCTCCCGACAAAAATACCGAGCCGACGCCAGAGGGACAACGAGTATGTCCGGGCGTGATCGGCCTCACGAACTTTTTTTCACCGACACTCGATACGCAAACAGGTCTTCTTTATGTATCGACCAATGAGGGCTGTGATATTTTTACTACCGCCCCGCAGAAATACGAAGAGGGCAACGCCTTTTATGGGA
>Ga0209517_10010178_pt1 | contig 10532 bp, 8 predicted proteins | sample PeaSoiMetSII2010_FD_187695 | JGI IMG/M metagenome (GOLD analysis project Ga0209517, IMG submission 187695) | Peat soil microbial communities from Weissenstadt, Germany - SII-2010 (SPAdes) (version 2) | ecosystem: Environmental > Terrestrial > Soil > Wetlands > Peat | place: Germany: Weissenstadt... | reverse complement strand
GCGAGTGGGCCAGTGGGTAGAGACCAGTAGCTGGGGAGAATTGCGGTATTCACCTTTTCCGGCCAGGATGAAAAGCCAGGAGATCGACAAGACCGTGGCGGCTTTGAGAAATGGGGTGATGGGAGGGGGGGTCGAATCCGGAGGAGGGATGAACCGGACGATGCCGTCCACATAATAGCGCAGGTGATAAGCCAGAATGATGGAGGAGAAAAATACCAGCAGATCGAGAATAAAGAGAAGATAACCCCGGAAATCCCAGAAAAGGATCAAAAGATTCTTCCAGGATAGCCCCGGGAGGCCCTGGAGAGAACCTTGCCAGGAAACCGGGCCTTTATGTGGAGGGCGATTCATCATTATGGAGTCCCTGGTTCTGCAGGTGCGCCAGGTCCTCCTTATTTCGGGGGGAGAGGCCTGGGGCGAGGCAACCTGCGAATGCTCATACCTTCCTAAGTTGCGGCGCTCCCTTTTCCAACGCCGGATCCCTTATTGGCCTCCAAGGCAGATGCGGACCCTGCCCTTGCCGGTCAGCCGCCGGGAATCTCGGGATGTTGAGGTTGTAACAGATATATGGCTCCGGATGGTCCGCAATATCTCTGAAAAGGAAATCTCTGGAGGACCCGGTATCCGGGGAGGGGACCAAGAGTGATCAAATAATCTTCCCGGGATACCCACCACCAACTCAACCCCTGGTGCGGCTGAAAATCGTTGCGGTAACAGTGGTAGCCGTTAAATTCGAATCCTCCGTCCATGGAGCAAGGATTGGCTCCAAGTTTCTGGAGTGCATAATCCTGGGCTTGTTTCTGGCTGCGTTTCATCTCCATAAAATCGTGGACCTGACCAGTAGACCACAGACCCAGACAGATGACCATAACAAACCCGGGAATTATTTTCCAGAAAGTTTCGCCAGCACCGCGGGAGGCGGAACGGTTTACGGCCAGCCAGATGACCAGGAAGATCAATAAAGGGATCAAATAACGATCTTGAAAGTAAGTGAGCGTGATAATGCCCAAATAGAAAAGCGCGGCCAGGAGCACCATAAGAAGCAGGAAAGAGTTGTCTCCATCTTCCGTGGCCCCACCGGCCTGAAACCATTGTCGCAGATAAGCAACAAAGAGAGTCGCCAAGACCACCGCCGCCAGCGCCGCCCAGGAAGCCAGCAGATAGCAGGCCGCCCCGGAGATGACTGCCAGCCTCGGAATTCCTAAGATATAGGTATCCTTTAATAAAAGCGGACCGATGCCGAAATTGTAGATGATATTTCCCAAAAAGATTAGCGGCGGATGGATAAGATCTTTAATAATAGCTATCTCCAATAAAACCACTGAGAAAGTAAATATCATGAGAAAATACCGGAAATAGCGGGAACGCAGCAATAATCTGAAGTTTCCCGTGAGCAGGGGAGAAACGAAGAAGCCCAGATAACCCAGGCCAAAGAAGACGAAGCCATTAATGATGAAGCCCAGATACTCCAAGAAGCCTTTTTCTCTGGGGTAGTTGAAGAGGTTATGGATTACCTGGTGTTGGGTGAGAGGGGAACTTCCCAGGTAGGCAAGCAGAACCTCATAGGATATCCAGGGGAGCATAACTAAAGTCAATCCCAGGCAGAGCATCTTCCCTCTTCCCAGGGCGGCGCCGCCAGGATGCACCCAGCAAGTAACCCAAAAGGCCAGGAGGATGACTACCCCGATCTGCCTGGTTAGAATCGATGCCAGGATCAGGAGGAGCCCGGAGATAATCCAGGGGGTGCTGCATTTCTTCACGCCCAGATAGAGAAAAAGCACCGCGAAGATGGCCAGAGAGGCAAAGGTGATATCTGTCATAAAGGTGAAGCACTCTGCCAGGAAAAGGGGATTGGCCACCACGGTCAAGGTAGCCAGCAGCGCCGGCCAGGGCGGCACCCGGGCGAGCCGCAGAAGCAGCAGGAGGCCGAGAGACCCCAGGAAGCCCATGCTGAGTACCGCGATCCTCAGGGTGGTTAGGGAAAACCCCAAGGCCCAGCTGAAGAGGTCCCCCACCAGGAGGTGGACCAGCAAAGCCGGCCCCCCTGGAGCCCCCGGGGGCCCCCAGCCGGTGGCCGTGATTTTCCCCAGAGACCGGAAGGCTTCCAGGCTTCTGACGAAGGCCCAGTCGTCGTTCACCATAAATTCGCCCCGTGGATTAATCACCAGGATGATGGTGGTCCAGACCACCAGGAGGGCGAACCAGGGAAACCAGTCCTTCATCACGGGATTAGGAGTTTCAATCGTGGCCATCACCGCCAGTTCTTCAGTCAGTCTGTTATTCTTTGGATTCCCGCGGGAATTTCCAGGGCGCCGGGGGATCGTCTAACCATTAGACCCTCCGCTGGTTAATTACCGCCCTCCCCTGGGCGTCGCCTCACAGTTAGCGGAGAAATTGGGGATCATGCCAATCCCAGATGCGGGAAGGTTTGGAGTCCACACTAACCGGATTGACATTCCAGAGGTATACTTCCCATCTGACCGCCCCCCGATAATTGACCCAAAAACTGAAGGCCGTGAGCGTCAGAAAAATGGTGAGCATTACCCATCTAAGCTTATCGGCGTGGGCCAGAAAGCCCACTACGGGAATGAGAAAATAGACGAGAAACGGCACCATATCCGCAAAGAACCGCGGCCCATATGAATGTCCCGCCCACCAAGGGGGATAGGCCGATATCGCCAGCCAATGCAGACCGATTATGGCTACCAGGAAATAATCAACTTTTGCCCTCCTCCCCTCTCTTATCTTTAAAAATAGTCCGAGAAACGACATCAGGAAGATGGGGGAAAAAACTAATAAACCGCGAGCCGGGCTGATTAAATTACCCAATAATGCCTCAAAAAAGCTGGCATGCAAACCAATTCTGCCTGGAGAATAATAGGGCGGGAGCGGGGCGTTATAAGTTGATAGATTGAATATGACGAATGGCGCCAACACCAAGAGGCCCCAAACGAGGTAGCGCCAAAAATATTGCCGATAATATAAAAAGACGAATAAAGAAAAGCAGATCAAGGACAAGCTGTTGGTAGGCCTGATGACATAAGCCATAGCCAATGGCGCCCCGATATATTGGATCAGCCAGGGTTGCCGGTCCGCCCGTAAGATCAGATAAAGGGATAAGGTCAACATCAGCATTGAGGGTCCATGCTGATACAGTTCGCGGCTTGCCTGGGACCAGGCGGATGTACAAAAAGCAAAAATAATAGCTATTACTAGAGCATATCGAGGTTTCAAGTCCAAACACGCCATAAGATAAATTATAACGGTGGTAAACGCCAGTATAAATGAAGCAATTAGACGTGCATACATTGAATGACATTTAACAATCAGGGTATCGTTTGCAAACCAACTTATAATCCAGACAAAAGGAACCGCAATGACTGCGGTTCCATAAGGGAAATAATTATAATAGGGATTATTAATTGTGACGATACCATTATTATTTTCTTTAATTCGGGCATAATAGTCATCCAACTCGATACTTCCCTTATGGATGATATTTAGCGAAGTGGGAATGATCCATCTGGCGTCGGATCCGGTCATGATGGGGCTGTTTATATAGCTCACGAATACTACAAGGAAAATGCTGAGCAGCAGGGCGCCTTTCCGGAAAATCATCCACCAACCGACCGTTGCCATAACGGGTCCCCAAGCCGGCAAGAACCGGCCTCCTGGTTCCTTTAACCTGTTTCTTCCCTGCGGCTCCCGGTTTAATCGGCTGGAAACCTTGCCACCAGTCGTTTAAACTTCTCAACTACCTCATCCGGCTCCCTGATAATCGACGGGGATTACTTTCCCCACGGACCGACAGATCCTTGCAGCCTACGTCCCGGCAAGGAGAGCAGTCAAGGTCCGCCGGCGGTTCCGCCACCTGGTAATTAGTATAGAAATTAAAGGCATAGCCAGAGGTTATTGGGAGAGCCAGCTGGGTGGCAGATTCTTCATGATTTCAATTTGCTCAAATGCCTTACTCTTCCTGGGTCCTGCCCTCAGAGCCCAGTCCACCATCCTCTGCACCCCTTCTTCCAAGGAAGTTTTCGCTTTGGCGCCGAAGATCCGTTCCCCCTTCTGATGGGAAGAATAGGCGTGTTGCACCTCCTGGCGGGCCTGGCGATGCACCACCTGGTACGGCATCCCCGCGGCTTTGGCCACCACTTCGGCCAGATGGTTGACGGTGTAAGGCTTGTCGGCGCCCACATTGAAGATCTGGTTGTAGGCTGCCGGAAACTCTATACTCCTGGCGATCACTGGGGCCACATCGCCGATATAGGAGAAGGCGCGGGTCTGTTCACCATTCCCGAAAATGGTCATGGCCTGGCCCTGCATGAGCTGATTAATGAAAATGCCGATGACGTTCCGGTACTGGTCCCCGGTGTTCTGGCGCTCTCCATAGACATTATGGGGCCGGAAGATGATATAGGGGAGATCGAAGATCTTGCCACTCTCTTTTAAATCCAGTTCGACCGCATACTTGGCAATGCCATAGGAGTCTTCCGGCAGCGGTTGAATGTCCTCGCTCATGGGCAGTTGGTTGGTACCGTAAACCGCGATGGAAGAGGCAAAGATAAGACATTTGACCTCGAAGTTGATGGCGGCATTGATCAAATTCACGGAGCCGATGAGATTATTCTCATAATTAAATCTCTTAATGAAATGACTGAGACCTTCAGCAGCATAAGCCGCCAGATGGTAAACATAGTCGAAGTGGCACTGCCCAAAGAGAGTATCAATGAGAGCGTGATCATTAATGGATCCCTGGACAAATTTAGCTCCCGGGGGCACGTTTTCCGGAAAGCCGCCGCTCAAATCATCCAGCACCAGCACTTCATGCCCCAGGTTGAGCAGCTCTTCCGCCACGTGCGAGCCTATGAAGCCCGCGCCGCCGGTTACCAGACTTTTCTTCCCCATTGCCGGTTACGGTCCTCCCAGAATGATCTTTCTCAGCCATTGAGCCACAGATGCAGGTAGTTTTCCTTTACACTGCTTAAGGAAGGTTGATTTCCGGTAAACGGCCCGCAGCTTTTCACGCCAATCTTTCTCTATCCATTGTTTCAATTCCTCTCCGGAAATGGGGCGCGCCAGGATCACCCGGTCAATGGCCGGCGACCAGCACTCCCGGGTGAGGCGGTCCATATGCCGGAGCTGGATGATCTGTTCCTGCTCCTGGGCGGTTTGCTGCCAGCCCTGCCGGAAGATGACCTCCAGGCCGTCCAGCCAGGCGTCCTCCGTGTTTTCCACCAGGACGCCGGTCTTTAGATCCGTATCCGCATACGGTGGCGCCTGGCTGTAGACCCCGGGGTGGCCAAAGCCGCCAAATTCCACCATCTTTACGTCAGATTTGCCGCTGATAAAATCTAGGGTGTCCCGGTCCGCCTGGGTTTCCAGGGGGGCCACCCCGATCATCGCCGGCAAGCTGGCGGCCACTGCTTTATGGTGCCAGTAGGAAACCATGCCCAGGTCAATGATCTTCCCGAAGGCGCTTTTGATTTCCTCATCCAGCAAACCGGAGCTATACAGGGTCAAGTCGTTTTTTCGGGCAAATCGGGCGATGGCTTTAACCACGGCCTCCCGGGAGGTAGTCAGCGCGGCGGCATCGCTGGAGGTCCACCAGATCCCGGCGGGAACCTGAGGGGGCCGCAGAGACCGGGAAAACTCAAAGCCGTTGGGGCAGACCACGGTTTTCTCCGCCAAGGACAGTTGCGCATAGCGCTCCAACAGGGAGCGCAGACGCGGGGAAGTAACGCTGAGCACTTGACAATTATTAAGAGCCAGGATCACTCCGGCTCTATGCTCATAATATTTATCATCTCCGTAGGCTTTCTTGGCAATCATTAAATCATCTAGATCGTATAGGTATTTATTATTTACTACTTCTGCCAAATGGTTTATTAATAACCTGTTGTCCACTCGTTGCAACCACAAGACATTGAAACTTGCATCATCTGGAACATCAGTTAAATAAGTGTCGGTTATAAAGAAATTATTTATTAAACCATTTTTCTTCAAATTTAATAGGGGCATTTCCAGACGGAGACATCTTACGAAGAACTGATCCGCAGTTATTCCCAGGATATTTATGCCTCTTGAATAATTTCCAGTAGTCATTGTTTAAATATGGGAAAATGCAGTTAGACAGTGGCCCAAACCGGGTTGGTCTCCGGATGGCGTTCCTTGAGATTTTTTATAGCCCGAATTTCCCATGGAGATTAGCTAGCTTGCCTTGCCTCGATTTTATATTCTTCAGGTTAGCGTGACTTAGGCAATGGGAAATCTCGCCATTAGCCGTTTAAACTTCTCAATTACTTCTTCCGGCGTCACTTGCCAGCGGCAGGGATCGTTTTGCCAACGCACCGAAAAATCCTTGCAGCCCAGGTCCCAGCAGGGATAGCAGCTTAAGCTGGCCGGCGGTTCGACCACTTCGTAGTTCGAGTAGAAATTCAATCTTGCCGCGGGTTTCATGCCGCCGGTGAAGAGGGCCAAAAAGGGGAGGCGGGATAAGGCGGCGATGTGGTAAGCGCTGGTGTCGGTGCTGATGACATATTTTCCCAATTTCACCGCTTCAATATACTCGGTGATGGTGGGGGTTTTTCCTGACAGGTTGATGATGTTTGGGTCCTGGAAATATTTACTATCCCTGGTCCCCACCACCAGGGGAGTTAATCCCATGACCTTTAAGGCCGCGAGCAGCTGCGGATAATAAGGCTCCCACCAACTCCTGGCGGGATTGGTGGCGATGAGGCAGAGGACCACGAATTTCCGGGTTAAATCGACCCCCATCTCGAGCAGCAATTGGCGCACTTGCCGCCGGGCTTTCCGGTATTCCGGCATAGGCACCAATTTATAGTCTTGCTCCAGACCCAGGTCCCGGGTGTACACCAGATGACGGTGGACTTTATTATCGTCGTTGGGGATACAAATATTTTCAAAGTCCACTTCCAGGCGGATAAAGTTATGGACTTCCGAGGCGCGGGGAATCGGCAACGGAGAGAATTTGCGGCCATCGGGGATGGCAATGAAGTGATCAAAAATCTTAAACCCCGCCATCATCTCGATATTTCGTTGGTAGGTGGCCAAAATCAGCTTTTTTCCCGGATAGCGCTCCCTAAGTTTCTGAAAGGCGCAAATTCCCATCAACAGGTCACCGATGCCGTCGTCGCGCATGATGGTGATGGCATTGCGGAATTCCTGGGGATCAAACGCCAGGCGTTGGGGCGCTGGGGGCCGAAGGCCCTTGATTTTCGCCGCCCAAATCCTTTGGAGCCGGTATCTATCGAGCAAGCCGGCGCGCCAGTCCCGGGAAGCGCATTCCCGGTGATAAATCTCGGCAGCCGGGTTGTACAGCACCTTAAATCCCGCCTCGGTCAGCCGTAAACAGAAATCCGTATCCTGGGCCTCCTCCGTAAAATTTTCATCCAACTGAAACCGATCAAAGACGTCGTGTCTCATGGCGACACAGGCGAAAGTCACCGCCGGCACCAGGGCGGGATAATTGGCCCCGGGAAAATCCCGGGGTTCCTTGGCAAAGATATGGAAGGGATGCCCTGCCTCGTTAAATTCGAGGCCGGCGTGCTGAATGGTGTTATCGGTATAAAGCAGTTTGGCCCCGACCAAACCGATTTGAGAGTCGACCAGGGGATCGATTAAATTATCCAGCCAATTAGCGGTGACCGTGGTGTCGTTGTTTAGCAGCACTAGATATTGGCCCCGGGCCCGATTTTCAATTAGCCAATTATAATTCTTTGAGTAATTATACGAATCAAATTTAATTATTTTTATTTTGTTATGGTGGTGGGCCGCCTGGCGGTAATATTGCCAGACCTCGGACTCCGTAGTTCCGGTATCGCCCAGCAATATCTCGAGATTATATTTATTACTGGGGAACCGGTTGATCGCCTCCAGGCAAGGCCGGATCAAGTCCAGACGATTTTTGGTCAGAATAGCCACCGATACCAGGCCGATGGTGTAATCATTGACCCGGGGATAATATTCCCGCCGCTCGCCCTTCACTTTTTCAAAATACCGACAGCAGGCGAGCCACAGGCTCTTCATTCCATGAAGCCGCAGGATTTCCCAAGAGAGGCGGCCAAGATGAACATAGAATCTCAGACCTGTGTTGAATTTGCGCATGAGGTCAGATTTGTTCCGGGAGGGCGGTTTGCCGGGATACCAGCGACTCTAAGTAATTCGTATATTGATGCACCACCTCTTCGGTATTGCCCCATTCCCGCATTTCTCCATGCTCCAACCAGAGGGCCCGGTCGCAAAATTTCAGGATTTGCTCGAGGCTATGAGAGACAAAGAGGATGGTACCCCCGGCCTGGCGAAACCTGGCAATATGAGCCTGACATTTTTCTTGAAAAGCCGTATCGCCGACGGCCATGATTTCGTCCAAGATCATAATTTCCGGGTCCACCGCGATGACCACAGCAAATCCTAAGCGCATGATCATGCCCGAAGAGTAGGCCCGCAGCGGGGCTTCTATGAAATCCTTGAGTTCGGCAAATTCCACGATGGCGGCGAACTTCTTATCCATCTCCCGCCGATTGATTCCCAGAATGGAACCGAATAGATAGACGTTCTCCCGGCCGCTCAACTCATGGTCGAACCCCCCTCCCAGTTCGATCATGGGGGCCACCTTGCCCGGGACTCGAATCGTGCCATATATGGGTTTCATCACCCGGGCAATGAGTTTCAACAGGGTGCTCTTGCCGGCGCCGTTCCGGCCGATAATGCCCAGCATCTCCCCGGGAGGGACCTGAAAAGTGATATTCTTCAAAGCCCAGAACTCTTCATATTCAATGCGGCCTCGGAAAGACTTGATGACGAATTCCTTAACGGAGCGGATGCGCTCTTTAGGCAAGCGGTAGCGCACTGAAACATCTTGCAGGGTGATGGGGAATTCCATGGACACCGATACCACTCAGCTAGACATAATAAACAAAAGTATCCGATAATTTGGTGAACACCAGGTATCCGATCACCAGGGTCGCGACCGATACCAGCAAGGCCAAACAGACAGTCTGAAAGTGCGGTAACTCTCCCATATAGATGGGCAAGCGAAAGCATTCGACCAGGTAGTACATAGGATTCAGCTTAAGAAATAGTAGGAATTTTTTTGGAACAATATCGATAGGATATACAATGGGGGTGAGATACATCCAGGGCAAAATAAATATTTGATACATATCGATTATGTCATTGAAGAATACTGCGGTGGCCGAGAGGACGAAAGATATCCCGATGGTAAACATAACCACAAATAAAATTGCTACTGGCAGAAATAGCAGAGATAAATGAAACCCCTTCCCTAAAATGGGCAGAAGTATGAAGAGGGGAATTAAGGCGAATGCCAGGTTCACCATGTTAGATAAAACCACGGAGATGACAAATATCGGTTTGGGGATATAAATTTTCTTAAATAGTGGCCCATTCCTGAGCAGACAATTGGAGGCCACTTGGGTGCTCTGGGCAAAAAAATTCCAGAGTTGATATCCGGAAAGGAAATATATGATGAAACTTTTTACCCCAAAATGGAAAATGGTGGAAAAGATAATGGTAAAGACGATGGTATTCAACAGCGGATTAAGCATGCTCCAGAAAAAGCCGAGCACCGAACGCTTATAGCGCACGGTAAGATCACGGATCACCAGGTTATAGAGTAGATCCTTAAATTCAACTAATTCGGTTACATCTTCTTTAAACACCGGGTTATCTTATATATATCGGCTTAGTGGTTTATAGAAGTTTAACTCAAGACGAATTGATGTTTACTCGCAACTATCTTTTCAGGTCGCTGCTCCCGGTGGATACTTGGGACCATGATACGTAAACTCTAAGGATTGTCAACCATTAATCATCTGCCCAAAACGGGGATTCATAATTTGAAGGAATTTTGCTAAGATGAAAAATAGGGCAAGTCCGGAGAGGTCTTCCCACACTTGGAAAAGGCATTATCTGCATCAGTCGAGATTTAATCTCGACCTTTCTGGTAAATTTAATGAAAGCTTTTTCAGCCTTTAGGGCCGGGAATTTAACATCTTTTGAATGCTGGGAAAGGCCATCTGAATATGCGGGATTCTGAGGGGCTAAACCGGGCGAGCGCTGCGGACCTGGTGCTGGTAATCCTGTTTTCGGCCGCTATCTTCGGTTACGTCCACCTGCAGACCTTCACCAATCCTTTTATCATCAATGACGATGTGCGCCAGCAAATTTTCTGGATGCAGCAGTGGCAGGATCCGGAACTTTTTAAAGGCGACTTGCTCAGCGATTATGCCCGCAGTTACGTGACTTGGGGCGTTCAGGGGATCTATCGGCTGGCAGCCTTGGGCATGAATCCGGTGGATTTTTCCAGAGTGCTGCCTGGGATCCTGTTCGTTTTTCTGGGGGGGTGCCTCTTCAAAATCGGCGAAGTCCTGGGAGGCCGCCCTCTGGCTTGGATGGCGGTGGCCGTCTTCTGGCTGATGCCTTTTTTCCTGGATAATCTGGCCGGAGGGTTGGCCCGGGCCTTTGCCGCCCCACTGTTGGCTTTTTTC
>Ga0209517_10010176_pt1 | contig 10536 bp, 12 predicted proteins | sample PeaSoiMetSII2010_FD_187695 | JGI IMG/M metagenome (GOLD analysis project Ga0209517, IMG submission 187695) | Peat soil microbial communities from Weissenstadt, Germany - SII-2010 (SPAdes) (version 2) | ecosystem: Environmental > Terrestrial > Soil > Wetlands > Peat | place: Germany... | reverse complement strand
GGATAAAGCGGTCAAACTCATATGCCGCAGCAGCCTTAGCTCCCATAGAGCGCCCTACGACAATGTTTCAGAAAAATTTCAGGCAGATTTCAGCAGAGTGTCAAGACACGAAACTCAATCTGCGGTTTTCTCAGCAGCGACGATGCGGCGGTTGGGCCGGATCTTGAGATGGGAGAACGGGGATGACGGAACGTCCTGCAGTCGAGGAGAAATCCCGCCAAACGCCCCCCGAGCGGCCCATCCTTTCCTTGAGGTGGAGCCTTGATCCGACCACCGGCAAGCCGATGGCGCGCTGGATCAGCGAGCAGCCGGAAATGATTGCGAGGTTTGCATTGCGGCCTGCCGCATGAGACTGCTGGGGACCGGAGATGCCTGAACGTTACAAACACCATTTGGGTGTGCTCATGGTCACGGTCTAACCGGTCGTTCGTTGCGCCCAATCTGGATGTCCCAGGAGCGCCGATTCCGGCCGTTCTTAAGGTCGTGACGGAGCCAACAGCGTCGACCCAATTCAGTCATTTCCATCCTCCGCGCGATCCATAGCTTGCAGTATGTCCAGCGCGCTATGATGAGCTTCAGCTGATAAGGGAGGGTGAGATGGAGCTTTACACCGCCGGCACCGGCAATGGGCAGCGCGCCGCGATCGCGGTTAATGAATGCGGCGTTTCGTGCAAGATCCATGTGCTCAACCTGGGTCAAGGCGACCAAAAGGCCGCCGACTACGTGAAGATCAACCCGACTGCGCGCATCCCGACCCTGATCGATCCCAAAGGGCCGGGGGGAAAGCCGCTGACCGTGACCCAGTCCTGGGCGATCCTGATGTATCTGTGCGAGAAGACTGGGAAATTCCTGCCGACGGACCCGGTCGCGCGGGTCCGCATGTTCCAGTGGATTGCCGAGGGCGCGGCCGATTACGCGTCGGTCAACCAGACCATCTTCTTCCTCGGCGCGCGCATGCCGGAAAAGGTGCCGGACTCGGCAGTCAAGTTCTACGAGGACCGCTTCGTCAATTTGTGGCGCTTCGCCGACGCGCAGCTTGCCAAGACGCAATATCTGGCCGGTGACGAAATCACCGCCGCCGATCTGGCGGTTTACCCAATCTATGCCGGCCGCAAGGCGCTCCCCGACAATGCCGGGCTGAAGCATCTACAAGCCTGGGGCGAGCGGATCGGCTCGCGGCCCGGCGTGCAGAAGGGTATGAAGCTCGAAAATTGAGCCGGGCCCCGGGTCCGCTTTCCCATCCCAGCCGTACACAGCCACTTAAGATGAAGTTGCGGCAGGACTTCGCCGAGCATCGGCTGCCCCGCTCTGGGCCACGGCGTGATAGGTTTGCCAGAACCGTGCAACTCGCCCCTCGTCCTCTCTGGTGGCGGAGGAGGCATTCTGCGGCGACCCTTGGCTAGCGATCTCGATGGCAGCCCGCTGCGCAAGGCCAGGCTATCAGACGGGGCTAATGATGAACCTCGCGGCGCTGCTCTTCGATGTCGCGCGACGGTTGCCACAGCAGCCCGCGGTCACCGACGACTACCAGACCTGGAGCTACGACGAACTGGCGCAGCGCATCGCCCGGGTGGCCGGCGGATTACGTGCGTACGGCCTTTTCCCCGGCGACCGGGTTCTGCTGTCGCTGGAGAATTGTGGTGAGTTCTTCGAACTGCTGTTCGGCTGCTGGGCGGCCGGGCTTTGCGCGGTGCCGGCCAATGCCCGACTGCATCGCCGTGAGGTCGAATACATAGCTGAGAATTCGGGAGCCCGACTGCTGGTCGCGACGCCGGCCTTGGCCGAAGCCCTGGCACCACTCGAAACCTCGGTCGCCTCTCTCGAACGAGTGATCGCGACCCGCAGCAGGGCCTATGACGCGCTGCTTGTGCTGGCGAACCCTTACGCCCCGAGCCGGGTACACCGACCGATCGCGCCTGGCTCTTCTACACCTCGGGTACGACGGGCCGGCCCAAGGGCGCGGTGTTGACTCATCGCAACCTGCTGTTCGCGAGCCAGTGCTACTACGCCGATATCGATCAGCTCGACGAGCGCGACACCCATCTGCTCGCGGCGCCGGTGTCGCACGGCGCCGGGCTATATGCACTGCCGTTTCTGCTGAAGGGCGCGCACCAGATCGTCCTGCCGCACTTCGACGTGCCCGCCATCATCGACGTGGTGCAACGGCACCGGCAGGTCTCGCTATTCGCCGCGCCGACGATGCTGACCCGGCTCGTCCACTCCCCCGAGGTTGCTGCCGCGGACTTTGCCAATCTGCGCACGATCTATTACGGCGGCGGGCCGATGTACGTCGCCGACCTCGAACGCGCGCTCGAGATTTTTGGGCCGCGACCTCTACCAGCTTTACGGCCAGGGCGAGTCGCCGATGACGATCACCGGGCTGTCGCAGCGCCTGCACGCAGACAGCGCTCATCCGCGCTGGCGCGATCGGCTGGCCTCGTGCGGCTATCCGCGCAACGGCGTGCTGGTGCGGGTGGCCGATGACGATGACCATGATTTGCCGTACGGCGAGATCGGCGAGGTGATCACCCGCAGCGACTGCGTCATGGATGGCTATTGGCAGAACCCGGAAGCCAATGCCGAAACCCTGCGGGGTGGCTGGCTCCATACCGGCGATCTCGGCAGTATGGACGAAGAGGGATTGCTGACGCTGCGCGACCGCTCGAAGGACATGATCATCAGCGGTGGCAGCAACATCTACCCGCGCGAGATCGAGGAGGTGTTGTTGCGCCACCCCGACCTGGTCGAAGCCTCGGTGGTCGGGCGGCCGCATCCCGATTGGGGCGAGGAAGTTGTCGCTTTTCTGGTGCCGCGTCCGGGTGCTGCAATCGTAGCCGCGGAACTCGACCGGCTCTGCCTCGGCCACATCGCCCGCTTCAAGCGCCCGCGCGACTACCGTTTCGTCGAGGCGCTACCGAAGAACAATTACGGCAAGGTCCTCAAGACCGAATTGCGCAAGCTCCTGGCTGAACAGTCTTAGCGGTATAGCCCTGCCTGACGTTGATTCAAAATCGTCGACAACCAGGGGCGTGAAGCCGGTCCCGGCGTGCGAGGTGCGCCCGGTACCTCCGGATGCCGTCGCACTCACTTTGAGAACCATCTCTTGTAGCCTTGGCGGACCGCTTTCCCCAGCCGGTGGGCGGTTTCCGTCCATTCTCCCGTGGGCACCGCAATAGGTGCAGATTCCCTCATCTCCTTTGCCCACCTGCCGAGACGAAAGGCGTTATCTGTCCAGTCCCCCGCGGGGACACCGGCCTCGCTGAGCCGCTGCTCTAGGCGGGCTTTTAGGGCCTTCGCAGTGGCACGCTCCTGCTCAGTGGCGCCGGCATCTCTAGCCGTTGCAGCCAGGGCTCGTAGCTTCCGACGGACCGCCTCCACCGAACGAGCGCCCATGTGCTTTTCCCTTCGCAAGATTGCGACTTGCTCGCCTCCACGCCCAGCGAAGGACTAGATGAAGCCGACGACGGCGTGCGGAACGTAAGGCTCCTCAAGCGATGCGATCTCATCGGCGGACAGTTTCGCCTTCACCGAGGCAAGCGCGTCGTCGAGATGATGGAGCTTTGTCGCGCCGACGATCGGTGCCGTGATACCCGGCTTCGCGAGTAGCCACGCCAGCGCCACCTGTGCGCGCGGAATGCCGCGAGCTGCCGCCACTTCCGCTACGCGATCGACGACCTTCTTGTCGGCTTCCTCAGTTTTCCCGAAGAGCTGATCAAAGGCCTCATCGGTCTCGGTGCGAACACTGGTGTAGTCCCAATTTCGGGTCAGGCGGCCACGAGCCTGCGGGCTCCACGGGATAACGCCGATGCCCTCGGCCGCGCAGAGCGGCAGCATCTCGCGCTCCTCCTCGCGGTAGAGCAGGTTGACGAGGTTCTGCATGCTGACGAAACGGGTCCAGCCGTTCTTCTCGGCGATGCCAAGGGCGCGTGCGAACTGCCAAGCATGCATCGACGAGGCGCCGATGTAGCGCGCCTTGCCCGCCTTGACGACATCGTGCAGCGCTTCCAGCGTCTCCTCGATCGGCGTCTCGTAGTCCCAGCGGTGGATCTGGTAGAGATCGACGTAATCGGTACCGAGCCGCCGGAGGCTGGCGTCGAGCTCCATCATGATCGCCTTGCGCGACAGCCCGTGCCCGTTCGGTCCCGGGCGCATCCGGCCATAGACCTTGGTGGCGATGACGACTTCGTCACGACGGGCGAAGTCCTTTATCGCGCGGCCGAGGATCTCCTCGCTGCTGCCCAGCGAATAGCGGTTCGCCGTGTCGAAGAAATTGATGCCGGCTTCGAGCGCACGCTTGATGAAGGGGCGGCTCTCTTCTTCACCGAGGCTCCAGGCGTGGTTGCCGTGGTCGCCCTCGCCATAGCTCATGCAGCCGAGGCAGATGCGCGACACGTCGAGGCCGGTGCGGCCGAGTTTGGTATATTCCATGATCTACTCCTACGCCTGACCACCCGTCGCTGCCACGATGAAAAAAGCTCTGCAGACCCGTGAGCACTGAACAGGGCAGGGGTAGGGCAGGCGCCATTTTCTGCCCGCCGCTGCGTGCTACGATCGCAGTGGCCGGCCATGCCGGCCACAACAAGGGAGGAAAGCGATGGCTGGCACGGTGGGGTTTATCGGGCTTGGCAATATGGGCGGACCGATGGCGCTCAATCTGATCAAGGCCGGGTTCGAGCTGATCGTCCACGACATCAACCCGGCCAGGGTGGCGCCATTGATTGCGGCTGGCGCGACGCTCGCAGCCTCGGCCGAGGCCGTCGCCGCCAACTGCCACCGCACGATCTGCATGGTCGAGACCACCGACCAAGCTGAAGCGGTGATCCTCGGCGACAGCGGCATCATCAAATCCGCCAAACAGGGCGACATCGTCCTGTGCATGAGCACGATCGACCCGCTCGCGGCGCGCCGCTTTGCCGAGCGCCTCGCTGACAAAGGCGTGGCGATGCTCGACGCGCCGGTCAGCGGCGGTACCCATGGCGCTGCGGCCGGAACTCTTTCGGTGATTGTCGGCGGCTCGGCCGAGACCTTTGCCGCGAGCGAGGACCTGTTCCACGCGATGGGCAAGAACGTGTTTCATGTCGGCGACCTCGGCCATGGCCTCGCAATGAAGCTGATCAACAACATGCTCGGCCAGATCGCCACGGTCGCGATCGCCGAGGCGCTGGTGTTCGGCAAGAAAGCCGGGCTCGACCCGCGGAAGATCTTTGAGGTCGTCAGCGTCAGTACCGGGAACAGCGTGCAATTCCAGAACCGGGTCCCCCGCATGCTGGCGCGCAATTTCGCACCCGGCGGCACGATCGACATCTCGTACAAGGACCAGGAGTTGGAGACCGGCTTCGCCAAGGCGCTCGGCGTACCGCTGTTGATGGCGAACTTGAGCCAGCAAGTCTACCAGATGGGCCGCGCCCAGGGGCTCAACAAGGAAGACGGCTCGTCGATCATCAAGGTGTTTGAGCGGATGGCCGGGGTAACGATCGGCGGGGATGACTGAGGCCGGTTTCAGGCCGACCAACCACCCCGCCCACTTCACGGCACGGGTACGGTCGAGCGCCGGAACGGGAGGATTGGGCATGCGTGCGATGCAGATCATTGAATGGGGCAAGCCGCTCGAAGCGCGGGAGTACCCGGATCCCGAGCCCCAAGGCGAGGAGGTGCTGCTGCGGGTTGAGGCAGCGGGGGTCTGCCACAGCGACGTGCATATCTGGGACGGGCATTTCGACCTGGGTGATGGGAAGCAGATCTCGCTCGAGTCGCGTGGCGTGCAGCTGCCTTTCACCATGGGCCACGAGATTGCTGGCGAGGTCGCGGCGCTCGGTCCCCGCGCCTCAGGCGTCAATGTCGGCGACAAGGTCGTCGCCTATCCGTGGATCGGCTGCGGCGAATGCGCAGTCTGCAGGAAGGGCGAGGAATTACTTTGCCTTACTCCGCGCACCCTCGGCACGAGGCGTGCCGGCGGCTACGGCACGCATGTCATCGTGCCGCACGGCCGTTACCTAACCTACTGCCGCATGACGGCATCCCGCAGGGGCTCGCGGCGACCTATACCTGCTCCGGTATCACTGCTTTCTCGGCGCTGAAGAAGACGCGTGAGCATGTCGGGGCCGATGACCATCTGGTGATCATCGGCGCGGGCGGTGTCGGCGGCAGCGCCGTGCACATCGCGCCTGCCGCGGTCGCGGGCAAGGTGATCGTCGCCGACATCGATGCGCAGAAGCGGGCGCACGCGCGCTAGATGGGCGCCGTCGCGACGATCGACAACGCCGCGCCCGACGCGGTCAAACAGGTGATGGAGGCGACCGGCGGTGGCGCTGCCGCGGCAATCGACTTTGTCGGCTCGCCCAAGACGATGGAGTTCGGCGTCAATATCCTGCGCAAGGGCGGCAAGCTCGTCATGGTCAGGCTCTATGGCGGCGCCCACCCGATCTCGACTGTGCTGTTCCCGTTCAAGATGATGACGATCGAAGGCTCCTATGTCGGCACGCTCGAGGATCTGCGGGAGCTACTCGCCCTCGTCCAGGCCGGCAAGGTCCCGCCGATCCCGATCGAGACCCGGCCGGCGGATCAGGCGAGCGCGGCGCTGAGCGACCTGAAGAGCGGCGGGAAGGTGCGGGGCCGGGTGGTGCTACACCATCATTAGGATTAGGTGCAGAGTCGAAAGCCGAGGGAGTTGCTGATGCCTCGCGTTGCCCTGCCGGAAGGTGCCTCCGTCCATTGCATTGTCGACGACTTCCTGTGGCCGTGGGATGGTTCGACCCCTGTGCTAATGATGCACGGGTTTGCCCGCAACGCGATGTTTTGGAACCGCTGGGTGCCGGCGATCGCCGAAACCCGTCGGGTCTACCGCCCCGACCTGCTCGGCTGCGGCCTCTCTGATCAACCGCCGGACGGCTATCGCTATACGCCCGAGACGATCGGAGCGCAGATCCTGGCGGTGCTCGACGCGTTGTCGTTGCCCCGGGTGCATTGGGTCGGCGAATCTTCTGGCGGGATCATCGGTCTGCTGCTCGCCGCAGCACATCCCGACCGCATCGCCAGCCTGGTGCTGTGCAACACGCCAACGCGCATTCCCGATCACATCAAGCGGACCTACGCGCTGGATCGCGCCACCGCGTCGGACGCGATGCGTGCCCTTGGTGTCGGCGAATGGTGCCGGCAGACGCTCGGCTATCGGCTCGACCTTACCCACGCCAGTGAGGCGTTGTGCGACTGGGTAGTGCGCGAGATGGACCGCACGCGGCCGAATGTTGCCGCCGCGATGCACGATTGCTTCGAGGCCATCGATACCGTGCCACTTCTGTCTCGCGTAACTGTTCCGGTTCTGCTGCTTAGCGGTGACAAAAGTCCGATTGCCTCAGCCCAACAAAAGACCTTCGCCGAGACCTTGCCGAACGGACGGGTCGAGTCGTTCGCCGGTTACGGCCACGGGGTCAACCTGCTGCAGCCGGAACGCTGTGCCCGCTCGGCCGTCGATTTCTGGCGCGGCTTGACCTAGGGCCTCTTGTTGCTCCGCCAGCGACTCGCCGACGCGCTCTGAGACCCGACAGCGCCTCACGCCACGAGCTGAACTACCTCTCCGTCCGAAGCACGGCCCTGGGCGCGGTATTGTCCAATCTTTTCCAATAGCGGCACGTCCGAGCACAGGTAGAGTACTGCGTCTCGCGTGCCCCGGTTAAGGTGGCGTCGCCACTGGAAATTCGGGACGACGAAGATGTCGTTCTCCTCCCAGTCGTAGCTCTTGCCGCCAATCTCGGTCGTGCCCGAGCCTTCAAGCACGATGTAGAACGCGTTGGCGGTCTCACGCTTCCACCGCGTTTCCTCGGACGGCCGCAACAGCTGCGCCGAGTAGTCGAGGGTCGGGAACACCGAGGCGCCGGTCGCCGGGTTGACGAAGCGCAAGCTGATGCCTTCGTACGGATCACCCTTCTCGCCGCGCAAGGCGGCCAGCGCCTCTCGGATCGCGCTGCCGCGATAATGAAACACCGGGCTCGTCGCGTGGCCAATGCCGCGCTGATGCGAGACAAAGCCGGGAACGATGCCGCCGGCGCCGTAAAGTCGGGCCGAGTAGCCGTTGCCATGAACCGGAGCCTGGGCGCGGGCGTTGCCGGCCCGCTCGCCCGGGAAATCCTCGTCGATCCAGTTGCAGTCAAGGAACTCCAAGAGCGGGAAGTCAAGGATGTCGGCCCATACGACGGGGGTCGAGCCGTCATTGCCGTGATCGTGCCAGGTGCCGTTGGGGGTGAGGATCAAATCGCCGCGCGTGGCTTCGCAGCGTTCACCCTCGATCGTCGTATAGCCGCCGTTCTCCGACAAGATCGTGCGGCTGGCGTTGGGCGCGTGGAGATGCACCGGCGCGACGTCGCCGGGCAGGTAGATCGACACCGCGCAGCGGATCGTCGCCGCCACCTGGAGCCTTCCGCCGAGGCCGGGATTGGTGAGAAGAAACTGCTGGCGGTCGGCGAACTCGATCGGCGACACATCGGCGTTGCGCGCAATATCGGCGATGCGGTCGAGATAGGGCTCGATCTCGAGCCAGCGCCAGCGATGCGGCTCCGCCTTCATCTGATTGGCACCGACCCGCCCCCCGGCGAGCGCCCCGCCGACGTCGATGCCGCTGTCCTGGAACCACGGGCGCTGCGCCGGCGCGTTGGCCTGAGTGCGGAGCCAGATGTGCAACCCGCCGGCCTCGGCGTTGAGCACTTCCATCGCCTCGCGCGCCGCCGAGGGCAGGTCCAGACGGGTCTGAGCCGCCGCTTGGGCTGCTGCCGACATTTCATCCCTCCCAACGACTTTCGCTAAAGATAGCACGGACGCGGTTCACCGCCTTATGAAGCCAACGATGGCGGCGGCTAATCGCAGCGACGGAAAAGGAAGCCCAACATCTCCGGCTTGGGGGTTTTGGGCGGGTTGTTTGAGTTTTGCACCGACGACGCACCCGAAGGTCTGCTGTGGGTCGGCGAGCGGGCCATCCTCGGGTGGCCGTCCAATGACGCATTTGCGCCGAAAACAGCCCTTGACCGGCCGCAAATCTGCGCGATCGGTCTCGACTCGAAGCAACCCTCGACGAGGATGCGCCGTTTGGCGCGCACCAGCCTCGAGGGCAACCCAAAACCAGGTTCAGAACGCTGGCACGAGAGGCGCGGGCAGTAGGTGTTCCTCGACGCCGTGGACACCGATGATACTTTCGGCCGCCACCCGCAGGGCATCTCTTTTTTCTCCAGACTCGTCGTCGGAGAGCCAGAAGTGCACGACACCGTTGCGGACTATGATGTCCTCCGGCCAGACCCTCGCCCACTCCTCACGGCCAAGCTCGCCCAGGAGACGCGCGCGGATCAAGCGGTCATCGGTCTCACCGGACTGCGGCGGCGCACCCTTTGTCGCCCCGACCGCACGCACGATGTTGGCCCGGCTGATGATCCCGACAACCTTGCCGTCGCGCACCACGGGCACCCGCTTGATCCGCCTCGCTTCTAGCAAGGCCGCGACATCCGCGAGCTCCGTGTCCTCGGTAACGGTCACAACGTCGTGCGTCATGAGGTCCCGGACCGTGCGACCGTGCGATTTGACGTAATCCCGGGCAAGGTCGGAGGCGAAATGGTCGAGCCACCACGAGCGGCGCCGCTCGCGATGGCGATGCGCGGTGCCGATTTCCGCACGGTGCAGCAGATCACCCTCGCTGACGACGCCGACCAAGGCACCGCCCGAGTCGACCACAGGAGCGCCGCTGATGCCGCGTTCCGCAAGCAGTTTTGCTAAATCCTGGACCGTCGTATTCGGATCAACGGTGATCACGTCGGTCGTCATCACGTCCATCGCGCGCATAGCTTCCCTCCCTGTTCAAGTCGATCAACGTTTCCCGGATTCCCGGTTCGTTGGGCGCGATTTTTCGCCTATTGAGGCATCATCGCAATGAAATTTGATCCTGACCCGATGTCGGCCAGTTTAGCCAATTAACGATCGAGGTCGTTAGCCGTTTTGATCGAGCCCGCGCGAAGGTCCGTTATCAGCGCTCAGCGGTCGCTCAGCCTTTGCAGTTGGAACGGCTCTTCCTGCCCGATTGTGGCGAAAAAGTCCCGCCTGAGCGGATCGGGACCGATTTTGCGCAACGATGATTCAATCAGCGCCGGTCCCTTGAATCATTGATGCGTCAGTACGCTGCATCGCGAAAGAATGTTGCCGGCGAATTTCGCTTGCGGAGTTTCTCCACACAATCGGGCAGGTGACGAGCGTGGAGCGGGTCACTTAGGGGAGCATCGCGGCCCCGCGATTAGCAGGACCGCGACGTCGAGTATTCAGTTCACAGCTCGACCTGCTCGGAAATGCTGAGCGCGTCGTCCACCTCGATGCCGAGATAGCGGACAGTGCTCTCGAGCTTTGTGTGTCCAAGCAGAAGCTGCACTGCCCTCAGGTTACCCGTCTTCTTGTAAATCTGGGCCGCCTTTGTTCGCCGCATCGAGTGCGTGCCGTAGGCGGCGCCGTCGAGTCCCGCGCTCTCAACCCAAATATGGACGATCCGGGCATACTGCCGTGTTGACAGGT
>Ga0209517_10010174_pt1 | contig 10536 bp, 5 predicted proteins | sample PeaSoiMetSII2010_FD_187695 | JGI IMG/M metagenome (GOLD analysis project Ga0209517, IMG submission 187695) | Peat soil microbial communities from Weissenstadt, Germany - SII-2010 (SPAdes) (version 2) | ecosystem: Environmental > Terrestrial > Soil > Wetlands > Peat | place: Germany: Weissenstadt... | reverse complement strand
CCGCTCGACCTTGTCGCCGGGTTTCTTCAGCCACTTGGTGATGGTGCCTTCAAAGATGCTTTCGCCCATCTGGGGCATGACCACATCGACTGGCATTGCGGTGATCTCCTTACTCTCTGGAAAACTGCCAACCGGGGCGCTCTTGGCCGGTAAAGGCCGAACCTTTTAATATTACTAGGAAATCCAGCGGAACAAAAACACATGTCCTAATTGGTAGTGGGTCAGTTTCCGGCTGGCGGGCCTATACAATCAGACCAATCAGGATTTGCCCTGCGTAACCGGAGTAACATTATGATTCCTTGCTTTGTTGGAGAGAGGATACTTCATGAAGGCGCTTTGTCATTTGTGCATAGCCATGGTTGCAGCCGCCAGCGCCACCGCCGGGATTTGGGCGCAAGGTCCATCGGGCGACCCCCCTTCCATGCTTCCCGCCGGAATGTTCAGCACGCTGGGAAACCAGATCGTCGACCAAAACCAGAATCCTGTTCGTCTCTCTTGTGTTTACTGGCTGGGAATGAACGTCAAGGACGGCAGGTTTGCCAACCAGGATGGACCGTTCAAAGGAATTCAGGCGAATATCGACGCGATTGCCGCCACCGGCTTCAACTGCGTGCGCGTCGATTTCAACAACATCTCGCTGCACGATAGTGGAACCCCTGATTTCCTTGCAAACATGGACCAGTTGGTTGCCGCAGCCGCCACAGCAAATCTGAGGGTCATCATCGACGATCATGATAATGAGGGGGTGCGCGGAACTGTTCCGGATGTTTCCTGCACGGCCCAGCAAGGAAACGGGCTCTGGTACGATCTTGGCGGCGCGACGGATGGCACCGATGGCTGCAAGAACGCCGGACACACTACGCAAGAGTCTTATCAGAGCGACTGGGTTTCGATCGCTTCGCGCTATGCCCGCAATGACACGGTGATCGGATACGATCTGTGGAACGAAGCAATAGGAAGTAAGGGGCACTCACTGTGGGGCGGCGGCTCCGACCGCGATATTCATCTCATGTATGAAACCGTGGGGTCGGCAATGCTTTCCAAGGACCCCGGCAAGCTGATCTTCGCCGAGTGCCCGCTGGCTATCTACGATGCAACCACGCTCTATGACGGCGTCACCGTGGGAAGTGCTCCCTGGGGAGATTGCACCGGGGTAAAAAATCTCCCGATAATATTTAAAGTGAATGGAAAGACCATCAAAGACAAGGTGGTCTATGACGTCCATCTCTACGCGAATTCCGTAGACGACTATAATCGGATTTTCGGCTCGAGCAGCAGCCCGGCGGCCATCAGGGAAATGAACAAGTCCTTTGGATTTCTGGTATCCCAGAACATCGCCCCCGTTTGGGACGGCGAAAGCGGGACGGGGTTTCAGGAAAATCCGGACGATCAGGAATGGGCGGAAATGTTGGTCAAGTACCTGAATGGAGAGCTGGGGGCCGAGGGCGGACCGAGTTTTTCAGGCAATCAACAGGGAATGGGCATCGCCTGGATGTCGTGGAGCACGCAATTCACCAATAAGGGCGACGACAATCTCGGCATCCTCAACGCTGACGGGTCACGGGTCGCGGCGGAGCTCCGCATCGTCAAGCCGCTTCTCTATTACCCGAGGCCGAAAGCAGCCGCCAAGGCGCGCCCGGTTCCTGCTAACAAAAAAGCGGACTAGGGTCCGTTCATCCACCCTCATACCATTTGTGATTTGTTTTTGAAAGCCAAACGCCGAATTCGTCTTAATCACATAAGACCAGAATCTTGTAGTGACGATCCTTAGTTTGGGCATTAGTGCCCGGTTAGTCGTAACTGGAAACTAATCCACTACCTTCTCATCACTGGCAGGCAACTTTCTGATAAGCCGGCACTCTGGAATATTCGCAGGGTGACGCGCAGCAAACGGCCGGAGGCAACCACTTCTGTTGGCCGGCGAGAGCGCTCCAGTTGATCTGGTATTCAGTGGAAAGAACGGGCGTGCATGTAAACCCACGTGGCAAAATCCTGCCAAACGGCCGTGTGGGCGATGGGCATCCGCACCTCTTTCGTCGCGATCAAAAACAGGCTGGCCCAAAGCGTGGCGCGTTGCACTTTTCCCGTGGACCAGAAATCGTAGCAAATCATGACCAGCAGCAGAATGTAGCAGCACACAGACGCCACGCGGAGATTCCACCACGGCGCGGGAATGGGCCAGCGGACAAAGGCCGCATCCAGCATCGCAATCGTGGCAATCAGGATAAAACGTTTGTGCGTCGCCGGATGGAAACGATTGCGGAACGCGAAATAGATCAACGTTGAAAAGACCAGAATGTCCGAAAGAGGGACAGCGTAGAAGGCCAGGGCCTTCATTCCCGGCGCACCGGGCGCAAAATGCCTGACCAGTTCATCCGTTGCCGCCAGCAGGCCCAGGACAACCATCAGACAAGCCAGGCCGAATCCCAGCAGACCCAGGCGGCGATGCAGATTGACGCGCCCGGTTGCGATCAACGAGGTCTGCACAATCAGCAAAAGAATCCAGGAAGAAAACACCGCGCCGTGGATGTGGATGAGCAGGTTGGGCAGGGGAGCTTTGAATACCCCGGCCAGATAATAAGTTCGGGCAAACCCCACGAATACCGAGACGAGAATGACCACCGCCATGGCTGAAAAAAAGTGATTTTCGAAACGGAGCCTGCTTTGGCGGATGACTGCTGTTGCCACACTCCCTCCGAAAAGATGTGACTTGAATGCTGGCTATCTATGCCCCTGGCAATGCGGAGCATTCTATCTTGTTTTGGCAAACACAGTCTCCCTTTCCGTCAGGAGTCTGCGCGGTGAAGTTGGCGGCCCGGCGACGCGGCATCCCCGAGTCATGGTTTTTTGCGGTGCTCGTCGAACCAATTCAGGGTGTAGACGACCTTGGCCACCTGGTGGCTGGGACGGCGGCTGAGCCCGTGGGGTTCGCCCGGGAAACTCACCAGTGCGGATTCCACTTTCAGCAGTTTGAGCGCTGCGTAGAACTGCTCGGCTTCGGAAATGGGCGTGCGGAAGTCTTCCTCGCCGGTCATCAGCAGCGTGGGAGTCTTTACGTTTTTCACCAGCGAAATAACGGAGCGCTTCATGTAATCGTCGGTGTAATCCCAGGGGTTGCCGGAGAACCAGTATTGGGCGCCGAAGGAGGGCAAGTCCGAGGTGAGCACCCAGCTGTACCAGTTGATGACCGGATAGAGGCTGGCGGCCGCGCGGAAGCGATCGGTGTGATCGATCATCCAGCAGGTCAGCACGCCACCGCCGGATCCGCCGGTCACGAAGAGGTTATCGGAATCGATGTAGCCCTTGGCCAGCAAGGCGTCCACGCCGGAATTGAGGTCCTGAAAATCGTTGCCGGGATAGGCGTGGTGGATCAGATTGGCGAATTCCTCGCCATAACTGGTGCTGCCGCGTGGGTTGGTGTACAGGATCACGTAGCCCTTGGCGGCCCAAATCTGCGCGTTCAGGTCGAAGCGATCCCCGTAATTAGAGAAGGGGCCGCCGTGAATCTGCAGAATCAGGGGATACTTTTTTGCGGGATCAAAATCCGGCGGCTTGATGATCCAGCCTTCCACTTTGCGATTGTCGAACGAGGATTCGTACCAGAGCTCTTCGACGGCGCCGAGCTTCCTGGCGGTGAAGAGTTCACGGTTGAGCGAAGTGAGGATGATGGGCTTGGGATTCGCCAGAGACGCGGCAGAGACATCGCCGGGATCGCTCGGTGTATCGTATTGGAAGGCGAACGCACCGTTGCGGGCAACACTGAAACTCGCGCCCATGTTGAGGTGGTCGGCGAGAACCCTGATCGAACCATCGAGCGAAAAATACGCGAGCTTGGTATCGCCCTGCTCCGTGTAGCTGAAGAAAACGCCCTTTCCATCGGCGGCCCAGTGGGGCTCGGATGCGTCGCGATCGAGTTTAGAAGTAACCGGGCGGGGATTGCTTCCATCACGGTTGGCCAGATAGAGATAGGTAGTCTGATGGCCCTGGTAACGATCATCGAAACCCGTGTAGGCGATCAGTTTCCCCTCGGGCGAGATTTCCGGCGACTCGTTGGGGCCATTGCGATGGCTGAGTTGCGTGAGGGAACCGTCCGCGATGCGGAGTTCAAACAGCTCGGTGTGAAGAGGCTCGTATTCATAATTGGCGGTGCCGTTCATCGAAAAGATGAGCGATTTTCCATCCGGAGCCCAGGAGGGGATGGAACCCCCTAACCCCCCGGCGCCCGGACCGTGGGGAAATTTTCCGGTCGTCAGTTGGCGCGGCGCTCCTCCGTCGGCGGCGACAACGAAAATCTGCGAATAGCCCGGCCTGAGGTAGCCCGGCCCGTTGAAGCGGTAGATCAGGTCCTCAAAAACTTTCGGTGGATCGGCCCACTTGGAACCCTCTGGCGCTGCCGGAAGCGTGGCGATTTTTGGAGGAGCGGCGGAAACGAGCGAGGTGAAGGCGATTTGCTTTCCATTGGGAGACCAGGAAATGCCGGAGGGCGGGTTTTCGAGGTCCGTGAGCTTGGCGCTTTCCCCGGAGTCCATCCAGCGAACATAGAGCTGCGGCTTTCCGTCACGGTCAGAGATGTAGGCGAGCCGCGTGCCATCGGGCGACCAGCGCGGCGACGAGTCGCTGTACGTGCCCGCGGTGAGGGGACGGTGCTCGGTGCCGTCAAAATTCACAATCCAGAGGTTTGTGACGCGGCGATCCGAGCTTACGTCCGCGGACTGGCGCACGTACACGATGCGTTTGCCGTCGGGAGAGATTTGTGGATCGGAAGCAACCTGGACACGAAAAACGTCCATGGGTTCCAGCCGATCGGCAATCTGCTGAGTCCTGGCGCCGAGGGGGAAAAGAAGAAACAAAACAACAACGGCTGCGCGTGAGCGGAGTTTTAGAGACACGGTGGCATCCTTTCGCGGATGCATGTTAGGAGCGAAGCCGAAGGAAAGTCAATGGAGGCACCGCAGATCCAGCGCCTCCATTGAAATTCCGTGTCCAAGCCGCGGTTTGCGGCGTTGAGTTCAGCCAAGGATGGTTAAAAGGAAACTCTGGTGCTCAACTGCATTTCGCGTCCCGGAGTCATGGCCATGGTGATGGTGCCAAACTGCGGCTCGTTGACATAGCGGTTGGGAGTTCCCAGGTTCGTTTTGTTCAACGCGTTGAACGCCTCGACACGAAACTGGAAATTGGCCCTTTCGGTAAGCCGGAACGCGCGCACCAGGGCCACGTCCATGGTCTGGAGTCCCGGCCCGTACACGGAGTTGCGCCCGACGTCGCCAAAGGTGTAGGCGGGCGGTGTGGCAAAAGCCCCTGGATTGAACCACTCCGATGCCGTGTGCGTCCCCGGGCCAAAAATCGGTTCGCCGGTGGTATTCGCGCGAATGGGATTCTCGCCCAGCACCGTGCCGGCATTCGCGGTATCGCCAAACACGGAGATCGTGAAAGGCATGCCCGTCTGCACCTGGTAAATCGTGGAGAAATTCCAATTTTGTGTCAGCAGGCGCGTCCATTCAGCGTGTTGATACGCGGGAACGGCGTACACCGCGCTCAACGCGAATCGCTGGCGAACGTCGCATCCCGGCCCTTTTTCGGCGTTTAAATCACTGTCGTTTTGCGCGATTGCGGATTCATCCATCGGCGACCGGAAATCCGGTGCGTTGGTCAGGTTCTTGGAAAACGTGTAATTGGCCAGAAAGCTCAGGCCATGAGAGTAACGCCGCCGCACGTTGATGTACCCCGCGTCGTACCAGCTCTGCGCGGTGTTCGTCAGAAGATTGATGGTGCTTACGGGAAAGGTCGTACTCTGGATGACCGCATCCGCCGCGCTGCTCTTCGGCAAAGTGGCGCCGGGCACGAACGAAAGCGTTTTGAAGGGACGCCTCGGTCCCAGAGGACCCGGCCCTGGAGGCGGATTGTTGATCAAATCGGCGCGTTGCAGGTGAAACCCGCGTGCGCCAAGATATCCGATTTCCACCGAGGTATCCCGGCCGAAGCTCTTTTGCACCGCGGCGTTCCATTGCTGAACGTACTCCGCCGGCGCGTGCGGATCAAATCCCGTAAAGCTCACGGTCGTTGGCGTCAATGTCCCCTTGCCAAGGATCGGCGTTCCGAAGTTCAATCCACTTGCGAACAGCGACGCCGGAGGCGTGAAACTATCCGCCTGCTGCGTCTCCGGAAAAACGTAAGGCACGTCGTGCCGCTCATTGCACCAGGTGTTCAGGTCCATCGGCGTGTAGAAAATCCCGTAGGCCGCGCGAAAGACCAGACCGCGATTCGGCAGGCTTTTCGCAATGCCGATTCGCGGGGCAAAATTATGTGTATTCGCGTACATCAGTCCTTTCGGGTTTCCGTTCTCGCCTCCCACAAAAACCGAGGGCACACCGTCATTGAAAATAAGGTTCGTGTTGGTGTTGTCCTTGTCCCACAGCGGGGCCATAAATTCGTAGCGCTCCCCCAGGCTGAGTGTCGTCGTGCTCGTAATCTGCCAGGCATCCTCCACAAACGAGGACGCTCCCCAGTTCTTCAGATTCATCTGCGGTACTCCCGCCTGACGTTGCTTCACGGTTGGCAGGCTCAAGAGCATGCTCGCCAGCGCCGCTCCCGTGCCGTCGTTGAATCCTTCGTCGGTCGTGTACCCGTTGGTGTACTGGTAGTAGCCGCGATTCTGGAAGAAACCCCACATCGGCCAGGTATACCAGTGATAATCGCCGCCAAACTTAATGGCATGCCGCCCGAGCTGCCACGCGTACATGTCACGGATTTCGTACGTCGTATTCCACATGTGCATTGGCGTCGCAATGTAGGTGTCGCCAATTCCCGTGTAACCTTGTACTGCAAACCACGGTGCGCCCCACGCGTTATCGCCACCGAATCCCACGCCCTGAATCCCCAACTCGCCGACGATGTCGTTCACGCCATCGTTTTGCGAAGTCCGGTCCATCGACAAACGGGATACCGCGATCGAGGTGGTGTTCACTTTGCTCGCCGTAAAGATGTGATTCCAGGAGATGACCGCTTGCTGCGAACGGTTGTCGAAATTAGCCCCGAATCCCGGCAGGTCTTCCGTCGTGGAGGTGTTGCCACTGCTCGGAGAAAATCCATTCTCCTGGCCGATGGAATATCGTCCGAAAAGAGTGTCGCCATTGGAAAAGTTATGGTCAATGCGCATCGTGCCTTGATTCTGGAAATGGGTTTCATTGCGGACGTCGAGGTAATTGTTGGAATCCACGCCCCCGCCCATCATGCTCATATTCGGCTGCGGGACGTACTTGAGCAGAAAGGCTTCCAGTTGTTGGTTGATCCGGTTGGGGGGTATCACGTTGCCGGGAAACTGCGAGCGCGTGTAGGGATAATTCGTGGCACCTGTCGGCTTGGTCGGGTCGAAGTTCGGATTTGCAACCGCAATCGTGGGGTCGTAGATATTCACGCCGCTCATGCTGAAATCGCCCTGGATTTCCTGCGTCGTTGGCACGGTAAGAATCTGCGCATCCGCTTGCGCCAGCCGTAATCCCTCGAAATTGAGGAAGAAAAAAGTGTTCTTGCGGATTAGCGGCCCACCGAAGGAGGCGCCATAGTTGTTTTGCACCAGGTGATTGTTCCCCATTGACCCAAAGGTGCTCGCGTCCATCGCGCTGTTCCGCAGGAATTCGTAAACTGTTCCATGAAGTTGGCTCGAGCCGGAACGCGTCACAATATTGATCTGCCCGCCGCCAGCACCGCCCATGTCCGCCGTGTAGCTGCTCGTTTCCACCTGGAATTCCTTGACGGCGTCCGGCGATGGACTCAGATTCTGCGTGTTAAATGTCGGGTCTGTATTCGTAGCCCCATCTAAAAGGAAATAGTTCGCGTTGGGGCGAGCGCCGCCCACTACTAGCGCCGATCGCTGTCCCGGCCGCCAGTACAGCGGATTCGTTTGGCCGGTTTGCGCGCCAAAACCCACATGGGTACCGGGCACCGTCAGCACAAGGTCAATCAGCATGCGCCCATTCAAGGGCAGTTCGCGAACCGATTGCGGCTCGACCACTTCGCCAACGCTCGCATCCGTTGTGCGAAGTACTTCGCTCCCCGCCGTGACGTTCACGCCCTCCTTCACACTGCCCACTGCGAGACTGATCTCGACAGCGAGTTTCTGCCCCACTTCCAGCCGAACCGATTCTGTTGCTGAGGCAAATCCCTGCGCTTCGGTTTTGAGCGTGTATTCATCCGGCAAGAGTGCAGGCGCTTCAAACAGGCCATCCTGATTCGTCACCACATGCCGGATCATGCCCGTAGTCTTGGCCGTGAACTGTATTGCGGCTCCCGAAATGGGCAAATGCTGCTGGTCAGTTACCGCACCGGAAATAATTCCATAGTTGCTCTGGCCGAACAGCGGCGCGCAAGAGAACAGGCACACAAATAACAAGAATGACGCAGATTTCTCCCACATTTTCATTTTCCACCCCGGAAAAGGAATCCAGAATTTCAGTCTCTGGAGCGACTAAATGTGAAGCTAGATTGATGGTCTCAGAGGAAGAGGTCAATACTGTGAAAGGACTATTCGACGCGGAGCGAATTTGTTGCTGCTAAATTCTGCGAGAAAATTCCCGCAATGCACTCTGCTTGGCCCAGTTCAGTCTTTCGAACCATGGCCTTTCACGATGGACTTGATGAAGTCCGTCTCTTCTACCCTATAGGGCTTCCCGTCCGTCTGGAAGATATCGTGGTGCCACTGCGGGAGCGGACGGTCAGTGTACGGCTTCCCCCAGGAGTCCCATGGAAAATATGTTTGCGTTTTTCCGGCCACGAGACCCCAGTTGTACGCCGCCACGCGATATTTTTTCGCCAACGGCAATATTCCCTGAAACGTGCTGCCATTCCCGCGCGCCATGTATTCCGTACAGAGGATCGGCCGGTGATACGGCAGCAGCCATTTCACGCGCTTCTCAAACTCTTCCGGATTGTCGTAACTGTGAAAAGAGATCACGTCGGAAAGTTCCACTTGTATTGTCTGAATCGCTCCGAGCTTTTCCGGCGAAGACCAGTCTTCCCAAAGGCCGCTGGTGAGGGGTTGTGTTGGACCCGCGGATCGCGCCCATGCAAACGCCCTGGGCATCAATGCCGCGACCAACTCCTCTTTGTTCGCCACCTCTGTTTTTTCGTAACTCCCTTCGTTCGTGCCGCCTGGTTCGTTCCATATATCCCAGCCCAGCACGCGCTCGTCCTTCGCAAACGCACCGACGACTCCCTTCACGTACGCTTCCAGCCGCGGATATTGCGCCGGATCGTTCAATGCTGCTGCCCCCGGGCTCTGCACCCAGCCGGAATTGTGTACTCCGGGCACTGGTGCATGCTGCTTCCCCAACTTCGGATAAGGGTCCCAGCACGAATCGAACAGCACAAACAACGGACGGATATGGTGCTTCTGCGCGATGGTCAGAAACGTGTCTATGCGTTTCTTGAAACCTTCGGGGTCCTGTTGCCACAAGAGGTCATGGAGGAATACGCGCATGGTGTTGAATCCCAGCGATTCCGCCCAGCCCAATTCGAGGTCGATGCGCTGCGGATCAAACGTCTCCGCTTGCCACATTTCCAGTTCGTTGATAGCGTTCGCGGGAATGTAATCGCTGCCCACAAGCCACGGCTGTTTTGCGTACCAATCCTGCGCGCGCTGTTCACTCCACCGCGGAGTTTCCGCCGCACATCCAAGCGCTGCCAACAGCAATACCATCGTGCCCATCAGCATCTTCCGCATCGCAACCCCTTTCCCGTAACTAATATTTCGCTAATTCCCTGGCCGCAGCAAACACCTTTTGTGCGTTCGGAAGAAACGCCTCTTCCAGCGTGGGCGCGTATGGCACCGGCATATCCAGTGAAGTGACGCGAACAAGCGGGCCATCCAGATCGTGGAAGGCTTTCTCGAAAAGGATGGCGGCAATTTCACCGGCGATGCCGCCCGTTTTCGTGTCTTCGTGCACCACCAGGCATTTATTTGTCTTCTTCACCGACTGCAGAATCGTCTCTTCGTCCAAAGGCAGCAAAGTGCGCAAATCGATGACTTCCGCCTCGATGCCTTCCTTCGCCAGCGCCGTAGCGGCTTCCAGCGAAGTGTGCATCATCGCCGCGTAGGAAAGGATTGTCAGGTGTTTCCCTTCGCGCCGCACGACAGCCTTTCCGAGAGGCACGGTGTAATCTCCAGCGGGAATTTCTTCCTTGATGCGGCGGTAGAGGAATTTGTGCTCGAAAAACAGCACCGGATTGTTGTCGCGGATGCTGGCCTTCAGCAATCCCTTGGCATCGTACGGCGTCGAGGGATACACCACCTTCAGCCCCGGCGTGTGCACGAAGTACATCTCCGGATTCGCCGAATGAAATGGTCCGCCGTGCACGCCGCCTCCCGAGGGGCCGCGAATCACCAGCGGCGCGGGCGCGTTCCACAAATAATGTCCCTTGGCCACGAAGTTCGTGATCTGGTTGAACGCGCACACGATGAAATCGATGAACTGCATTTCCGCGATCGGCCGCAGTCCCAGGTAGCTCATCCCGCACGCCGCGCCGATGATCGCGCTTTCG
>Ga0209517_10010173_pt1 | contig 10537 bp, 13 predicted proteins | sample PeaSoiMetSII2010_FD_187695 | JGI IMG/M metagenome (GOLD analysis project Ga0209517, IMG submission 187695) | Peat soil microbial communities from Weissenstadt, Germany - SII-2010 (SPAdes) (version 2) | ecosystem: Environmental > Terrestrial > Soil > Wetlands > Peat | place: Germany... | reverse complement strand
CTCCGATCCCGACGGTTACACGCTGCTGTACGGCACGTCGTCGATGTCGGCGAACGGCGCCCTGTACCGCGCGCTCGATTACAATCCCGAAACGGATTTCGCGCCGATCTCGCTGGTGCCAAAATTTCCGTTTTTCATGTTCGTGCCGAACACCTCGCCGGCCAAGACGGTGAAGGACTTCATCGACGACGCCAAGGCGCATCCGGGCAGGCTCATCATGGGTTCGCCCGGAACCGGCAGCGGACCGCATCTCGCCGAGGAACTGTTTCTGGATATGGCGAAGATCAAGATGACGCATGCGCCTTATCGCGGCGCGGCGCCGGCGTTCGTCGATCTCATCCCTGGGCGCATCGACTGCTATTTCGGCAGCGGCGAGCTGTTGACCTTCTCACGGTCTGGCCAGGCGCGCGTCCTGGCTTCGACCGGCGCCAAGCGTTCTCCGGCGGCGCCGGACGTACCGACCATCACCGAATCCGGCGTGCCCGGCTATGTGGTCGATTCCTGGCAGGCGGTATTCGCGCCGGCCAAGACACCGCTCGACATCGTACGCACCATCAATGCCGGCGTCGTCAAAGCGCTCGCCGAGCCGGCGCTCGTCGACAAGCTTGCCCATACTGCTTACACGGCGGCGAGCTCTTCGCCGGACGAACTGGGGAAATTTCTGAAAGCAGATACCGCGAAATGGAAGGCCGTCATCAAATCGACCGGCCTGAAGATCGATTAATTCTTCACCGGCTCGCGGCTGATCTCGCGGATCATTTCCATCCACTTCTCAACCTGATCGAGGGTGCGTTTATCCTTGGAGCTATCGCGCGCTGGATTCGGCTTTGTTTGGATATCGGCGGTGTCGGACATGATCGATCGTACTCCGATTACTGGCATTACGATCGCCGTTGTCGCAGACGACATTGACCGATTCTTGCCCGCCTTATGAAATTCCAATGGTTATGGTTAACGGCGCGGCCTACCTGCCGCGCCGCAGCCGCACATAAAGCGCGCCTTCGCCGCCATGGCCGACATGGGCGGCGTCGAAGCCGACGACAAGCAGGCGGAATTCCGGCAAGGCGAGCCACAGTGGCACCTGTCGCTTGAGCACGCCGGGCCTGTGGTCGGCATCGCGTCCGTCGCCACTCGACGATTTGCGCAGGCCTTTGCCGGTGACCACGAGCGCCGTCTTGACGCCACTGGCTTGCGCGCGATGCAGAAACCGCAGCAGCGCCGCGTGCGCCTCTTGCTGCGTCATGCCGTGCAGGTCGAGGCGCGCGTCGATCGGCTCACGGCCGCGCGCGACACGCTGCTTGAGCCGCCGGCCAAGCGGCGCGAGCGGCGGCGATGGAGCGCGCGGCGTTTCACGCGGCGTGACGGGATGACTTCGGGTCTGCGACGGCGCGGGGCTCTTTGCGACTGACGGCGTTGCGGAAGATTTCGCAATTGTTTTGGCGCCCGGCTTCACCGACTTCAACGGCTTAATCGAGCGTGTGAATCCGGCCCATAAGGCCTCGTCTTCGTCGCTCAATTGGCGGCGCCGGCTCATGGCTTTGGCCGCGGTTTTTGCTTCGGGGTAGCCGTGGTGGCAGCGGCCGCTTTCGGCGCCGGCTCAACAGTGGGCTTCGGTTCCGGCAGCGGCACATCCACCGCGGTCGGATCTTCCATGGTGGTGACGTTGAGACTGAACGCGCTCGGCCGCTCGGGGGGCAACGGCGTATCGCGGCCGGCTTCGACGGGATCGAGCTGGCGCGGCAGCAGCATGACGAAATTGCCGGGATTCTTGATGCGACCGGCCATGCGCGCCGCCTCGTCGCCGGCGCCGAAATATATATCGGCGCGCGCCGGTCCGACGATCGCCGAGCCGGTATCCTGCCCCACCATCAGGCGGCGGAATTTCGTCGCCGCCTTTTCATTGGTGAGCGGCAAATCGGCGGCGATGAAGAACGGCGTGCCATAGACGTGCAAGGCATGATCGACCGCGATCGAGCGGCCGGGAACCAGCGGAGCACCCTCGGCGCCGATCGCCTCGTCCTCGGTGGCGAGATCGGTGATGCGGAAGAAAACATAAGATTTGTTCTGCGCCCGCACCTCCTTGGCCTGATCCGGGTTGGCGTCCATCCACTCGCGGATGCGCTGCATGGACATTTCGTCCTTGGGGATCAGCTTGCGGTCGATGAGCACGCGGCCGACCGGCGTGTAGGGCCAGCCGTTATGCGAATCGTAGTTGACGCGCAGGATGGTGCCGTCCTCCAGCCTGATCCGAGCCGAGCCTTGGATTTGCGCGAACAGCACATCGACCGGATCGTGCAACCAGCAGATTTCCAGGTGCCAGCCGTCGAGCGCGCCGTTCTCGATCTCGCCGCGGTCGTAATACGGCACGATCTTGCGGCGGCCGACACGGCGGCCGACCTTGACGCCCTTCGAGGGGAAAGCGTCGCCGAGCTTGCGCCGCCCGGCAACGACCAGATTGGGCGGCCGGCGATAGAGCGGCGCGGTGAATTCGCCGGTCGGCACGCGCGACCCTTCGATGATCGGCTCGTAGTAGCCGGTGAGAAAGCCCGACGCATCGCCGAGCTTGTTGATGCGCAGCGGCGTGAAATTATCTTCGAAGAATTTCTTCGCGCCGTTGTCGTCGAGCGGAATGGCGGCGAGCGCGTGGGCGCAGACGTCCTTGAGCGCGTCGCCGACCGGACCGGCGTCGCGGCCCGAGCGCTGCTTGGTGGTCGTGAGCACGCGGCAGCTGGCGAGAAACGTCGAGAACGCCGCGGCGTGATCGTCGTTCGCCCAGCCGTCGACGTCGGTCCATTCGACCGGCTCGTATTGCGTGTCGGGAAGTTTGATCGGCTCGGTTTCCGCAGCGCGCGCCGCGGGCGATTGGCCGGCGAGACCGATAAGCAGCACAAACAAACAGAAAGCCCGACAATAAGCCGCCATCGGCGTTATTGTCCGGCTTCCGTCGCGACCACTTTCCAATTGGGATCGCGCGAGGTGACGTCGCGCGCGAACGTCCATACATCGGTGACGTCGGTGACCTTCTCGGCGTTGCCGTCGATAACGGCGCCGTTGCGGTCACGCGTCGAGGAAACCAGTTTTGAGATGAAGCGGACGGTGATCTGCGCCGTGCTCTTGCGCAGCTCGGCTGCCGTGATGGTCGAGCCGTCGATCGAGACGAAGCGCGTCTCGGCGGTCTCGCCGCGGTTTTCCCGTTCGGTGATCGCGGCATCGAAACCGTCGAACACTTCGCGCGACAACAGGTTGCGCAGCTGACGGCGGTCGCCCTCGGCAAAGGTGGTGACGATCATCTCATAGGCGGCGCGCGCGCCGGCGATGAAGTGCTGCGCATCGAAACTCGTGTCAGCCGCCGCGATCGCATCGAGCCCGGCGGCCACTGGCGAGCCGCTTTCGGCGATGCCCTTCCAGCGCTCGCCCGCCGCCGGAGCGGGCTCGGCAGGACGCGCCGGGGTTTCCGCCGGAGCCGGCGGCGTCAGCGTTACGACCTTGTCGGTGGCCGGGCTGCGCACCACGTCGCGCGCCGAATACGGGTCGTAGGGCGGCCGCTCGCGCCCGGTGCGTTGGCCCAACACGCTGCGAAGCCGCAGGAAAATGAATACTGCGAGCGCCAGAAAGATGATGGTGTAGATATCGAACACGTTTGACATTCTCTCGGCATCGCAATTGGCGGAACGATGCGTTCCTTGAAGCTTAGGCCCTAAGCCACGAATAGCTTGCGGGAACCCGGTTCCCACTCGTTATGTAAGCACGCGCGGGGTGCCATCCAGAGGCCGCTCGACATGACGACAGCGCGCCCGTGAAAGTCTAAACGATTGCCGCCGCCGCGCCAACATTACCGGTGCCGGTATCTTGAGCGCCGCCGCCCATACCGGCAGCTCGAGGCAAGTTGGCCGTCATTCGAGCAGGTGCGCCGAAAATGGCGGCATTATCGCCCCAACGGGAGCCCGCCGGCCGGCATTGTTCGCTTCCCTGCCCTGTGTTAGCCAAGCCGGCAACGCCCGCGCGCGCCGGAGATCAGTATGTCGACGACAAATGGCGGCCCCCAGCCACAGATGGCGATGCCTCAGATCGCCGTCCTTGGCCAGTATGTGAAGGATTTGTCGTTCGAGAACCCGCATGCCCCGCGCTCGCTGGCGCCGAGCACGCAACAGCCGACGATCAACATTCAGGTCAACGTCGAAGCCGCGCCCGCGAGCGAGACCGACTTCGAGGTGACGTTGCGTCTGGAGGGCAAGGCCGAATCCGATGGCATGGTGCTGTACAGCTTCGAGCTGGTCTTCGCCGGCATGTTTCGTGTCGTGAACGTGCCGTCGGACAGCCTGCAGCCGTTCATATTGATCGAATGCCCGCGCCTGTTGTTTCCGTTCGCGCGCGAAATCGTCGCCACGTCGGTGCGCAACGGCGGCTTCCAGCCGTTGCTGCTCAACCCGATCGATTTCGTCGATCTCTATCGCCAGCGTCTGGCGGCGGCGCCGGCAGCTCCGCCGCTCAATCCAACTTGATATAATCGCGCCAGATCGCGCCGTCGCCGAGGGTTTCGACGAAACGCCGGTGCGCTGCGCGCTCGTCGTCCGTCACTCTTACCGCAAGCGGCTCGGCGCGCTCGCGTATGACGATCGCCATGCCGGCCGCCGCGGTCGGCGCCGCTGTCTGCGAGAGCACGAGCGACGCCTGGCGCGCGCCGATCAACTCGACATAGACCTCGGCCAAAAGCTCGGCATCGAGCAGCGCGCCATGCTTGGTGCGGCGCGAATTGTCGATCGCATAGCGCACGCACAAATCGTCGAGACGGTTCGACCCGCCCGGATGCTTGCGGCGCGCGATGACAAGCGTATCGATCATGCGCTCGCGGCTCACTACCACGCGGCCGACGCGTTCCAGCTCGGCATTGAGGAAGCCCAGGTCGAACATCGCGTTGTGCGCCACAAGCTGGGCGTCGCCGAAAAAGCCGATGAGCTCGTCGACCTTGTCGGCAAAAAGCGACTTGTCCTTGAGGAATTCGCCCGACAACCCGTGAATCTTGAAGGCGGATTCCGGCATGTCGCGCTGCGGATTGAAGTAGCAATGGAACACCTTGCCGGTCGGAAAGCGATTGACCAGCTCGATGCAACCGATCTCGACCAACCGATCGCCCTGCAGCGGATCGAGGCCGGTGGTCTCGGTATCGAATACGATTTCGCGCATCACATCTCCCACGCCGGGATCGGACCGGTCGGTTCCGGTAACGAATCGCTACTTTCGCGGCATTTTAGCGACGGCCTCGAGAATGTCGTGCACCTGGGCGCGGGCGTGATCGAAGCTTTGCGAGCTATCCACGATAAAATCCGCCCGCGCGCGCTTTTCCGCGTCGGGCATCTGCTTGGCCAATAGGCTTGCGAGTTTCGCCTCGGTCATGCCCGGCCGCGCCAAAGCGCGGCTGCGTTGCACTTCGGCCGGCGCCGAGACCACGACAACGGCATCGCAACTTGAGCTGCCGCCGATCTCGAACAGCAGCGGGATATCGAGCACGACCACGGGCGCGCCACTGGCCTGTGCGTCGGCAAGGAACTTGTCGCGGGCCCTGGCGACCAGCGGATGCACGATGGCTTCAAGCCGCGTCAGCGCAGCCTTGTCGCCGATGACCTTTGCCGCAAGCTTGCCGCGGTCGACCTTGCCGCCGGCAATCGTGCCGGGAAACGCCGCCTCGATGGCGGCCACCGCTTCGCCTTCGTAAAGCGCATGCACCACGGCGTCGGAATCGTGCACCGGCACGCCGGCCTCGGCGAAGAATTTTGCCGCCGTCGACTTGCCCATGCCGAGCGAGCCGGTCAGACACAGGACGAAGGGTTTCGCGCCGCTCATTGCGCCAGGCATCCATGACGGCGCAGAAAATCCAGCGCCGTTAACAGTGGCAAGCCCAGCACGGTGAAATAGTCACCGTCGAGCCGTTCGAACAGCTGAATGCCAAAACCTTCGAGCTGATAGGCGCCGACGCTGGCGGTCGCGGCATCGCCGACGGCGTCGAGATAGTCGTCGAGGAAACGGTCCGAAACTGCGCGCATGGTCAGCCGGGCGACGCCGACATATTCGAACAGCACCGCACCATCCTGGACAAAGGCGATTGCCGAATAAAGCTCATGGCTGCGGCCGGAGAGCGCGCGCAACTGCGCCCGAGCCGCTGCCCGGTCGGCCGGTTTTGTGAATCGCCGGCCGTCGAGCGAGAGGGTTTGATCGGCGCCGAGAACGACGCGGCCGCGATTGCGCCCCGCGACGACGGTGGCTTTTTCGCGGGCCAGAAGCGCCGCGATCGCCACCGGCGCCTGCAACGGCGCACCCGCTTCCACGCCGCGTTCGTCGATGTCGGCCGGGCAGATCTCGACCGGCACGCCGGCGGCCTCCAGCAGCGATCGGCGCACCGCGCTTCTGGAAGCCAGCACCAGCGGCGCCGCGTCAAGCCACAGCGGCATGGGTCACGACGCCTTGTGCCGGCGGCGCTCGCCGAGCAGCGCCAGGACCGCGGCCGCAGTTTCTTCGATCGAGCGCCGGGTCACGTCGATCAGCGGCCAATTATGTTTCGCGCACAGCCGTCGCGAGGCGGCGATCTCCTCGGCGACCGCCTGACGGTCGATATACCGGTCGTCGTCGCGCTCCACCTTGAGGCCGAGTAGCCGGTTTTGCCGGATTTGCACGATGCGCTCGGGCGTGGCGAACAAGCCGACCACCAGGGGGCGCGACAGCCGCTCGACATTGGGCGACAACGACACGCCCGGCACCAGCGGCACATTGGCGGTCTTCACGCCGCGATTGGCGAGATAGATCGAGGTCGGCGTTTTCGACGTCCGCGATACCCCGACCAGCACGACGTCCGCCTCCTCCAGATCGTCGGTCTGCTGGCCGTCGTCATGCATCATCGTGTAGTTGAGCGCGTCGATACGGCGGAAATATTCAGCATTGAGCGTATGTTGCGCGCCGACCTTATGGGTGGTTTCGGCGCCGAGATAGGCCTGGAACAGGTGCAGCACCGGCCCGAGAATCGACAGGCACGGCAAGCCAAGGTCGCGGCACTTGGTCTCCAACCGGTCGACCAAATTCTCCTCGAGCAGCGTATAGAGCACGATACCGGGCGATTCCTCGATATCGGCCAGCGCCCGGTCGAGCTGCTTCTGCGTCCGCACCAAGGGATGCACATGCTCCACCGGCTGGACTTTGGCGTATTGCGCTGCCGCGGCGCGGGCGACGGTGATCAGGGTTTCGCCGGTCGCGTCGGAAATCAGGTGCAGATGAAAGTAACCCGGTGCTTGGGCCATAGCGAAAATGGAATAACCTGTCGACGACTGGGGAGAAGGCCATGGCTTGGCGCAGGGCGCAAGCACAATACGGAGCACACCCGCAATTCCATCCACATTCGTAACGCTGTGATGTCAGGAGGCGGCGACGTAGCTGGTAACTGCTGGATTGTGGATGGCCGGCGGACAACGTGTCGAAAACGGTCTTGTTAGGCCGATAAACCTCCAAACGTGGTGCGGCTTTCGCTGTGAAGAGAAACGGGAATATGTGGGTAGAGTGTGGATGGGCTGTGCGTAGAAATGTATGAGTCTAATCAACGGCTACACCACTACAACAGATTCTATTAAACTTAGTTTGGGTAAGAGCTCGAGCGTGCCGGATCATCCTGTGATCAAACCTTTGCTGCGTACGCTCCTAGGCGAGCGAAGCGCCATTCCGCCGATTTGGCTGATGCGGCAGGCCGGACGCTATCTTCCGGAATACCGGGCGATCCGCGAGAAGACGGATAATTTTCTCGACTTGTGTTTCAATCCGGCGCTCGCTACCGAGGTCACGTTACAACCGATTCGCCGCTTCGGTTTTGACGCCGCTATCTTGTTTTCCGATATTTTGGTCGTGCCGCATGCGCTCGGTCAGCATGTGACGTTCGAAGCCGGCGAAGGGCCGCGACTGGATGCGCTGAAGGAGCCGTCGGCGCTCGAACGATTGCGAACAGAGATCGATGACGCCAAGCTTGCGCCGGTCTACGAGACAATTGCACGGGTCAAAGCACAGTTGTCGCCGTCGATTGCGCTGTTGGGCTTCTGCGGGGCGCCGTGGACGGTGGCAACCTACATGATCGCCGGCTGCGGGACGGTGGATCAATTGCCGGCGAGGCTGTTCGCTTATCGGCATCCGGAAGCGTTCGCCAAGGTTATCGATCTCCTGGTCGAGGCCTCGACAAGATATCTGGTCGGGCAGTTTGCCGCCGGTGTCGATGCTGTGCAGATCTTCGATACCTGGGCAGGTGTGCTGCCGGCCGACGAATTCGGTAAATGGTGCATCGAGCCGGTAGCGCGGATCGTCGCGAGCGTCCGTGCACAATATCCCGCGGCACGGATCATCGGCTTTCCGCGCGGCGCCGGCACCGAGTTGCAACGCTATCTGCACGCCATACCGATCGACGCGGTGGGGCTCGACTGGATGACGGAGTTGGAATTTGCCCGCGACTACATTCAACCGCTGCGCATCGTGCAGGGCAATCTCGATCCGTTGGTGTTGCTCGCCGGCGGAGCGGCGCTCGATCGTGCGATCGGCGCCATCCTCGAAGCATTTGGACAAAGCCCGTTCATTTTCAACCTTGGCCACGGCATCTTGCCGGAGACGCCAATTGCGCATGTGGAGCGTCTGATCGCACGGATTCGCAACCATGTATGAGTGGATCAAGGCGTTCCACATCATCGCCGTCATCGCCTGGATGGCGGGGATGCTCTATCTGCCGCGCCTGTTCGTCTATCACTGCGGGGCCGAGAAAGGCTCGGTCCAGTCGGAGACCTTCAAGGTGATGGAGCGACGCCTCTTACGCGCCATCATCAATCCGGCGATGATCGCGACCTGGGTCTTTGGGCTCGCTTTGGCCTGGCTCGGCCCTGATTGCCGCTATGGCTGGTTCGCCTCGCCCTGGCTTTGGGTCAAGATCGTGCTGGTCCTTGCGCTATCGGCACTACATGGGCTGTTCGCCCGGTGGATGAAAGATTTCGCTGCCGACCGCAATCGGCATTCGGAAGAATTTTTCAGGCTCGTCAACGAAATCCCGACGATCTTGATGATCGCGATCGTCATCGTCGTTGTGATTAAGCCGTTTTGACAAGATCCGAATGAGATAGCGGTCGGCGGAGGAGTTCGGAGCGGAAGGATTTTGGAGCGGAACGGTTAGGGCGTAAACGCGCCCTTGTACCACGGGCCGTTGCCGTCCCAGCCCCATTCGGTGATGCTTGTGCCGTTGGTGACGTAGACGCGGATATGAAGCGCTGGGTTCTGCCACGCCGTTGCCGAGGCAGATTGGCCGGGTTGCTTGAATACCCCATTGTACCATGGGCCACCGCCGTCCCAGCCTCTTTCGATGATATTGCCCTTGTCGGAAACGTAGACACGGATGTGCGTGTCCGGCGTCGTCCAGGAGACGGCGGCAGTCTCGCCGTCGGCCGCGGCGGCCATGGTCGGTACAGCGAGCACCGAACAGGATAGCGCCGTTGCAGCGAGGGCGATTGTGGCGAGGCGTTTGGTCATGGTGCGTTGATGTGCAGACATTTGTGTGTGTTCTCCCTGTGGATGGGCATGGCCGTTGCGTAGGTGCGCTGACGGATCATACAACGTAAAGTATATACAATCATAGAAGGTATTTCAATCAATATTTCAATCTAAGAGACAGTCTGTCGCGGCTGGGCTACCTGGGTTGATGGTGTCGACAGCTGCATCGGCAATTCCAGCCGAGAGGGGCAGTGACCGCTCGGAGCATTCAGGCTGCGGCTTGTCTGGCCGACTCTGATTCTCGCTATGGCTGGTTCGCCTCCGGCTGGCTTTGGGCCAAAATCGTCCTTGTTCTTGCGCTCACGGCGATGCATGGGCTCTTAGCCCGGTGGAGAAAAGATTTTGCCCAAGACAACAATTGGGATTCGCAGAAATTCTATAGAATAATCAATGAAATACCCACCGTCCTGATGATCCTCATCGTATTCTTGGCGGTGTTGAAACCGTTTTGAAGTTCACGCGTTCTTAGGGCAAACTCAGTCTCTCCTCTTGCTAGAACTGCGGACTTTTCTTATCTTGGCGAAATCCCACCCAACGTAGGCGGATGCAGCTGAGTTCTGGCTCCAGTGGACTGGAGCCGATTGGTGCATCGGGGTCCGGGGCCCAAAGCTCCTTACAACCCAAGACCTACGATCTTCCTGCCCGCCGGCGAAGCTGCAATCCAATCCTGCCGTCGGCTCAATTTCCATAGGACATTCTGAATGCGCGAAATGAAACTCCAAGAGCTCAAGACCAAATCCCCGGCTGAGCTCGTCACCTTTGCCGAAGAGCTCGAGGTCGAGAACGCCTCGACCATGCGCAAGCAAGAGCTGATGTTCGGCATCCTCAAGCAACTCTCGGCGCGCGAAACCGATATTGTCGGCGAAGGCGTGGTCGAAGTGCTGCCGGACGGTTTTGGCTTCCTGCGCTCGCCGGAGGCGAACTATCTACCGGGGCCCGACGATATTTACGTCTCGCCCTCGCAGATCCGCCGCTTCGGGCT
>Ga0209517_10010170_pt1 | contig 10540 bp, 9 predicted proteins | sample PeaSoiMetSII2010_FD_187695 | JGI IMG/M metagenome (GOLD analysis project Ga0209517, IMG submission 187695) | Peat soil microbial communities from Weissenstadt, Germany - SII-2010 (SPAdes) (version 2) | ecosystem: Environmental > Terrestrial > Soil > Wetlands > Peat | place: Germany: Weissenstadt... | reverse complement strand
ATCGGGGCTCTCGATGACGTAGCGATAGACGAGGCCACTGGGACTGAAGAGCGGAGCCATGCTGGGAGTGACGCCCTGGGGAAGAGTGGCGTCACTGATACGCTCGAAAACAACTTCACGCGCGAAGTAGGGATCGACGCCCTCATCGAAGGTCAGGATGAGATCGGAGAGACCGTAGAGAGAGATGGAACGCATGACATGAAGGCGGGGTGAGCCGTTCATGGCCAGTTCGAGAGGAAGCGTGGTGAGGCGCTCGACTTCTTCGGCGGCGTGGCCGGGCCATTGCGTGATGAGCTCGACCATGGGCGGCGAGAGATCGGGGTAAGCGTCAACGGGCATCTGCTGGAAGGACCAGGCGCCCGCGACGATGATCAAAATCGTGAGCATGAGCACGAGGAAGCGCTGCTGAAGAGCGATTTGGACGATGCGATGGATCATGGGGCTGTTTGCGAAACGCTCCTCTTAGTGCTGCAGGGAATTCTTGAATTGCAGGAACAGGCTGCCGTCGCCGACGAGGTGTTCGCCCTCTTTGAGGCCGGTGGCGATCTGCGTGCGGCCTTTGCTGCTGCTGCCGAGAGTAACGAGGCGGCGAGCGAACTTGTTTGTGTCGGTTTGCACGTAGACGAAGGGCTGGTTTTCGGTGTCGCGAAGGACGGCGGCGTCGGGAACGGTGATGGCGTCGGGGATGGAGCCGGCACTGACGAGGGCGGTGACGAACATGTCGCGCTTCAATTTTTTGCCGGGGTTCTGGGTGACGATGCGGGCTTGCAGGGTGCGCGTGGTGGGATCGAGCGCGGGGGCGATGTAGGAGATTTTTCCGTGGAAGAGTTCGGGATAGGCTTCGGTATTGATTTCGACGGAGTCGCCGATATGCACGAAGGGGAGATCGCCCTGATAGACGTTGACGAGGACCCAGACGGTGCTGGTGTTGGAGATGGTGAAGCACTGCGTGGTGCCACCGACAAGAAGCTGGCCGGGGCCGACGAGGCGCTCGACGATTTCACCGGAGACGGGAGCGGGAACGGGAATTTGCGCGGTGGATTGCGCGGAGGGCTTGATGACGGATTCCGGATCCTTGATGCCGAGGGCGCGGAGAGCGTCGGCGGAAGACTCCATGTCGGCGTGAGCTTGTGTGCGAGTGGATTCGGCCTGCTCCAGATCGGCCTGGGCGTTGGCGCCGTGAGCGAAGAGATCCTGGGCGCGGGTGTAGAACTTGTCGGCGAGGAGGTAGGCATCCTTCGCTTTGATGTAGGCGGAGCGCGCGGCGGAATAATCAGGGCTGGTGACGGTGAGGAGCGGCTGGCCCGCCTGGACAGATTCACCGGGAGCCACGAGGATTTCGTGGACGGGACCGCCGATGGCGGCGAAAACGGGAGTGGTGGCGAAAGCGTCGTAGGCGACCGAACCGGTGAGGCGGAGGTTGCGCGCGAGAGGAGCCTTTTCCGCAGCGACGACCTGGATGTGGGACATCTGCTCCTTGGGGACGGAGAAGAGTTCGGCGGTGTCGGATTTGGACTCCGTGGAGGTGAAGGAGGTCATTTGGGATTCGGATTCGGTGGGGCCTCCGCAGCCGGAGAGAGAGAGGAGGAGTAAGAGGGCGAGGGTGAGAGGGGAAACCCAAGAGAAGAGGGGGCGGGGCGTTTGATTGTAAGAGCCCACCCTTTGCAAAAAGCGCAAAGGATGGGGCACCCTCAAGTTCCGCTGAATGGTTGCCACGACAGGGGGAAACCCAAGAGAAAGGCCGCAGGGCTCGAGGACTCGCCCTGCGCTACAGGTCTGTTCGGGACGACGGGACATTCGAGTACTGTTATGTTTCATTGGAGATTCCTTGTGCCTACGGCCTGGCGCATTTGTTCGAGAGCGAGCATGTAGCTGGCAAGAGCCTGGCGATAGGCGAGCTGGTTGGCGCGATAGGTGCGTTCGGAGTCCAGATAATCGAGCAGGCTGGCGGCGCCTTTTTGGTAGGCGTATTCGCTGATGTCGCGGGATTGTTTGGCGTTATCAACGTAGCCGCCCTGATAGAGCTGAATGATTTCATCGTTGCTGTGGAGATTGCCGTAGGCCGTGAGGACATCGGTGGAAACCTGTTGAGCGGTTTCACTGGCCTGTTCCTGAGCTTGCGTGATGGCGAAGCGGGCGCGAGCGATTTCGCCTTGATTGCGATTAAAGATGGGCAGAGGCATGTTGTAGTAAAAGGCGCCGGTATTCACGCCCGCCGTGTGGGTGTAGTTGAAGGTGCCGGTGATGTCCATTTTGCCGTTGGCTTGCTGGAGGGCGAGTTGGCTTTCGGCGGCAGTGACGGCTTGCTGAGCGGCGCGGAGGTCGGGGCGATTCATAGCGGCGAGAGTCTTCAGGGCGGTGAGATCGGCGCGGACGGGCAGGTAATCGAGGGTGCCCTGAACGTCGTAATCATCGGGGACTGATTCAAAACCGAGAAGCTGGCGGAGAGCGGCGAGGCTCTGGAGCTTGGCGAGCTTTGCGGCGGAGACGTCGCTCTGGAACTGGAGGAGCTGGAGTTTAATCTTGAGGAAGTCGCCTTCGCTCATGTCGCCGGCGCGGAGGCGTTCGTTGCTGATGTCCACGGTCTTCTGGAAGCTGGCGAGGTCCTGCTGGGCGAAATCGAGGGTGGATTCGGCGAGGAGGACATCAATGAATTGCTGGCCGACGTTGAAGATAAGTTGGCGCTCGGTGTCGGAGACCTGTGAGCGGACGACGGTGGTTTGATCCTGGGCAGCTTTGAGGCGGTGCTGGCGCTTCTTGCCACGCTCGAAGAGGTAGCCGAGGCCGGCATCGAACTGGGCTTGCTGGTCCATGTAATCGGAACTGAACTGGTTGGGCTGAAAGATGGGGAGGAATTGGGCGTCGAGGCCGAGAGTGGGATTGGGGCGAAGGTTGGCGGTGGTTTCCTCGGCCTGTGTCTGGAGGATGGTAGAGCGCATGGCCTGGAGGGCGTGGTTGTGGAGGAGGGCGAGGCGGATGGCGTCGTCAAGAGCAATATGAGTGGAGACGGGCTGCGACGCCGGGGATTGCGTGGACGGAGTGGCAGGGGCGGAAGCGGGCGCGGGAGTCTGCTGGCCCGGTGAAAGGACGGGCAGTAACAGTAGCGCGGCAAAGACAAAAGAGCCTTTCTTCAAGTGATAACTCCTCGTGCGCCCTTAGGAGAGCGGCGCACAGTACTGGCAATCGGGAATGCGAGGGAAATGGACGAACGGCTAGGAGGCGGGGGGCGCGCGCGGCGCTACATTGCGGAAAACGACGACGGAAACCGTGGCGATCACGAGAGGAGTTTCGAGACGATTGATGGCCGGGACCAAAGCAAGAACCAGAGAAGGAGTGGCGACGGCGATTCCGGTGGTGGAGCAGATGGGGCAGACGTGGGAATCCAAGGCGGAGGGGTTCAAGTCCACACAACAATGCAATTGCGCCGCGAGGAAGATGCCCGCGAGGAGGAGAGCCAGAAAGTAGACGGAGCGTGTTTTGCCAGGCATTTTGCCGGGATTCGCCCTTTCAGTTACAGAACGAAATTATCATACACCGGCCGGGGGGATTTGCGATATGGGAAGGTTGGGGGGAGGAACGCAAATGAAAACGGCGAGATAGTTGAAATCGTCCATGTGGCCCGCCCGGCCCCGTGGCCAATATCTCTCTCTCGCCGTTTCGAGGCGCATAGTAGCCAGGATCAAAATGTGACGCTGTTCTGTTTTGAACACTTTTGAAAATATCGGATGGATGGGCTGACGGTGGGTGGGGGACGCGGGAAGCGGGGAGAAGCGAAAAGCGAAACTCGAAAGATGTGGGGAGCCAAGAGGCAGTGGTGGTGCCACGATCCCTCCACTCCGCAACGGCAGAAGGCGCCGTTGCTCCGGTCGGGATGACAGAACGAAAAAAGGCGAACCCAAGAGCAAGGCGAAACCAGGAGAGAAGAAAGAGAGTTATGTGGCGCTGGAGTTTATGCCACGATCCCTCCGCTCCGCAACGGCAGAAAGCGCCGTTGCTCCGGTCGGGATGACAACGTGAATTAGAGAGTAGCTGGCCGGGATGGAAGACCCCGGCCAGCTGGTTAGGCAACTATCAGTTAGAAACTGCTGAAGACAGTTACTTGATCGAAGCGGCTTCCTTTGAATCGTTGTGCGGAGCGCTCTTTTCCAGGACATTAACGAAGTGACGGCCTGAGTCGGGAACGAACGATTTTTCGCCTCTAACGATTTCACTGGCCTTGATGGGGTGACCATAGACTAGCGCGCTGGCTTCATCGTCGGGACGAAGCGTGGTGCCTGCGAGAGAAATGCCGGCAAAGAGACCGCGAGAACGCGAGTAGCTGAGGATTTCCGCGCGCATCCAGGCATCGGTATCGGCGGAAGCGTCACGGCCGACAGGACCAGCGGCTACGGAAGCATCGCCGCCGAGCTTGACCTTGCTGCTGAGGATGGAGTTCATGCCGCTGTCATTCATAACCAGCAGGATCAGGTCGGTAGCTTCGCCGCCGATCTGGAAACCGATGCTGCCGCCTTCCAGGGCGTACATGGCGGGAGCGCCCCAAGGACCACGGAAATGTTCGCCGGTGCGGCAAACCATAGCGCCACGGCCGTATTCGGCGCCAACGCCGAAAGCGAGTTTTTTGACGGACGGGAACACGATGACGCATTCCGCCTTGTCCAAAAGATCATGAGGAATGTTGTCCGGGATGTTGAGGACTTCCTGCATGACGGTGCCACTTTCTTCAAGGCGCTTCTGCTCCTTGTTCAAATCCTGAGCATACACTACGCCTGCTGCGAGAGAGAGACATGCTGCGGCTACTAGATAGTTTTTCATTGATGACCTCCAGGGTCACACTGCTTATTAGACGTTTGCTGCGTTAGAACCAATCCCAAAAACTCTCTTCAGGGGCTAAAGCCCATTCGTTATCGGGCGTTTGCGCCGGGGCTGAAGTCCCGGCCTCCTGAAGCGACTACTTTTTCAGAAGGCTCTGAAGCCGAGCCCATCCACGAGACCTTGATGAGATGGCACCCGGCAATTAATGGCTGAAGAACTTTCAACACGTTCAGGTCAGGAGAGGGTTCTGTGTGACCCGACTCTCCGGCGGGGTACGAATGGTGGTTCGGGCGAAAGACAATCTGCGACGCCAAGAAGGAGCACGTTGGGGTGCGCCAACCGGCGGAACGAAGTCTAAAGGCGGCCGAGAAGAACGAGAATGGCGACAACGAGAAGTACCACGCTGATGCCGCCGGTGGGGGCATAGCCCCAATTGCGGCTAAAGGACCAGCGGGGGAGTGCTCCGAAAAGGGCCAGGACCAAGATGACGATCAGGACAGTTCCAAGCATGATTTGCTCCTTGATGAACGATTGCAAGCCGCTACGATTGAGTTCCCTGCCCCGGCGCGATTGCTGGTGATGGGGCGATTTTCGCGCCGGGACGAAGAAGAAGTTCGACAACGCGACGGGTCAAAGTTTCTAGATCACGACAGTGATGGCGAAACGAGCGCCGGGATAGTAGGGGTTGTACATGTAATAGCCACCATCCACGTAATCAATGTAGAAGGCGTCGGTGTAATACCAGTCGGCCGGCCAGGGATCAACGAATCCAAACCAATAACCGCCGTACTGGAAGCGGGAGTATCCGCCAACGATAACTGGATTACCCATGTGGAAGTCGTGGCCACTGCCAAAGCTGGAACGGAAATGATCGTCGGGGATGCGGCCGCTACCGCGAGCACTGAGGTGGAGAGCGGGTTGCGCGTGTTGTGTGGCGGTGGCTTGCTGGGTGCGCTGGGGAGCACCGTGTGAAGAGGCGGACTGCTGCTTAGTCTGCGGCTGGCTCTTGGCTTGTTGCTGGGTCTTCTGTTGCTGCTGCTTTGGCTGCTGTTGTGGCTTGGCTTGGGCTTGTTTTTCGGGCTTGGCCTGCTCCTGCTTTTCCGGCTTGGCTTGGGCTTGCTGTTCTTGTTTCGGGGCCTTGGTTTGTTGCTGGGACTTGGCCGGGGCTTGCTTCTCCGGCTTGGCCTGTTCCTGCTTTTCCGGCTTAGCCGGCTGCTCTTGTTTCGGCGGCTTGGCGTTTTCTTCTGGCTTCTCCTGAAGTGCGATGGCCGGAACAGCAAGTCCCAGGAGAAGGAAAATTGCTGTTGTCGAGAGAGTCTTAAGACGATTCATGATGATGCCTTCCTTAGTGCAAGTTCGAGTTGACGTCACGTTCACGGGTGACGCGGTTGTTACAGGAAACCGGGAATTACGAGGCGCGAATGGCAGCGCGGGATTGCGCCGCTCATCGCCCACCCTCTAGGTGCCGACGTGAATGCGGGAAAGAGAATGGAACAGGCCGAAGACGTTGAGCAGCCACAAGACCACGGCGATGACGACGACGGCATTCAAAATGGATTTGATGCTGCCGGCCATGGGGATGAAGCGATTCACCAACCACAGGAGGACGCCGACGACGATCAGGGCTAGAAGAATCTGAATGAGTGGCATGGACTTTATTCCTTTCTAACGGTGTTGCGAAACATCTGGGCGCTGGATGTACGGCGCAGATTTGTTGCCGAAAAGATGCACTGGCGTGGGCGGATCGTGGAGAAGCCAGGAGCGAAAAACCGCAGGGCTCGCGGACTCGCCCTGCGCTACAAAGCAAAAACTGGAAAGCGGTCCCAAGCGCACAGTCATGCGTGACTGTGCCAGTGAAAGCCTCAGGCCACGAAGGCCTTAGCTAGAAGACGTAGTCTGGAGAGAGGCTGGGGAGCTCCAGGGAAACTGCAAAAACCGATCGATGTCCTTGACGTTCAGAAAGCCGCGGGGAACGAACTCTGGGGAAGGACTGACCAGCGAACCAGTCCATTACGGCAAGGTGATACTAGCGTGAATGGAAAATCGCGTCTGTGCAGTTCTATACAATTTCGAGTTTTCTTCGCTGGGCGAGCGGGCAGGCGACTGGGCATGAACTCGCGGAGATGTGCGTTCCGTTGACGAAAAGAGCATCTTGCGGGAGCGAGAAAGTTGCGGTATATAGTGGGAATCAAATAAATTCAGACCAGAGCGAGATGGATTGGGCCGGGCCCTATTTGGACATGGCCAAAGTAAACGGCAAAAAAGCCAACCGCAGAGCGTCAAGAACGCCCTCATTTGATTTGCGCTCTTTTTTGGATTCGTCTGGAATCGCGCGGCAAATCGTAAAGTATCGCAGATCCGAGAGAATCTATTCGCAGGGAGACCGCACCTTGGGTGTGAAGTACATCCAGAAGGGCGGGGTGAAACTCTCCGTGACGAACGAGGATGGCAAGGAAGCGGTGGTGGCGGTGCTGGGACCGGGGGAGTTTTTTGGAGAAGGGTGCCTTGCGGGGCAGCCGATCTGCATGGCGACGGCGACGGCGATCGTGCCCACGGCCGTATTGTTCATCGAAAAGGAAGAGATGATGCGGGTGCTGAAGACGGAGCACGAGTTCTCTGACCTGTTCATCGCGCACATGCTGACGCGGAATATCCGGGTGGAAGAGGACCTGGTGGACCAGTTGTTCAATTCGAGCGAGAAGCGGTTGGCGCGGGCGCTGCTGTTGCTGGCGCGGTACGGGAAGGAAGATGAACCGCACGGGATGTTGCCGAAGGTGTCGCAGGAGATGCTGGCGGAGATGATCGGGACGACGCGGCCGCGAGTGAACTTTTTCATGAACAAATTCCGGAAGATGGGATTCATCAAGTACAACGGGGGATTGCAGATTAATACGTCGCTATTGAGCGTGGTGTTGCACGAGTGAGGGGAAAGTCAAAAATTGAAAGTTTAAAGTTGAAAGTTTTCGGAGAGAAGCAACTCTAGAGTCAGGAAACCCAAGAGAGAAGGATAAGAATCGCGTGGCTTTCGAGCGTTAGTGCCGCGATCCCTCCACTGCGCAACGGCAGAAGGCGCCGTCGCTCCGGTCGGGATGACAAAACGAAAAATGGCAAACCCAAGAGCGAAGCAAACCTCAGAGCGGACACACCCAAGAAAGATGGAGAAGAAGTAGGTGGCGCTAGAACGTCGGAGCCCACCCTTCGCATAGAACGCGAAGGATGGGGCACCCTCAAGTACTGGTGTGGGTGGAGTTAGAACGGAAATCGAGAGTTTGGCAAACCCAGGAGAGAAGAAAGAGAGGTAGGTGACGTTGGAATTTATGCCGCGATCCCTCCACTCCGCAACGGCAGAAGGCGCCGTCGCTCCGGTCGGGATGACAAATAAGGAAAAGACAAAAGCAAGAGCGGGGCAAACCGGAGAGAGACGAGTTTACAGTTGGCAGTTTCGGAGAAAAGACGAAGAAGCCTGACGCAAAGACGCAGAGTTCGCAGAGAAGAGAACCCCAAGACCCTGGCAACAGACCGAACCTGGGGCACCCTCAAGTACTTGGGTCGGAAGGTTTAACAAAGACAACCAAGAGAAAAGCCGCAGGGCGCGGGGACGCGTCCTGCGGCTTCTACGGAGAGGAAGAGACCCATGGGACGTGCCTGGCCAGCCAGGTACGGGCGAAGGCACGTCCGTATGTGGGGTTTCATTCCTGGGCTGCTTCCCTTCTCCGGATATCGTTGTGATCCACGGAAGTCTGACGAAAATCGGGATGAGCGGCGCTGGGAGAGGAGACGCCGGCGGCGGCGCGGAGCACGCGGGGTTTTTGAGACTTCATGGCATACAGCGCGCGGTCCGCGGCATAGAGAAGGCCGCCGATGGAATCGGCTTCGCGGGGATAACTGGCAATGCCGATGCTGACGGAAAGGTGCGGCTCTTCGGATTCGTTGTCGAGGAGTTCGCAAATGCGGCGAGTGACCAGAGCGGCGGAAGCCACGCCGGTTTCGGGGAGAACGATGGCGAATTCGTCGCCGCCATGACGAGCGGCGGTGTCCGTGTCGCGGCAGGAGTCGTTGAGGATCTGAGCGATCCTGCAAAGGGCGCGGTTGCCGGCGAGGTGACCGAGATGATCGTTGATCTGCTTTAAGCCATCCAGGTCCAGGAGAATGAGAGAGAATTCGCGGCCGGTGCGCTGGGAGCGGGCGATTTCCGAGTGCAAGACGTCAAAGAGACGGCGATGGTTGGCGAGGCCGGTGAGGGAATCGCTGAGGGCCTGATGGCGAAGGTGCTCTTCGAGGGAACGCTGCTCTGTGGTATCCACGACAATGATTTCGCAGCCGTTGAAATTGCCCTGATCGTCGAGGACATCGCGTCCGCTGAGCCTGGCTTTGAGGATGGTGCCATCTTTGCGCTTCCATTCGCGTTCAACGGGCTGGAAGGTGGCCGAGCCACGGAAGACTTCGGCCAAAGAGCGAGAATGACCAAGGCCAAGAATGATGTGCGAATCACGATTCGCGGCGAGAAGTTCGTCCCTGGAGGCGTAGCCGAGCATGGAGGCGAAGGCCTGATTGACATCGAGGAAATTGCCGTCGGCATCGCACTGACAAACGCCGTAGGAAGGATTTTCGACGAGGGCACGGAAGAGGGCTTGCGAATGGAGTAATGCTTTTTCCGCCTCTTCCAGTTCGGAGCGAAGCTTCTTTTCCTTAAGGGCGCGACGAACGACCATGGGCAATTGAGAAATATGCTGGCGCTCGAGGTACTCGAAGGGACCATGTACGGAGAGTTCCGCCAGGAATTGCGCGGCGGGGCCGGCGGTTATGAATACGAGAGCGCTCTGCTGGACAGTCTGCAGAAAGAGTTGCAGGGCTTGGGGACCCTTGATGCTGGGGCTGGGGTACTCGACGATGATGACGTCGTGGGCGGGGGAGCCACGGTGGCGCGCGCAGAGGGCCAGGCTGGAAACGGAATCGGAAGTGACAATGAATTGGCCCTTTTTGAGCGCGTGGAGGCAGGCATCAATCGTGGTGGAATCGCGATGGATGAAGAGGACGTGGAGAGGACGGCACCTGTGAGAGGAAGGAGCGCGGAGTGGGCGCACAGCCGCCAAATAAGACTGGGCATCGCTGTCAGCGGGGTGGGACATAGAAGCCTCACTGAGGATTGGCGGTGCGCTCGAGATAGAGAAAACGCAGAGGGGTCAGGGAGCGCCAACCCCACTTGGAATGATAGGAGGCGGTGTCAGAGGAGTCTGTACAAAAGTGGACAGTTGTGGAAATTGGAATATTCAAAAAAAGGCAGAAAAAGGCAAGTGGATAGATATCCGGGAGGAAAGTAACCTATGATGAATGAGGAAGTTGTAGAAGCTGTTGATTTATTTTACAGACAACGGAGATTTCCTGGGGAGAAAACGAATTGTGATATCGGTCACAGGGTGGTGTTTGGGAGGGCATTTGGGGGGATGAGAAGACAGCCGAGGAAGAACGGAGAAGGAGAAGAGGGACGGTAACACGGAGTTCACAGAGATCGGAACACAGAGGTCACAGGGAAGAGGGAAAGACGCGAAAATCGAAATTCGAAAATGGAAATTCGGAAATCGAACAGAGTGGCAAGACGTTGCGCTGGTGCCGTGATCCCTCCACTCCGTGCCGCATACTGCGCGGCACTGCGGTCGGGATGACAGATTTTGCGATGCCGCATACTGCGCGGCACTGCGGTCGGGATGACAGATTTTGCGATGCTGCA
>Ga0209517_10010168_pt1 | contig 10542 bp, 14 predicted proteins | sample PeaSoiMetSII2010_FD_187695 | JGI IMG/M metagenome (GOLD analysis project Ga0209517, IMG submission 187695) | Peat soil microbial communities from Weissenstadt, Germany - SII-2010 (SPAdes) (version 2) | ecosystem: Environmental > Terrestrial > Soil > Wetlands > Peat | place: Germany... | reverse complement strand
GTACGTAAGCCGCTCCGCGTACAGCTTACGCCGCACTCCGACAAAAACAAGAACGCCACGGATTTTCACGGATTCTCCCCGGTCAAATTCCTTGATCCGTGTTTATCCGTTCCGATCCGTGGCCTGGGTTTATGCCGCGCGCCGTTGCTGCTCGAGCATGTTGAAGAAGTCGTGGACCAGTTCGCGGTCCCAGAGGCCGGCGCGGGCTTCTTCCTCCATGGTGCGGCGGGACTCGTCGTGGCCCAGCGCCGGCTTGTAGGGGCGCTCGGTGCGCAGGGCGTCGTATACGTCTACCACCTGAAGGACGCGCGCCAGCAAGGGAATATCGTGGGCGCGCAGGCCGTCGGGATAGCCGCTGCCGTTCCAGTGCTCATGATGGCTGCGGATGATGGGCAGCACCCGGCGCAGCGACTTCAGCGGCTTGCAGATGTTCTCCCCGATGATGGGGTGCTGCTTCATGATCTCCCATTCTTCGGGGGTAAGGTTCGTCCCTTTCTTGAGCACTTCGTCGGGGATGCTGATCTTGCCCAGGTCGTGCAGCACACCGCCACGCTTGAGCGCGGTGACCGACTCCTCGTCCAGCTTGAGGTGGCGTCCCAGGTTGCTGGCGTAGATCGAGAGGCGGTCGCAGTGGCCCTCGGTGTAGGGATCGCGTGCCTCCACTCCCAAGGCCAGCGTGAACAGCACCACCTCGACGCTCTCCAGCTCGTCGGTGAACTCTTTCAGCTTGAGCAGCGAGTGCACGCGCGCGAACAGCTCTTCCGGGAAGATGGGCTTGTTCAGGAAGTCGTCAGCGCCGGCCTCGATGCCGCGGATCTTGTCCTCGCGATCGGCCAGACCGGTGATCATGACGATGGGAATCAGCCGGGTGAAGGGATCCTCCTTCAACTCGCGGCACAGCTCGTATCCCGATTTGCCGGGCAGGATCACGTCCAGCAGGATCAGGTCCGGCTGCTGCTTCTGGATCGCCTGCTGCGCTTCCTCGGCGCTGGCGACGCTGGCGAACTCGTAGCCGCGCGAAGAGAGCAGTTCACGAGTGAGGAGGATGTTGTCGGGATTGTCGTCCACGATGAGGATGCGCTGCGCGCGGCGGCGCCCCGGGACTTCGACTATTGCAGCCGGTGAAGGTACGGCCTTACCCAAGGGATGCATGGTTCTGGCCCGTCCGCTATTCTAAGCCAAACGCGGACCCGTTGGGGACAACCGGTCGGCGCGCAGAGAATTTTTCCTTGCCGACCTTGGTACTCCCCGCTGCACCCGGCTCGCGGTCGTGCTCCCCGATTTGCGCCAATCGGCCACCAGCGATTACGCTTTGCCTCATGCGCTCGAGCCGGCTCCTTGTCCTGATGTGGGTGGCGCTGGCTGCTGGCGCGATGGCGGCGGCTTCCAAGGGCCATGTCATCAGTTTCGGCGCGTCCATCCAGGTGCAGTGGTTCGTGGGCGCCGGGGAGGAGGCTGCGCTCAAGCTCAAAGTCCGTCCGCTGTACGTGGACGGCAAGCTGAAGGAGTTCACCACCGGCCCGCCGCGCGACATCACCGACCGCGCCTTTGTGGTGCGCAAGGTTTACCGCGTCAACGACCGGTTGCCCACCGACCCCAAGCAGACGCCGAAATGGAAGTGGCAACGCGCGGGATGGTTGCTGGTGGACCGCCCCACCGGCCGGGTCGGCGAGCTCCACCTGCCGGATTTCGACCCGTTCTACTCGACGGCGAGCTGGTATCGTGACTACGTCGCGTATTGTGGGCTCTCCAGCGACGCCGTGAAGCTCTACGCCGTGGTGGCGCAGATCGGGGTGAAGAAGCCGCTGGTGCGCAAGGAACTGGGACACGCCCACGGCGGTGACCTGCCGGATTCCGAGTGCGACGCGCCCACCTGGCAGCGCCCGCCGGTGCAGGTCACCATCGTCCCCAAGGATGGGCAGCCTGTCACCTTTGCCATCCACCGCCACGCGGTGGAGGTCTCTCCAGAACAGGAGCCCGAGGAATGAAGTCGCTGGACGAATACCTGCAAGATGCCGCGCGCGCCCACGGCCACCTCTGCGCTGGGCAGGTGCTGGGAGTGCGCATGGCCATGCTGGGCCTGGAGCGGCTCGGGATCGAAGACCCGCGCGGCAAAGACCGCAAGCGCCTGGTGACCTTCGTGGAGATCGACCGCTGCGCCACCGACGCCGTGGCCGTGGTCACCGGATGCCGGCTGGGCAAGCGCGCGCTGAAGTTTCGCGACTGGGGCAAGGTGGCGGCGACGTTCGTCGATACCGCCGGCGGCAGGGCCATCCGCGTAGCGGCCAAGGAGTCCTCCAAGGCGCTGGCCCGCTCCCTGCATCCCGAGCTCGCCGACAAGAACCAGCAGCAGATGCTGGCCTACCGCGAGATGCGCGAGGAAGACCTGTTCGATCTGCAATGGGTGAAGGTCGAGCTGCCGCCCGAGGAGTTCCCCGGCTACAAGGGCGAACGCGTGGTCTGCGAGAAGTGCGGCGAGGGAATCAACTTCAAGCGTGAAATCCGGCGCGACGGGAAAGTCTTATGCCGCGCCTGCGCCGGGGAGAGCTACTACGTGCCCGCGTAGCACCGCCGGAATCCACCACGGAGACACAGAGATCATAGGGCCTCTCCGGAGCCCGGCTTGGTTGACAGCCCCGCGAAATGGGGCTAGGGTTGCAAGTGAGCGAGCACCTCTTCTCTCTCTTTCAGATCTCCTGAACTAAGTCAGCCCGTCTGAAGTTTCCCCTCTTAGCCTACTGCACGCAACCCAGGAGGTTGACATGTTTGCTCGCATCGTTTCCATGCGCTTGAAAGCCAACACCCAGCGCGAATTCACCGAAAGCTTTGACCAGCAAGTGGTGCCCACGCTTCGCAAACAGCAGGGCTTCAAAGACCACTTGATGTGCGTGGTTCCAGGCGGACCCGAAGCCGTCAGCATCACCCTGTGGGACAGCAAGGAGAGCGCGGAAACGTACAATCGCGCAACCTATGCTGACGTGCTGAAGACTGTGGCGAAGTCGATCGAGGGCACGCCGGAAGTGCGGACCTTCGAGGTCGCCTCTTCGAGCCTGCACAAGATCGCTGCCCGCGTGGCAGCCTAAGAGCTTTGGATCCGAGGAAGGGCGCATGCCGGCCTTTCCTCCTTTCCTCGCAACCACAGGCGCGACCCTGGAGAGACAGATCAAGAAATCGAGGTTACCCATGATTCCGAAACTAATGAAGTGGATCGCGATTGCCTCGCTGCTCCTGGCCCTGTTCTGGCACCCCTTCGCGGAGAACCGGAGACTACTGCAGTTCGCGATCCTAGCGGGAGCTGTCGCAGTTGCGGCGCAGGCGTTTCGTGCCGGGCGCTACCTCTGGGTCGGAATGTTCCTCGCCGTCGTGGGCCTTTTCAATCCCATCTGGCCGGTTGCTCTATCTCCCAGCGTGTTTCTCTTCCTGGATGCGATCACTCTGGTTCTGTTCATGGTGTCGCTGCGCGGCTTGGAGACGAGACCCAAGCTGTCCATTGCTTCCATTACCGATCGTACGCCGGGAAGCGAGTCGCTATGACTTGCCGAGGAATATCACTGTGAACCCACTATCTTTAAACTTAGACTCTCGCCAGTCATTAAAGAAAAAGAAGCTCCTGCTCGTTGACGCGAACCCGGGGAAGCGTGCCCTGCGGGTCAAGATCATGGGGAAAGCAGGCATGGACGTGGATTGCGCCAGCGATACCATGGCGGCGCGCGTGCTCTGGCGCGCTAACTCCTACAGTCTCGTGCTGATCGATCTCAGGAACGACGCTGAGAGCGCCGCGGAATTCTGCGCCGAGATCAAGACCGACAGTCCGCGACAGGCCGTCGCATTTCTGGTCGGCAAGCCTGCCTACCTGTCTCCGTCTCAGCAGCCTGAACTGCCTATAGGAACAGACCCCTCGGAAGGTTGGACGGAAAAGGTCACGATGCTCCTGGACAGGGAATGCAGCGCCACTCCCGTGCGGGGCGGGTTTCAGGAAGCGGTGTGGCGGATGTCCGCCAACCGATCGCTGAATGATTCCCGGCAGAAGAAAACATCGGCGCTCTCCTTTGGCGAGGCCGTGAGACGCGTCCAAAGCAAGCAAGGGCTGGCGTCTTGAGCGGGAAGGCGGGCAACGGCCACAGCCATCGTGCAAGCATCCTCCTGGTCGATGACGATTCCACGATGCGCAGCCTCCGCGCGGTCATGCTGAGCACGCACGGCTACGATGTAGGATCTGCCAGCAATTCTGTCCACAGTCGGCCTGGGAGGTAACTCGTCCTGACTTGGTGCTTGTGGCATTCTCCCGCTACAGCAAGGGAACGCTGGAATTCCTGGAAGCGATCAAGCGCGTGAGCCCCCACCAGCGAGTCGCTTTCCTCAATGGCGAGTCGCTCCATCTGGCCCCGCTCTTTTACAACGGCGAACTGATTGGCAAAGCGGAAGGCCCGGGGGATTTCCTCGAGCGGGTAGGGGCTCTCCTGGCGATACTCTGACCAGATCGACGGCTGCTGTACAGAGCGACTTCCTCCGTCTCTCCATGCCTCAGTTGTAGATCCTCACGCGGCAGAGCGCGCGTGCTCGTAGGCGTGTCCCAGCCGGAAGAGCGTGGGCTCGTCGAAGTGCCGGGCCATGATCTGCATCCCGATGGGCAGGCCTTCCCGCGAATTGCCGCAAGGGATCGAGATCCCCGGCACGCCCACCAGGTCGGCCGTCACCGTGAAGATGTCGGCCAGGTACATGGAGAGCGGATCGTCCACCTTTTCGCCAAGCTTGAACGCGGGCGTGGGGCTGGTGGGTGTGATGATGGCGTCCACCTTCGCGAAGGCTTCCTCGAAGTCGCGTGTCAGCAGCGTTCGCACCTTCTGTGCCTTCAGGTAATAAGCGTCGTAATAGCCGGCGCTCAGCGCGTAGGTGCCCAGCATAATGCGTCGCTTGACCTCGGGGCCGAAGCCTTCGTCGCGGCTGCGGCGGTACATCTCCGCGAGCGTGCCGCTCTCCCGCGAGCGGTGGCCGTAGCGCACCCCGTCATAGCGCGCCAGATTGGAAGACGCCTCGGCGGTCGCCACAATGTAGTACGTGGGGATAGCGTAAGCGGTGTGCGGCAGCGAGATGGGCACAACCTCGCAGCCCGCCTTCGCGGCCAGCAGTTGGATCGCGTCTTCGACCGCGGTGCGGACTTCCGCGTCCATGCCCTCGGGAAAGTACTCCTTGGGAACGCCAATCTTCATCCCGCGCACCGGTTTGCCGATCTCGGCCGCGTAGTCGGGCACGGGAACGTCGGCGGAGGTGGAATCCAGCGGATCGCGTCCGGCGATGATCCCCAGCAGATGGGCGGCGTCCTTGACCGAGCGCGTGAACGGGCCGATGTGGTCAAGCGACGAAGCAAAGGCGATCAGTCCGTAACGCGAGACGCGCCCGTAGGTCGGCATCAAGCCCACCACACCACAAAACGATGCCGGCTGGCGGATGGAGCCGCCGGTATCGGAGCCCAGCGCAGCGAGCGCGAACCCTGCTGCAACCGCGGCGGCTGAACCGCCGGAAGATCCGCCCGGGACGCGCGTCTTGTCGCGCGGGTTGCGCACCGGACCATAGGCGGAGTTCTCCGTCGACGAGCCCATGGCGAACTCGTCGCAGTTGGTCTTTCCCAGCACCACCGCGCCGGCCGCTTCCAGGCGCGCTACCGCAGTGCAGTCGTAGGGAGGAATGTAATTTTCGAGAATCTTCGACCCAGCAGTCGTGCGCACGCCGCGCGTGACCATGACGTCCTTGATAGCCAGGGGCACACCCGCGAGCGGCGGCAGGGGATCGCCCTTTCCGGCCAGCGCGTCCACGCTGGCGGCTGCCGCCATCGCACGCTCTTTCGATAGCGTCAGGAACGAGTGGATCTCGCCATCCTCGGCTGCAATCTTGCGGTAGAAGTCTTGCGCCAGACTGGTGGCGGTGACTTGCCGCTCGCGAATCGCAGTGACGGCGCCGGCGACGGTGAGGGAGTTCAGGTCCATTTTTACTGCACGAAGTTTCCTTCTGTGTCAGAAGTCGGAGATTCCATCTCCCTGTCGAAACTCTCGCGAATGGCGGCGAGGGTTTCTTCGCGACTAATACCCTTCTCTTTGGCTAATGCATCGGCCACATGGCGCGCGGCATCCGAGAGCACGATCCCCCAGGCAATTGCTTCTTTGTCTTTCCATGCACCGATTTGCAGGCTGCAATGCAGCCCACCTTTGGCAATCCAGGCGCGCAGCATCTCGCGGCTGTGTGGGTCCTCTAATGCACCCGGAGGGATGGCCAATTCCTGATCTTTTCGCATCGAAATCTCCGTCGCCTTGGGAATTACCGTTCGATGACCTTGGGAACTTTGAAGAACGTCCCGTCCGACTCGGGCGCGTTCGCGAGCGCGAGCTTGTGGTCGAGGGACTTGCCCAGCGCGTCGGCGCGCATGGCATATTCGAACCTGGCGATGCCCTTTTTCTCCGAAACACCGTAGCGGTCGGACACTTGGGCCATGGGAGGCACACCGGCAGTATCCAACTGGTTGAGCCGCTCCACGTATTCGAGGATGGAGTTCAGGTCGCGCACCATGCGGGTGCGTTCCTCCGGCGTGAGCTCCAGGTTGGCAAGGTCGGCCACGTACAGCACGTCTTTTTCTGTGACCTTCATCCCTCGGCTAGGCCGCGCCTTTCTTCTGCGGTGTTTTCTGCGGCGGCACGAACTCGATCTTCTCCACCTTCTTGCTCAGCATGGTGTTGAGCAGCTCCAGGTAGCGCGGAACGAAGGCGGCGAGATTGGCACGCCAAGCCTCGTCCGGCACGCGTACCCGCAATACCCCCTCACGGAATTCCAGCACCTCGGTCTTGTCCGCCACCGGTTGGCCACAAACCAGCCCCCAGGCAATGCCTGCCGCATCCTCCGCCGGCGCACGGCGCAATATGTCCGCGACGATCTTGTGGAAGCCTGCGCGTGCAGGTTCCATACTCGCCTCTCTCTCGGCCAGTTGTCTGACGTTTCGCGGCGCGCATACAGCCACTGCATTCCATGCAGTGTGGGGACCAGATTGTAGCATCCAGTTGCTTGAAAGCTATCCAGCCGCCATGGGTAGGCCGTAAGTCGTTTGTTGCGAAATGGTTACATCACGATTCAGGGGAATTCCCGGCGGACGAATTCGCGCGCTTGCTCGGGGTCGGCGAGCCGGCCTTCCAGTTGCGCATCTTCCACCGCCGCGAGGATCTGCTTGAACTGCGGCCCGGGCGCGTAGCCCATGGCGATCAGGTCGTCGCCGGTCAGCAAAGGCTGGGGGCGGATCTGTTCCGCCGGCAGCTCGGCCAGCTTCTGGCGCACGAAGTTGTAAAGCGAGAGTTCGCGGTGGCTGGCCAGGCAATCGAGCCGGTGCAGTTCGAGGTGTTCGTCGAAGCGCGGCAGGCGGAAAAAGCGCTTCAGCGTGGAGGGCTTCATCTCCTGCACGTCGGCGAAGCGCATGTGGTTGGCCACCAGGCGCGCGATCTGCTCGGTGTCATGGTTCGAGAAGCGTAGCCGATGGCAGATCTGCTCCGCCATCTTCACGCCCACCTCGACGTGGCCGTCGAAGCGGATGCGGTCGGGCGCCACGCGGAAGGTGGGGGGCTTGCCGACGTCGTGCAGCAGCGCGCCCATCGCCAGCGTGGGTGAAGCCTTCTCCGGCAGGCCGTTGAGCAGCAACAGCGTGTGCACCCACACGTCCCCCTCGGGATGGAACTGCGGCGGCTGCTCGACGCCCTGCATCTTGTCCACTTCCGGCAGCACTTCTTTCAGCAGCCCGGTCTGGTCGAGCAACTCGAAGGCGCGGCGCGCGTGGCCCTCGGTGAGCATCTTCACCAGTTCGTCGCGCACGCGCTCGCGGCTGACTTGGTGGATTTCGGAACGCAGCGCGCGGATGGCCTCGAACGTCGCCGGGTCGATCTGGTATCCGAAGCGGGCGGCAAAGCGCACCGCGCGCAGCATGCGCAGCTTGTCCTCGGCGAATCGGCGCTCCGGCTGGCCGATGGTGCGGATTACGCCCGCGCTGAGGTCGGCGCGCCCGCCCACGTAATCCAGCACTTCATTGTTCAAGGGATCGAGTAGCAGGCCGTTGATGGTGAAGTCGCGGCGCTGCACGTCTTCCTTCGGGTCGTGCGTGTAGATGACCTGGTCGGGATGGCGGCCGTCGGTGTATAAGCCGTCGCTGCGGAAGGTGGCCACTTCGACGACCTTAGAAGCATCGTCATCCATCGGCACCAGCACCACCCCGAACTGCGCTCCCACCGCCCAAGTCCGCGGGAAGAGGTGCATCACCTCGTCGGGCGTGGCGTCGGTCGAGACGTCGTAGTCGGCGGGCCCGCATCCCAGCAGCAAGTCGCGCACACATCCGCCGACCAGGTAGGCCTGGTGGTTGTGCTGGCGCAGGGTGTGCACGATCTCGGTGGCGCGTCGTCTGACTGTGCTGTCGTCGGCCACTAACCCTCCGCCGTCGTGAAGATTGCCTGCGTGTCATCCCAGAAACTCCGACAGCATTGGGCAATCAGGACCGACACCTTCGTGCGATCAATCTCATCCGGCAACCGCGATGCCTTCTGCGCATCCTCACACTCACGGAAAAGAACGCGAGCCATCTCCAGCACTTTGTCCATGGAGTAATGACCGGTCCGGGCGCGGATCAACAAGTCCTTTTCGGGCCTGGGAAGCGTTATGCGACCGCTTGTGACGAATTCCTTGCACTCGTACAGCAGACGAATGCTGTGTATTGCCGCCTTAACATCAAACCCGAACTCGAGCTCAAGCGCAGGGCGCTGTCCCTTTTTCCCTCGGCCACGCTCTCCAGTCATTCGCTTGAGTTGATTGTCGGCAAAGCCCAAGAATTGAGTGGCTGCCGACTTGGCCGCAAAGACTTCCTTCTGCGCCAAGACTGCGTCCCAGGCTGGGCTGCGAGTGGCGAGCGGCGAGAAGAGAAAGTGCAGCGCAGTCGGGTTCCCCTTACAGGCCAGTTCCGCCCACCTGCGCAGAGAGTAGAGGGTGACGTCGATGTCGTTTGGACCGTTGCGGTGGTCGTCACCCGCAGTAGACCAAACGAAATGCGGAAAGGGGGATAAGCCCAGCTCCCGTTCTGGAGGCTCGACATAAACGCCATAGATGTCCATATCGTCCGTCCCATGGATCTTTGCACCATGCAACTGAGAGCCGCCGATGAAGACGTGGATCAGGCATTGGGGGTACGGAAATCCCGTGTCCCTGACGTATTGGAGCAGATCAGCCATCGGCCGAAGCCTCAGAACCTGACGTACATCCAATATATTAGGTTTGGCTGACTGCTGAGTGCTGATTGCTGAATGCTGCTTACATCCTCGGCATCGAAACTTCTTGCGACGAAACCGCCGCCGCCGTGGTGCGCGCGGGCGAGCAGGTGGTGTCGAACGTGGTCGCATCGCAGATCGCCACTCACTGGCCCTATGGCGGAGTGGTGCCGGAGCTGGCGTCGCGCGAGCACCTGCGCGCCATCGTGCCCGTGGTCCGGCGGGCGCTCGAGGAAGCCGGGCAGACCTACGAATCGGTGGATGCCGTGGCCGTCACGCAGGGACCGGGGCTGGCCGGGGCGCTGCTGGTGGGCGTTAGCTATGCCAAGGCGCTCGCGTTCGCGCTGGACAAGCCGCTGATCGCCGTCAACCACCTCGAAGGCCACATCCACGCGGTTCTGCTGGAGGAGAAGCAAAAGGGCAACCGTGAGATCGGTTTCCCGGTGCTGGCGCTGGTGGTCTCGGGCGGACACACGCACCTGTATCTGGCCGAGGCCAAAAAAGAGGGATGGATTTACGAGAACGTCGGCCAGACCCGCGACGATGCTGCCGGCGAAGCTTTCGACAAAGTCGCCAAGTTGCTGGCGCTCGGCTATCCCGGCGGTCCGGTGATCGACAAGCTGGCTAAGCACGGCAAGCCGGACGCCGTGAAGTTTCCGCCCGCACACATCAAGGGACGCCCGCGCCCGGGCCGCAGCCGTCGCCGGGCCGGCGCCGACACTCCGGGCTCGACGTTCGACTTTTCTTATAGCGGAATCAAGACCGCGGTGCTGCGCTATGTCGAAACCCATCACATGGCGCCAGCGATCGAGCAACGCCGTGGCGCGCTGGCCGAAATGAAGTCGGCCTCGGCTGATGACGTGCTGAAGCTCTGCGATCGGCAGACGCTCGACCTGGTCGCCTCGTTCCAGCGCGCCATGGTCGGCGACCTGGTCGGCAAGACCTTGAACGCCGCCCGCGAGCTCGACGTCGCCATGCTTTTCATCACCGGCGGCGTGGCGGCCAACAGCGAACTGCGCACGGCTTTTGGGCGCGAGGCTACGATGGCCGGCCTGCCGGTGTATTTCCCCTCGCGCCCGCTCTCGACCGACAACGCCGCCATGATCGCGGCCGCCGCCTATCCCAAGTTCCTGGCGCGCGACTTTGCCGGGCTGGAGCTCTCCGCGGAAGCCTCCCTGCCGCTGCGGTGAATGCGCACGCACACCACGGCGCGATCAGGGGATGCAGCCAAGAATCGGACAGGCTCGACGCTATGCGTCTT
>Ga0209517_10010167_pt1 | contig 10544 bp, 8 predicted proteins | sample PeaSoiMetSII2010_FD_187695 | JGI IMG/M metagenome (GOLD analysis project Ga0209517, IMG submission 187695) | Peat soil microbial communities from Weissenstadt, Germany - SII-2010 (SPAdes) (version 2) | ecosystem: Environmental > Terrestrial > Soil > Wetlands > Peat | place: Germany: Weissenstadt... | reverse complement strand
GAGCAGAAAGAGCAAAAGCTGCAAGGCGTGGCAATTGAAGCGATGAAGCAATGCGGTGCTGCCTGGTTACCGAAGGTTGAAGCACCCGTCACGCCGGCCGAGTTTCTCGCCCGTGGCGAGCCTTTCGAATTGCCGCTCGTGGCCTCGCTGCAAAGCGACAGCCAACACGCGCGTAATTACTTTCGCGCCTTTGAGACCCAGCATGGACGCCGCCCCAGGTCGCTTTGTATCTGGATTGGACCCGAGGGCGACTTCAGCGGGGCGGAGCTGGACGCCATCAAGGCGAGCGGAGCGCGGCCCATAACTTTGGGGCAGCTCGTGCTGCGAACCGAGACTGCGGCTTGCTATTGCCTTTCGATTTTCAACTACGAACTGCAGGCGCCTCCAGCGTTGTGAGCGCTGTTCCACGCGATTGAACTAACGCGCGAAACGCATGGCCTAGAAGATCGGGGTGCGTCAGGGTGTGAAACTGGCGGGTGCGCTCCGTTGACCACGCTGGGTTGGATTCCAAAACGGGCGCAGCCACGCGGGTGAGGAATGGGCCCTGCCGGTCGAAGGCCTCGGTGTGCAATCCCGCCGATTCGCCGGCTTCCCGAAGGGCGGTGAAATCGACGGACGCTGTGATGTCCTGCTCTCCCGGAAGTTCAAGTACAGCTTGGTGGAGTTGATGGCGGTAATAAGCGCGCAGGGTGCCTTCGTGCCGATGGGGAAGAAAGAATTCTTCGGCGGAGAGTCCGTAATCGAAAGTCAACAGTTTGCCACACGCCAGGCTCTGGGCCGCCTCAAGCCACCATTGGCGAGCCGCCGGGCAAACCTCCACTGTGAAATTATCCGGCAAAACCTCCAGCAAATCCGCTGGCATTCCCAAGCCGGCCAAGGTTAGGCAGGTTGGTGGTCGCCCGTGCTGGAGACGCGTCCAAACAAAGCGCTCGCCGTGGCACGATACTCCCCATTCAAACCACGAGCGGTCCTTGGCGTCCCATCCGAGGCGGTGCACCGGAAGGGCATCGAGTAATTCGTTGGCGAAGATAATTCCGCAGATTCCCGGCGGGCGCGCGCTCGCAGGCGAGGAGACCCCGGCCCAAGCCAGCTCGCTGAGCCTGCCGGCCCAGCGGACTCGGTCGGCGAACTCACTCAAGGTCGCTTTTTGCCAAGCCCTTCGCCGTGACGACGGCTCGATAATCCAATATTCGAGGCGCGCGAAAAGCTCCGGTCGCTGCTCGCGAAGCCAGCCCAGAATGTCCTTGGCTAACTGCCCGCGGTGCGCCCCTGCCTCGGCAAGCTGTACCAGGCCGCCGGAAGCCGAGGTCGGCCCTTGGCCCGCGCTCTGCCCGTCCGGCAACGGGTGCCGATCTTGAGACAGTCCTTGCCACTGACCGGACAGTGGGCTCTCCACCAGCCACCGGGCGAACTGGAAGGCCAGCAACTCGCCGAACAGATTCCCTACGCTCACGCTCGTATAATAGTCGCCCCGCGTGCCGATGCTGTCCTCTTCCTTTTCATAATATCCATAAACAGGACAATATAGCGCCAGTTCCATGAAGCGAGAGAAGGGAATGGGACCTGCGGTCTTTATCTCGTGTGCGATTTTTTCTGCGACTTTGTTCAAGGGCGGTTGGATGGTGCGAATTTAGCTACTACCAGTGCCGGACCATAGAACAATATGGCTAAAATCGACGCATTCTTCAATTTGATGTTCGAGCAAAAGGCCTCGGACGTGCACCTGTCTTCGGGCAACAACCCGATGCTCCGCATCAACGGCGAATTGCAACGGGTGGATCATCCTCCGCTCGACAACGACGAGCTTAAAAAAATGCTCTATGAGATTGCGCCGGAGTACAAGATTAAACTCTTCGAGGAAACAGGGGACGTGGATTTTGGCTATGAGATCCCGAACATCTCCCGATTTCGCGCCAATTTCTTTAATCAGAAGAACGGCATCGGCGCGGTCTTCCGCCAGATTCCCAGCAAAGTCCTCTCCTTCGAGGACTTCGAAAAATTTGATGCGCCGCTGCCGGCGGTGTTGAAGAAAATGTCGATGCTGCACCGAGGGCTGGTCGTCGTCACTGGCCCGACCGGTTCAGGCAAATCGACCACCTTGGCAGCCATGGTCGATTATGCGAACAAGAACCGGCGCGACCATATCATTACCGTTGAAGACCCGATTGAGTTCGTGCATGAGAGCAAGAACTGCCTGATCAACCATCGCGAGGTAGGTCTCCATACCAAAACCTTCGCCTCGGCCTTGCGGGGCGCGCTGCGAGAAGACCCGGACATCATTCTGGTGGGGGAATTGCGGGATTTGGAGACGATCGAGCTGGCGCTGGTAGCGGCGAGCACGGGACATTTGGTGCTCGGCACCTTGCATACCCCCAGCGCCGCCAAAACCGTGGACCGTATCATCGACGTGTTTCCGGCGGACCAACAAAATAAAATCCGCGCCACTCTCTCGGAAGCCCTCAAAGGAGTGGTCGCGCAGAACCTTTTCAAGCGAATTGATAAAAAAGGACGGGTGGCGGCACTGGAAATCCTGGTGTTTACCACCGCCATTGCCAACCTGGTGCGGGAAGGCAAAACGCACCAAATCCCCGGTATGATCCAGGTGGGCAAAAAGTTAGGCAATCAACCGCTCGACGATGCGATTCTCGAGCACCTGCGGATGAAGCGGATCTCCCCGGAAGAGGCCTACGACAAAGCCATTGACAAAAAGAAGTTCCGGTCCTTCCTGCCCCACCCGCCCGAAGAGGATGAGACTTAAGTTATGCGCCGGCCGGAATTGGATTACATTTTAGCGTCGATGCTCGACTCCCAGCCCGAGGTGTCGGATCTGCTCTTTACCGTGGACAAGCCACTGCAAGTGGAAGCCCTGGGGGAGCTCATCCCGGTCTCGCTCGAGCCGCCCATCGCAAAATTAAGCCCCTTTCAAACCGAGATGGTCGCGCTCAACCTGATGGGGGACAACCAGTGGCACATTGCCGACTTGCTGCGTCATGGCTCATGTGACACGGCTTATACACTGGCGGACAAAGCCCGTTTCCGCATTAATATCTTCTCGCAACGCGGCAACTACTCGATTGTCCTGCGCAAACTCAACACCGTCATCCCGACGCTGGACTCGCTGAGTTTTCCGGAGGTCGTCAAGATGATTCCCCGTGAGAAAACGGGCCTCGTTCTGGTCACGGGCGCTACCGGCTCAGGCAAGTCCACCACGTTGGCTGCCGTTCTCAACGAGATTAACCATAGCAACGCCGTCCACATCATCACGCTGGAAGACCCGGTGGAATTTGTCCATCCACACGAAAAAGCGACCTTTAATCAGCGGGAGTTGGGCACCGATTTCGACAGTTTCTCCAACGGCCTGCGGGCGGCGTTGCGCCAGGCCCCGAAGGTAATCCTGGTGGGTGAGATGCGGGATAGGGATACCATCAAGATCGCGCTGAGCGCGGCGGAAACGGGCCACTTAGTGCTCAGCACACTCCACACCATCGATTCAGGCCAAACCATCAACCGCATCCTCGGCATGTTCGAAACCGAAGAACAGGAGCAAATCCGGGCTCGGTTAGCCGACACGTTGCGCTGGGTGCTCAGCCAGCGGCTAGTGCCCAAAATCGGCGGTGGGCGGATCCCTCTGCTTGAAATTCTGGGCTCCAATCTGCGCACCCAGGAAAGCATTCGTTTGGGCGAAATGGAGGGGAAAAGTTTCTACGAAATCATTGAGGCCAGCCAGCCCTTCGGCTGGCGCACCTTCGACTTTTCGGCGCTCGAGGCCTACGAACAAGGCATAATCAGCGAAGAAACCGCTTTGCTTTACTGCACGAAGCGCGGCCCGGTCACTCGCGGCATCGACAACATCAAAAAAACGCGCGGCGAATCGACCACCACGATGAATGCGCTGCGAATGAAAGCGTCGCTTGGCGGGGGCAAGAACGGCGGAGCGTCTGTCCCAGCTACGCTCAAACTCAAATAGTTCCTATGTCCAACAAGTTTGATTTCATTAGCGCCACCGATAAGCCTGCGCTGCTGGCCTTCTCCACTCCCGAGTGGCTGGACGCGGCCCGCAACGCGCTCGTGGAGTTAGGCTACAAGGTTCACACTGCCGCCACCCATGGCGACTTCCTCATCCGGTTCAGCCAAATCAACTACCAAGTAGTGATTGTGGAAGAGTTATTCGCGGCCAACAATTTGGGGGAGAACCTGACCTTGCAGGCCCTGCAGAACATGCCGACGAGCCAGCGCCGCCATGCTACCGTCATTCTCCTGGGCGATTCCTTTCAAACCTTCACCCCAATGCAGGCCTTTCAACAAAGCGTCCATGCGGTCATCAACAGTTCCGAATTGTTCCTCATCAAGCAACTGATCGAAAAGGCTGTGGCCGACAACAACCTGTTCCTGCATAGCTATCGCGACGTTCAAACACGCGCCTATACTACCACCGACCTGGACAAATAGTCAGTGGCGATTCAGTGGAGGCCCCCCAGCGCTCCTTCACGGCCGGTGAGCGCACCGAGGGAAGCGAGTTTTGCCAAAGCCGTAATAAGCGGCTGCACACCGAACACCTTGGGCGGCATAATGGTTGCTGCTCAGGGGTGTGCATTTCAGAGCGACATTGCTGCTACTAGGGCTCCTCATGGGGCGGGCTCAGAGCGGCCAGGATCTACGGCCCGAGGAGGTTTACCAGCGACTCTTGCCTTCGGTCGTGACGCTCCAAGTCGAAACCCTGACGGGCCAGCATTATGTTGCCACTGCCTTTCTCGCTTTGACCGATAACGTAGCGGTCACTTCCTGGCATGTGGTGGCAGATGCTCGCCGGGTTGCGGCGAGGTTTGCGGACAACGAATTCGTCGAGGTCCTGGGGCTAGTGGATAACGACGAGACGAATGATTTGGCGCTGGTAAAGCTGGCGGCGAGGAACCGCCCGCGGGCCCAGTTGTGCGCCTCGAACGTGCCGATCGGTTCCCGCGCCTACGTCATCGGAGCCCCCAAAGGCTTCGGCTTCAGCATCGCGGACGGCTTGGTCAGCCAACTGCAGACCGTCGGGGGCGTCAAACAGTATCAAATCTCCTGTCCCATTTCCGGGGGCAACAGCGGCGGGCCGCTCGTCAATTCTCGAGGCGAAGTCATCGGCGTGACCTCCTGGCGGGAAAAAGACGCGGAGAACCTGAACTTCGCCACGCCAATTTCTGCCTTGCTCAGTCTCAATCCATCCCAGCCGTTCACACCCTGGGAGGACTTGGGAGTTCCCGGAGTCGAGAGCGCGCGGCCCGTTGAGGTCACAACTTCGTCCGTTTCCGCCGAGTCATCGCCTTGGGATAAACGTAATACTATTCTTGACACCACGGATTCCCGGGAGCCGAGCGCACCGGCGGGGCTTCCGAGCTTTAAAGAAGCGCTGGGCGGCGCGGTTGGCGAGGACGTGAGCATCATTGTGGTGCGCAAGCAAGGGCCGCAATCCTTTAGGTTTGTCGTTCCCACCGGACTCTTTGATCACTCGAGCAACGCCGGGAAAACCGGAGCCGAGCAGGACCGAGAACCTTGAACGGGCGTAAATGCCGCACGTCCGAGATTGCGGAGGAGCGGCGAGCGGTCATTGCTCCGAGTGTACCTCGAGATGATCGTTCACGTTGGTGGGACCGACGATTCTCGCAACGTCGGCCACGATCTGCCGCCGCTGCTGCTCATTCTTCACTGGCCCGCTCAACGTCACGTGCCCTTTAGACGTATTGATCGTAACGCCACGGGCCGGCCACGAACGTCCCTCGCGGACGATTTCTTGCAGGATGGCTTGGGTGATGGCTTCATCAGACGGGCCCGGGGCCGCCGAGTTGGAGGTGTTTGTCCCCGGCACGAAAGCGCGGGCCGGCTCGCGGGCCGTGGCGAACGCCTCACTGCCGGTTGACAAACCATAATGTTCATTGACCGCCATGCCCAGCTCTGGAAAGTTCACCGCGCTCCAGAACGTCCTCTGGAAGTGCGGCCCGGCCAAAAAGTCCGCCTGGCCAAGCGCGAGGCTCAAAGCGCCGGTCGGTTCGCGCTTCACTGCCGCGGGCGGCACGACATATAAATCGGCGGGAGCCCCTTCGCCAGCGAGAGGCTCGACGACCAGGTACACGACCCGGCCGCGAGGGACATCGAGCATCACATCCTGCACGTGCGCCAACGTCGCGTTGGAGTTGCTCAAGAGAGGCGAGCCGATCAGCGTGGTGGCGCACACTGACCCCGCTGCGGCGCCGCTGGCCAGAGCTGGCGGCTCTTCGTGGAAGTAGCCGAAGGCTTGAACCACGCTGCCCGGCTCGGGCGGGCAGCCGTACACGGCCGGCTCGAACGCCGGTGCGCGCCGGAACGTCCTTCGCGTGACGCGCAGAACTATTTCATTTTTGTCCACCACCCAGAAGGCCTGCGCAGGCACCAGCGTTTGTCGAGACGTCGGGCTCGAGCCAACCACGCCCGCGACGACCTGGCCGGACGGGAGATTCAAAATCAGGTCAGTTAGTTTGCCGACGCCGCCAAAACTCCGGTCCTCGACTTTCTTATGCAGCAGGAGCGTGGCTCGTTGGAGCAGCCCGAACCGTTCCGTTCCGAACGACTGCGCCGAATCGCCGGGAGCGGCCGCGCTTGAGGGCCGAAGCTCCTGGGCGTTGGTCGAGTCGGCAGGCGATGGCGGGAGTTCGGCCCCCCGGCCGAGCGAGCCGGTGGAGTTAAGCAGGGCAAGCGCAAGCAAAGAGAATCCTAAGATACCCCAGCGATTCGTCATAGGAGTTTTCCAAATTAAGCGTGGTTAACTATCAGGCACGAGCAACTATACCGGTGTCGGCTTCGGTTGCGCATTGGGGTCAAGACCCGCTGGGCAACCTCTGGACGTTCGAATTCGGATGCTCGATTCGCGCGGCATTTGCGGAAGAAACCAAACCTGCCGCGGCACCACAAATCAAATTTCACCAAACCTCACACCTCCAAGCCGCGCAAGCCGGATCGTTACTCGCCGTTCTCTTTCAGCGTCTCCGACCGCGCCGCTTTGCCGCTCAACAGACTCAGCGTGACCCCTTTCTTAAGATCGGCCTTTTTGAGGGACTCGTGGAATTGGTTTGCGTTGGACACTGACTGGTGGTCAAGCGAGGTGATGATGTCCCCCCGTTTGATGCCTTGGCGAGCTGCCGGCGTGCCTTCCTCGACTCCCAGAACCAGCACGCCGTTGGTCACGCTTAACCCAAATCGGTCGGCCAGTCCGCGTGTCAGTGTATGAACGACCAGGCCGAGTGTGTCGGAGTGGCTCTCCAGGGCGGGGCTGGGCTGGCTGCCGGCTAACACCGATGATTCCGCCATTTCGGTGGGCGTGACTCTAACCTGCAGGTTTTTACCATCGCGAAAGACCTCGAGCCGAACCGGGTTGCCAATCGGTTTACTGCGAATCTCGGCCCTAAGTTGCTGGGTGGTGCTGACGTGTTTGCCCTCGACGGCCACGATGACATCGTTGCGGGCCAACTCCGATTTGGCCGCCGGTCCGCCGGGGAGGATTCTCTCCACCACGACACCCTCGGAGGGACCGTTGAGGGATCGAACCGTTTCGGGGTCGTCACGCAGGCCGTGAATCGCCACGCCAAGCCAGGCGCGCGAATACTTGCCCTTCGCGATAAGTTGGTCAGACACTTCTTTGGCCAGGTTGCTCGGCACCGCGAAACCGATGCCGCTGTGAAAGCCGCGAATGAGCGTGTTCAAGCCGATCACTTCGCCGTCGATATTGAGCAGGGGACCGCCGCTATTGCCCGGATTGATGAGCGCGTCGGTCTGAATAAAGTCCTGATCCATGGTGGCGCCTTCGTAGCCATCGATGACGTTCCAGCGCCCTTTGGCGCTCACGTGACCGAAGGTGACGCTGTAATCGAGATTATAAGGTGCGCCGATGGCAATCGCGAATTCGCCTACGCGGGTTTTGTCAGAATCAGCCAGGACAGCGATGGGCAGCCCCTTGGCGTCGATCTTGACCACGGCCACGTCCGAGAGCGGATCCAGCCCGCAGAGTTTCGCCTTGAACAGCCGGCCATCGTGCAACCGGACCTCGATGCTTTCGGTATCTTCGACCACGTGGCCGTTGGTCAGAACGTAGCCGTCCGGGCGAATGATGATGCCGGAGCCTTGGCCGATGGATTTCTCGGGCGCCTGTTCCTCATACTGTTTGTGGAAAAAACGCCAGAAATCGCGCGGCAGCGGGTCGGACAGGCTGTCGTCGCTCTGCGCGGAAATGGGGGCGGGCTTTTGAACGACGGTGATAACCACGACGGCCGGGGAGACTTTGGCGGCGACCTCGACGAAGGCTTCGTTGAGCTGGCGCGCCAAAGCCAGGCCCGAGCGAGCCTCCGAAGCACCCGCGCGTACTTGCACGCAAACCAGGCAAAAGGCGGCCAACAACCGCAGGACAACGTTCATGCTGCTCATAGGACTCCGGCTACTATCGCCCCTTTTGGTTCGATGCGCCAGTGCTCGTTGCTCGCTCCCTTTATGAATCGGCCGAACCGCACGGCGCTTGCGGTGCTTCTCCCTCTCCCCTTCCGAAGGGGAGAGGGACGGGGTGAGGGTTCGTTTTCTCTCATTTCGGCTCATGGGCCCAATGCAGGCGCAAAGCGAAAGTGCGAAAGTGGGCTCTCTCGGCAACGAGATTGACTTGCCGCGAGGCTGCGGATATTCTTTGCAATGGACATGCAGGAAACGATCGAAAAGTTGCTCATCTTGCAGGACCGTGATCGGAGAATTCTCCAGCTTCGCGGCGAGTTGGGCCGCCTGGAGCCCGACCGCCAGGCCCTCAAGGCCAAGGCAGCCGCGGCGCAGAGCGCCTTGGAACAGGGCAAATTGCGGATCAAGCAGCTCGAATCCGCCCGCAAAGACCTGGAGCTGGAAGTCGAGGCCAAGAAGGAGCTCATCGGCCGCTACGCCGGCCAGCAATTGCAGACCCGCAAAAACGAGGAATACCGCGCGCTGGCGCATGAGATTGAGACTTGCAAGGCCGCGATCTTCGAGATTGAGAACCGGGAAATCGAGTTGATGGAAGAGACCGAAGCCGCGCAGAAAGAAGTCATCCGGGCCACCCAGGCGGCCGGCGCCGCGCGCCAGCTTGAAGAAGAGCAAACCGCCCAGCTCAACCGGCGGGAACAAAATTTGAAGCAGGAATTGGAGGAGCTGGAAGCCAAGCGGGCCGAGGTAGCCTCGGCCATCGACGCAGGCTCGCGTGCCCGTTACGATCGGTTGGTGAAAAGCAAAGGCGAGAACGTGGTGGTGGGCGTGCAACACGGCGTTTGCGGCGGGTGCCACATGCGCCTGCCTCCCCAACTGCTGGTGATGTGCCAGGCCGAAACTGATTTGGTCACCTGCAGTAACTGCGGCCGGATTGTTTACTACACGCCGGACATGGACCTGGCCCTGGTCGATTAGGGACCGCCAGTGGGCTGGGCTTAACGCAAAGGGCATAAGGCGCAGAGGCGCAAAGAGAACAAGGAACGTAGTTTCCATTTTTTTAGGTGTTAGTAGGTGTGATTAGGCGTTAGTGACTGTGATTAGGTGTTACTGAGTGTGATCGGGGAGGGAATGACGAATGACGAATGACCCGCCTTCGCCAGGCCTACGGCGGGCAGGCCAAATCCGAAGGAATGACCAACTCCGAAAGCCTTCGCGAGCAGGTGACGAAATCCGAAAGGCCGCGAGCGGGAGCGTTCGCGGGCTGCCCCAGCGGTGCATGATTCGGAAAACGAGGGAAGGGCCTCCTCTCCCCGGCCCTCTCCTCCTGGGGGAGGCGAGGGAGAAGGTTCGGCACCGTGCGTGCGAGGCGACTGGGCGACGCCGCGGGCACCCTTGGCGTTCGAAAGCGGCAGCCCCGAACTCCGAACGTCTTCGCGAGCAGGCTCCGAACGTCTTCGCGAGCAGGAACGTTCGGTGTAGGAACATTTGAGCATTTATTCATTTTTCATTGTTGGATCCCTCACCCTGCCCTCTCCCCGGGGGAGAGGGGGAGTGAAGAACGTCCCTCACCCTGCCCTCTCCCCAAAGGAGAGGGGAGCATCGCCTGCGCGCGTTGCAGTGCTCACGCGAGGGCAGTTCGTGTGGCCTGTCGATTGGAAATCGGCGATACAGCAGGTTGAAAAAACCTGCGCTACGGGAGTCGGACCGCGCGTTCGGTTCATCGAGGGGGATTCTTAACGTAGGCCTTCAACCGGGCAGCGGTGTGTTGGGGGCTGGCGGGTCGGCGGCGGCTTCGGCGCAGGCGGGACAATCCGCGACCGGCTTTGCCGGAGCTGGCTTCACGCCGCCGATCGGAGAGCCGGGCGGCTGTGGCTGGCCGAGGCCCGCGCTGCCGGCTGAAGCCGGCGTTCCAGGGGCGTCGATCGGAGAGCCGGGCGGCTGTGGCTGGCCGGGGCCCGCGCTGCCGGCTGAAGCCGGCGTTCCGGTGGCCTCAAACGGAGAGGCAGGCGGTTGGGGGTGGCCGGGGTGGGCCTTCTTGAGCAGTTCGTCGAGGTCGCCGAACATTTGCTGTTTGAGCAGGGCCAGGCGGTCTTCGCGAG
>Ga0209517_10010165_pt1 | contig 10544 bp, 9 predicted proteins | sample PeaSoiMetSII2010_FD_187695 | JGI IMG/M metagenome (GOLD analysis project Ga0209517, IMG submission 187695) | Peat soil microbial communities from Weissenstadt, Germany - SII-2010 (SPAdes) (version 2) | ecosystem: Environmental > Terrestrial > Soil > Wetlands > Peat | place: Germany: Weissenstadt... | reverse complement strand
CGAGCTGCGGCATGGTCCGCGCGATGGTCGCGAGGAAGATGCCGATGGAGGTCGAGAAGAAGAGGTAGAGGCATACGCCCAGCATGAACAGCGGCACCGAGCCGTTGATCGGAATGTGCAAAAGCCCCTGCACAACAAATTCAAGCGAAAGGCCCGCCGCCACGGCGATGATGAGGCCGTTCGCCCAAACCTTCGCCAGCGCGATCTCGAAAGGCGTATGATCATCATGAAGAAGATCGGCAAACGGATCGCCGACGCTGAACGCGATCTTAAGAACGTCGTCCTCCCGCGAAGCGAGCAGTGAAATTCGCACGGAGTTGCGGGCGGCAGCAGCATATTCGGTGGTCAAGCAATCACGATTGACCGCAGCTGCAGCGAGACACACCGACTGGGCCTTGCGGCCATTGAGATTCGCAACGGCCTGAAGGACAAATCGCGCACCGAGACTGTGTGAAACGAAGGAGAGAGATTGTGCGGAAGCGCATGAATCCTCGCAGAACTTGGCCAGGCGTATGCCGCAGTCCATGGCAACACTGCCTTCGAACGGGTAGTCCACGATCGGTATAATGCTGTCTCCCGGCCACAGCATGCCGACGAAGAGGTTGGACGAAGCCAGCTTGAGATAATTGTCGAGCAGTCCGAGCGAGTTCGCACCCTGCTGTTGGCTAACATTGAAGCCGTGAGTCGCAAACAAAATGCTTTTGCCGCCAAAGAGCGATGGAATACGCGCGGCCGGGATGAGCGACCAGCCCGACGCCGGGGCAGTGCCGTCGCCTTCGTAAAGCGTCGGGCCACTGACGGCGCCACCGACATTCTGGGTGCGGAAGTTGAGGAAATACGTCATGACCGCTACCGCTTTAGCGCACTGACGGCAGTGACGGCCGCTTGCAGACTGCTCGCGAGGTCCTTCGCAACCGGCGCCAATGGCGTGGCGATTAAGCCCGTCAGGACGGAGAGGGCGATGTATGTACTGTTACCTTGAAAGACAATCAATCCGCCGGCCCCTCCCAAAACCGTGGATACCCCCATCGCGAGAAACTTAGAGGCATTTCGGTATATTTGATCACCGCGCTCGTAGGCGGCGTCGAGCACGGCACTGAGAACAACGTCGAATTGGCCGAGGACGTTCATTTCATCTTGCGTGACTTTTTTGCCGGTGGCGGTCTTGTGTGCGAGCGATTCAAGCTTGTCTGGATCCACTCCCGCGGCTCTTGCCAAAGCGGGAGCACTGCCCTTCGTCAGACCGAGATGAATGAGTGACTTGGCCTTGGCTTTTTGGTCCGCTTTGGGGACGCCGTTCAACCAATTAGCCTTCAAAGTCCGTAGGATTTCCGTCTTGCCAAAGGCAGGTGAGTCTTTGGTAAGTGGCGTGAGAAACGGCTCAAGCGCGATCTTGACGCGCGCGAACCCGAAATTGGAAGGGCCGCCGCAGAACACCTTACTCGTGTCAACCAAACCCATCGCCGCAGTACCGAGACCGCCTGCGGCGACCAAGAAATTCACGATGTTTGTAAGGCTGCCATTCAAATCCGCCATTTTCCCCTCCATGCTGGCCTCCGCCGGCAAGGTGTCTTTTGCACCGACCGCCCGTCAGGTCACGCATTGCAAACAGTCCATGCTGGCTGCACCGTGCTTCAACTGCCGACCAGTTGCTTCATTGTCCGCATGACAACAACACTATCGATTAGACGTAATATTTGGCGCGGACGAGAGCCGCCGCTTCGAGGCTCGCGCGATATTTCCTTCTTGCGCTGACCACGTCCTTTCTCGCTTTGGCGCGCTTCTTGCGTACCTCGTGATATGTCTTTGCCTCGACGAACTCTCGTAGGCTCATGTTTTTAGGCGCGCACCCTAGATTTTTCTGAACCGGCGTCCTGTCGAGCCAAAGGATCTGCTGCATCTCGTCCGACTCAGGATCGATCCACGATATATAGCCGCCAGGCAGAAGTTCTCGTGGTGCTTTGATTGCGCCGGTGAAGCTATAACGAGCACCAGGAGTAGGATCGAGCTCGTAAAACTGAGGTGTGAGGAAATCTGAGACCATAATCCCGTCGATCTGATAGGCATATACGTTTGCTTCGCACGGGTCACAGGCTTCGACAAGATATTCAAACTTGCCGGTGGTGTCCTTAACGCGGCCTCCGCTGATGTCGACCGCGGTCGATGTTTGCAGCCGGTTACCATACGGATCAACCAGCATCTCCAGCGCCTCATGACTCGCGTCGATAGTCCATTCATCGTTGCCAGGTGTTATAATGACTTTCGAATATGGTTGGTTGTGGTTAGTCATATGAAAGCCACCTTCCCCCGCAGGCAACGATTTGACTAGCTGCACAGGCCACATACCCTGAGGGATGCTGTTCGCATCGGGTCGGTAAGAAACTGTGGCGTTGATGTTCCAGAATTGGCGCAAGTCTCGCGTAACTTGCACGTTGAGCGCCTCCGCGGCCGCCGCCATCGAGTCTGTTTTCACCGTCCCCGTTGTATCGACAAGCACTACCTTGATTTGCAACATTGAAGCTCCCAACTCCCTTAGACGTCGCCAAAGAAAAGACGGCACCAATTCCACGCCATAGTTGACTAAAAGTGCCCAGCTAGCCCCGCCTTGTAATCATGCGTTATGACATAGGTGTTCTCATCGCGGCCGTTGGTGTATTCTAATGTTGCGCTGAAATATTTCTTCGTATCAAAATAGATCTGCAACAAGCTGTCGAAATAACTCAAATTACGGTACGAGCCATACGTGCCGTACAATGCGGTTTCTGTCACGCTCAGAGAGAAAGTAGGAAGGCTGGAAGGGGTTGCAATGAACGCATATCCAAACCTCGAGCCGACCCTGTCAAAATTCTTATTATGCGCAATGTACGCCGGATTGCCGCGATCTTCATAAAATCCGAGATCGTTGCGCAAATCGAAAAGCAGCTGGCCATTGACGTGAGGGAAGAGGTCGCTTCCGGGATAAATGTTTATCATCGTGTTTAACGGCGGGAACGGTGCAGTAGCGCCAGCGTCGAGCCAAGGAGCAAAGACGGTCTGCACGCTAGTCAATTCACTGTGCATCGTAGTCCCGTCCACCTGTTGTAGTTTAAAAATCAGTTGGCCAAATCCATTAATCCCTTGAATGTTCGCGTCATACAAAAATCCACCAGCAACGAAATTTGTCGGAGCGAGTACGCGTGGTTTCAAGTGTGTATCAGTGAGCGAAGTATTTGTTGCGGCAAATGGGATAATCTCATGGGAGAACGCTGCGTTCGAACTCAGAAGGGGAATGTCGTAACCCAAAGCTGCGGTAACGGTTGTAGTGTTAGTGGGCACCCCGCTTTCGTTTTGTGTGTAATTAGCACTTGCCGAACTTGATTTTGCAAATAGCGGATCCTTCTGAGGTATCCACAGATCATCTGAAACACCGCGAACTCGAACTGACGAATTGACGTCGAGCGGTGAGGACGGCGGTGTCGCGGGCGATTCGTCTTTGCTAGTGCAGTAGATTGGGTTCACGTTATTGTCGGCACTTTGAAAGTACTGCCCCACCGTAATATCGGGGCGGGACGCCCGATAAAAACCCTGGCGGTCCCCGTCCGATACGAACACCGTATAATTTAAATGTACGCTTTCGACAGCCTGCGCGTCTTTCGGTCCACAGCCCTTAAACTTCGGACAAATATTCTCGTCGGTGACGAGCTTAAACCAATTACCCTTGAGGGCGTATTTTAGCGGGTCACTCACGGTCGGCGACGCGTTCGCCAATAACTGGAAGAGCAGGTTGGTCTTATCTACAACCTTGTCGTCGCAAATTGCTGCATGTACTGGGACCAGGCGCGTGTCTTGAACCGAGCTGGCCGTTGATGCTGACGTGGAGGCCTGCACTTGAGCAAATATTGCGGTCGGAAGAAAACAACCTGCAAAGACCAACGCGCCGATACATAATTTGGCGAACACGAGTGCCCCCTGGCCATTCTAAGAACTGCGCCTGAGTTGCTTCACAGCGTTTAACTGCTACGAGCTTTCCCTCTTCCGCTGCCAGATTTTGTTTTGCTAGATTTTTTTTTGCTTTTTTTGGTTCTTCGCGGCTTCTTGCCGGAGGCACCCAGTGCAGCCACCAAGGGCTGCTGAGCTTTAACTTTTGTATTCGCGTTAACGGTTTGAAGGGCGCCCAATACAGTCGATGTTGCGCATTGTTCAACCAAGGCCTGGGTGGGCGTAAAGATGTAGCCTTTGGCTGTTAAGCACGTACTGGTCAAATACAGAATTCTTCCGACCTGCGCTGACGGTAAGCTATAGTCATCCGACATACTTTTGTTTGGATCGGGATGTTGGCCTACAACTTGTAAAAAAGCAGAGTCAAAGCAATTATTGACATCAGATTCTTGCGACATCGTTTTGCTCCAGAAAATTAACTCGGCACGCCTATTATGTTATCTAGGTGACCGACGCTGCCTGGTTCGATGACGCACAACCCGCTCCGGGAACCTCCTCGGAATTTACTGGTTGCTTTTCCCCAGCGAGCGAAGCAATCGCCATATGCAGAAGATGCAACCGCGATATCGCTCAAGGCCCGGACGTCCTGCAGCGCGTAGGACAAATAAGCCACTATCAATTTGCGGTTCGGCGCTTCTTCGAGCTTGCTTTCATTCCCTTGAGACACGCCAGACCCCCAATCTGCATCGAAAGCGATCAACGACTACGACCGCGTCTGTCTTCCCCCTCCTGACAATTCATCCAATTCAGCGGCCTTTTGCATCAAATCCACGCCAATCGCCTCGAGTTCATGCGCGGTGGGTACATGTGGGCAATCACGAGCAAGCCGAACGCAGCGCTGCGCCTGCTCTCTCAAGTAAGATGCATCAACCCAGATCCATGCGTAACTGTCGGTGGATTTTGGCATTTCCGACTATCCGTTGGGCATGTCACCACAGTGGCGCGGCCATCGATATGAGCCAAATGGATCACCCACCCGATCAAATGGCTCATCGGCTTCGATCAAAAGTATCAGGCCTCTGGTGGATTTTGGTCATTCAGGCGTCAATGCCGGCGGCATTGCGTGAGCAGCCTGCTTTCGCACCGAAACTGCGTATTGGCCGGGTTTCCGGTCCGAAACGGAGTTCGGCGCGACCACCGTGCGGTGAAAACACTCCCAGTCTGCGGAGCTGATTTGTTCCATATCCTTGACGACGTAGTTTTGGAGAAATCTATCCGAATAGACCTCCTTTCGGACCGGCTGAACTTGCAGAAACGGAACGTCGCTGCGGAATTCCACCGGAATATCGGTCTTGAGAATTTTTATGTTGTCGAAGAGCGGACCAAACCACGTGTCGGTTTCGATAATGCCTTCGAAGGTCTGATACGACAGGGACTTGGGATAGTTTGCGGCGCCGCGCACCAACAGGCTCCAGCCCGGCGCGGTCCTGGCGATGCAGCCGGTCCAGACCTGTAAGCCGCCGGGCTGAAAGGAGGCCGTGAGAAACGGCGGCGAAAATCCCCGCGCGCTATCCGGTGCGGATTTGTCGAACTGTTCGCGAAATCCCGGGAATTGCGCAGTCTCTCGCGTGAGCGGGAGCCATTCGTCGATCCCCTCGTAGGTCCACAGGATGTCATGTCCATCCCAGACGACCTTGAAGGTAACGGGAATAAAGACGTACCAGCCAAAGGCTGACGCGCTCGTCATTGCTTCGCAATAGCGAAGCGCCCTTACCGGAATGGCGCCCCCAACCGCACGGTCAGCCCGGCGTGGCGGCCGCGAAGTCGGAACCATCTGAAAGAATTCGACGAGGGGTTGTGTATTGGGCTCAGAAGCGGCCATGGTTCACTCCAACGAAGCATTCGGCGATTGCAGGAAAGCCCATGGGAGCCGAGCGACCGGCTCCCATGGAAGTGATGCGCCTACTTGTGGAAGACCGGCGCGGAATCACCGAGATAGACCTTGCCCGGGCTGGCGGTCGCGCTGTCACGCGCCACCTTGTCGCCCGCGCGAATAGGGCGGGTGTGGAAGACTGGTGCGGAGTCGCCGAGATAGACTTTGCCCGCGCTGGCGGTCGTGCTGTCACGCGCCACCTTGTCGCCCGCGCGCGTGGGGCGCAATGCGATTGTCGATTCGTTCGAATGGTCACGATCCGTCGCTTTCATGAGATGTCTCCATGTTTTTCGGAAAGGCTGTCTTTCCGACACATGATTGCTAGGTTTGTTTCGAACAAAGGCAATGACCCTTCCGTCTCAATCAACGCGCCAAATGACTGGCCATTTGATCGCCCCCGAACCGAAAGTTTGGACCGGCTAAACGTTCGAGCGCTTTATTTCACGCGTCGCCGTGCCAATACTCCGGGCATGAAAAGCAGCCGCGCTTCCGCCGGAAAACTTGTGGTCGTGATCGACGACGACACGCTCGTCCTTGAGGCCACTGGCGGCCTGTTACGGTCGTGGGGTTTCCAGGTCGTCACGGCTAAAGACTTTGGTGAGGCGCTTCGGCAGCTAGCCCATATCCGGCGTCGGCCGGATTTGATCGTGTGCGACTACCGTTTGTCGAAAGGTGCCACCGGGATCGACGCCATCGAAGGGCTCCGTTGCGCCTTTGAAATCCCGGCGCTGCTCATCAGCGGGGATTCGGGTTGTCCGCGCAGCGATCTGAGCCGGGACGGCTATCAACTCTTACACAAGCCGCTGAGCGCCGAGATGTTTCGCGCGGCGCTGATCGACGCCTGCGTACTTCAACACTAGGCAGTTGGATGCGTAGAGAAGAGAAACGCCCCGACGCGGCGAGCTTAGCCCTGCTCCTGCTGCTTGGGCTACTTTGGGGAATGCCCTATGCGCTTACAAAGCTTTCCCTCGCGACGATACCGCCGATTACGGCGGTCGCGGCGCGTGTCTCGCTGGCCGCGGTGGCACTCTGGATTTACGTATTCATCGCCGGCTGCGAGAAGCCGCGATGGCGGGAATTCGCGCCGCTGCTTTTTGTGCAGGGCTGCCTTACCTGTTTGATTCCGCACACGTTGATCGCCATCGGCCAGCAATCGGTGGACAGCACGCTCGCGGCTATTCTGAACTCCACGACCCCGCTTTATGTGTGTCTCATGAGTTTGGGCTCAAGCCAGCAGGAGCGATTGACGCCGGGGCGCTGGTTCGGCGTCGCGCTGGGGCTGTGCGGCGTCGCGATAACAGTAGGCGCCGGAGCGCTCGGTGGGCTTGGTCGCGGGACAGTCGGGCAATCGGCCATTATCCTCGCCACATTCTCGTCCGCCGTCGGAGTTATCTATGGACGCAAGCTCAATGAAATCACTCCGGAGATTGCCGCGGCCGGAACCCTGACATCTGCCGCTATCGTACTCGTTCCGCTTTGCCTTTTTGTTGAAGAGCCGCTTGCAGCGGCTCCTTCATGGACCTCCATCGGCGCCTTGCTGGCTAACGCGTTCGGCGCAACATCGCTCGGTTTTGTAATCTACTTTCGTCTCATCCGTACAATTGGCAGCGTAAGCACATCGAGCGTCGGCTATCTCAAGCCGACTGTCGGCGTACTGATCGGATGCGCGCTGATGTCCGAGCCCGTGACATGGACTGTCGTCATTGGCCTGGTCGCGACCCTCATCGGCATCGCGGCGATCATACAGCCGGGCTTAGGCCGGACTTTCCCGGGTTTCCTGGCACCTTCGGATGTTCTAAAGCGCAATGCGTCGGCGGAACAAATCTGATTACAGGTCATCCGCCGGCGGGCGGATTTCATTCAATCACGCTATCGGCGCCGGCAAGGAGGACGCGGGAAACCTCCAAACCCTGTGACTTCGCCGTTTTGAGATTAATCGCCAGCTCGATCTTGGTAGGCGCCTGAACGGGCAAATCAGCCGGGTTCGCGCCTCGCAATATGCGGTCTACGTAGTCTGCAGCGCGCCTGAACAGGTCGGCTCCATCAACGCCAAGGGACAACAAGCCGCCCGCTTCAACGAAATACCGGAAAGGGTAAATCGTCGGAATGCGAAACTTGTCGGCGAGCGCGATGATAAGCGTGCGATAAAAAGTGGTGAAATTGTCCGGCATGACGATGATCCCGCTTGTCGGTTCCGACGCGATTTGCTCCATCGCGCGTTCGATATCTTCGCCGTTGTTAACCTGCGTGCTGATCGCCTTGACGTTGAAATCGGCCGCCGCGCTCTCGAACGACGGCAGAAAGGACGAACCGCCCCCTGGCGCGGAACCCGCGTTATAGAGGGCCGCCACCTGCACGAGCCGTGGGACCAGCTCCTTCAAGATCGATAGATATTTGCTGGTGATGCTCGGTTGCTGGAGCGTAAATCCCGTCATGTTGCCGCCGGGCCTAGCCATACTCGCGACGAATCCGCTACCGATCGGATCGGAAACGGAAACAAACACAATCGGTATAGTCCGCGTGAGCTGCTTTAGCTCGGCGCAAACCCCGGTGCTGTGCGCGAGAATACAATCGGGCCCCATCGCCACGAGCTCTTGCGCGTAAGCCCGCATCCGGACCGCGTCGTTATCGGCATAGCGATAGACAATCCGGATGTTGAGGCCGATTGACCAACCTTTTTTCTCAAGCGCTTCCTCGAAAGCGCTCATCCGCCGTTGTATTTCAGTGTCGTTCGCGAGTCCAATGATGACCGCCAGGCTGCGGGGGCGGGACAGATCTTCTGCTACAGCGGGATGCAGCCGGCTTGCCGCCGCCGCTCCCAAAGCGGTCAGAAATACGCGTCGTCCAACTGGTAAATCCATCCTCATCGTCCCGATCAGGCGGGCGCGCTCTCAGGTCGCCAATCTACACAGGTCGTAGTAGTATAAATCACTACCGCATGTTGTCGCGGCCGGCGCGGGGCGTTGGCCCGATCAACCGGTATCGGCATGGGTGACGTGCGCGACGCGTGGAGAAGAATTTGGCCTCAGTCCATGCGAGGACGCCTCTTTCGCAAATACGTCGCTGCGACCGTCGCTGTGGTTTGCCTAGCCCTCGTCATCAACGGATTGATCGATATCTGGTTTTCCTATCGCGAGCAGCGCGCGCTTCTCGTGCGCATCCAGCAAGGCCAGGCGGATTTCGCGGCTGCGGATATCAGCCAGTATTTCCACGAAATCGAAAGCCAGATGGCGTGGATCACGTCGCTGCCATGGAACGCGGACAATCTGGAGCAATGGCGTTTGGATGCGGTGCGCCTGATGCGCCAGGCGCCCGCGATCACCGAACTCACGCAACTTGACGGCGACGGCCGCGAGCAATTCCGGATGTCGCGCCAGACGAAGGACATGATCGCAAGCAAGGCGGACCATTCCGGAGACCCAGCTTTTGCCGGCGCGATGACGGGCAATTTTTACTACGGACCCGTCTACTACATAGCCGGATCGGAGCCTTACATGACGCTCGCTCTCGCCGGAGCCCGGCGCGACGACGGTGTCATTGTCAGTCAGGTAAATCTCAAATTCATTTGGGATGTGGTTTCGCAGATCAAGGTTGGGCGCCACGGAGTCGCCTATGTGGTCGACTCGCAATCGCGGCTCATCGCGCATCCCGATATCAGTCTGGTCTTGCGAAATACAGACCTCTCACGCCTGCCGCAGGTGCAGAACGTGCACCTCGAATCACAAAGCGGCAATCCGGCTCAAGCCCTCGCCGAGGTTGACCTTCAAAATAAGCCCGTTCTGAGCGCGCACGCGGCCGTTCCGTCGCTCAATTGGACCGTATTCGTCGATCTGCCGATCGACGAGGCTTATGCGCCGATCTATGTGTCCGTCACGCGCTCCGGCGCGCTGCTTCTGGCCGCCCTCGTCCTCGCCTTCACGGTCGGCATTTTCCTCGCTCGCCGCATGATCGTGCCGATCCGCGCGCTACACGAAGGCGCGGCACGGATCGGCGGCGGCGATCTCACGCAGCGCATTTCCATCAAGACCGGCGACGAGCTTCAGGAATTGGGCGAGCAGTTCAACAAGATGGCGAGCCGGTTGGAAGATTCGTATGCGACGCTTGAGCGGAAGGTCGAGCAACGAACGCGGCAGCTCGAAGTCGCCAACGAGGCAAAATCGCGCTTCCTGGCCGCGGCAAGTCACGATTTGCGCCAGCCGCTCCACGCCCTCGGCCTGTTTGTCGCGCAGCTGCATGGACGGATGCGAACCGAGGAGCGCAAACGGGTCATCGATCGCATCGAGACGGCTCTTGCCGCGATGAAGGAACTGTTCAATGCCCTGCTCGATATCTCAAAGCTTGACGCCGGCGCGACGACCAAAAACGTCACCGATTTCCCTGTCGCAAAACTCCTAAGCGGCGCGGAGACGACATTCGCGGAAGCCGCCCGGGAAAAAGGACTATCGTTCCGCGTGGTGGAGAGCCGCACATGGGTCCGCAGCGACTTCATCCTACTCGAACAGATCGTGTTCAACCTGATATCGAACGCCGTGCGCTACACGCATCGCGGCGGCCTTGTTGTCGGATGCCGCCGCCGAAAAAATCGCCTGCGGATCGAGGTGTGGGATACGGGGCCCGGAATCCCGGCCGACCAGCATGAAAAGATATTCGGCGAGTTCTATCGTCTCGGCGAGCCCGATCGCGACCGCCGCAC
>Ga0209517_10010164_pt1 | contig 10546 bp, 9 predicted proteins | sample PeaSoiMetSII2010_FD_187695 | JGI IMG/M metagenome (GOLD analysis project Ga0209517, IMG submission 187695) | Peat soil microbial communities from Weissenstadt, Germany - SII-2010 (SPAdes) (version 2) | ecosystem: Environmental > Terrestrial > Soil > Wetlands > Peat | place: Germany: Weissenstadt... | reverse complement strand
GGGCCGGGAGACGGACATCCTGACGGTCTATCGCCAGCTTCAGGGGATCATCGGCTCTCCCCGGGGGCCGGCGCATGGCCCGGCCAAGCCCGGGGAACAGCGCCGCAGCGCCCTGGACAGCACCCGGGCCGGGAAACTGCTGGACTGGCAACCCCGCCTGTCCCTGGCCGAAGGGCTGGCCCGCACCGTGGCCGCCTTCCGGGAGCGGGGTTGAAGTCTGAGCCAATTTTCGGGTCGCATCCTCCCCAAGGTTTATCTCCCCTTGTCAGACCGAAGAAAGAGATTTAAAATCAAAGGCTGTTTGCCATCCAGGGGCGACGCACAGGCTTCCAGCCGGTGATGGGGCCGCCCGTGTAGAGGGGGCCCTGCCGCGGCCCTCAGGTTTGCAATCCCCAAGAAGTCTTGAACGGATGGGAAAGGCATGGAAATGATGATCGAAGTCCGGGACCTGACCAAATATTACGGCCCGCTGCTGGCCGTCGAACACCTCGACTTTCAGGTGGCGGCCGGGGAGATCGTGGGGTTCCTGGGTCCCAACGGCGCGGGCAAGACCACCACCCTGAAAATGCTGGCGGGTTATCTATCCCCCACCTCCGGCACCGCCCGGATCAACGGCTTCGACTGCGTCGAGCAATCCCTGGAGGTGCGGCGTTCCCTGGGGTATCTGCCGGAGAACGTCTCCCTCTATCCGGACCTGACGGTGGTCCAGTTCCTGCGGTTTGCCGCCCAGGCCAAGGGGGTGGAGGCTGCGGGACAGGCGGTGGAGATCCGCCGGGTCATGGCCTCCTGCGGCCTGGAGGAAGTGAAGGGCAAGCTGGTGGCCGCCCTGTCCAAGGGCTTCCGGCAACGCCTGGGGCTGGCCCAGGCCCTGCTGCACCAGCCCCCGGTGCTCATCCTGGATGAACCCACCATTGGCCTGGACCCCTTCCAGATCGTGGAGATTCGCGAGCTCATCAAAAATCTGGAGGGCGCCCACACGGTGATCCTGAGCAGCCATATCCTGCCGGAGGTGGCCCAGTTGTGCCACCGGGTGATCATCATCAACCGGGGCCGGATCGTGGCCAGCGATACCCCGGAGAATCTCTCCAGGCAATTGGGCCAGGGCGCCCGCATCAGTCTGGCGGTGCAGGGCCCGGAGGCCCAGGTTGCCGCAGCCCTGCAGGCGGTCCCGGGGGTGGACCGGGTGAATAGCCGCGGAGAGGGCCGCTACCTGGTGGAGGCCGGCAATGACCAGGACTTGAGACCGGAATTGGCCAGGTCGCTGGTGCAGCAGGGCTTCGGCCTGCTGGAGTTGAAAGCCCAGGAATTCACCCTGGAGGAGGTCTTCCTAGACCTGGTGACTGAGGAGAAGACCGAGGCGGAGTCATGAAAAATTTCGGCGGTTTTGCGGCATTGCTCAAAAAAGAGCTCATCATCTATTTCGCCGGCCCCATTTTTTACATCACCGGCTTCTTCTTCCTGGTGCTGACCGGATACTTTTTTTACGCCAACGCGGTCTATTATGGGATTACCAGCCTGGCGGCGGCGGCCCAGGCCACCAACCCCGAGGTGGCGGCGCAACTGAATCCCCAGAACATGGTTTACCAGCCTCTGTTCATGGTGCTGGCCATCATTCTGATGTTTTTGGTGCCCCTGCTCACCATGCGCCTGTTAGCCGAAGAGAAGCGGTCCGGGACCGCGGAACTCTTGTTCACCTATCCCCTGGCGGACTGGTCCATCATCCTGGGTAAGTTCGCGGCCGCCTTCCTGATCTTCCTCATCTTCCTGGCCTTCACCGCCAGCTACTCCCTGGCTTTCTGCTTCATGGCCCGGGTGGATTTGGGCGCCCTGGCCGCCGGCTACTTGGGGGTGGCGCTGCTGGGGGCTGCTTTTCTGGCCCTGGGCCTGTTCGCCTCCAGTCTCACGGAAAATCAGATCATCGCCGGGGTGATAGGCTTTGCCCTGCTCCTGCTGCTCTGGGTGGTTGGCTGGGCGCAGGAGCTGGGGGGGGGAGGCGCCCTGGGCAGGGTTATGCAGTTTTTATCGCTGACGGAGCATTACGAGAATTTCAGCAAAGGGGTGATCGATACCCGGGATCTGGTATATTACGCCAGCTTCATCTTCTTCTTCCTCTTCCTCACCAAGAGGCAACTCGAATCCCGGCGCTGGAGAGCATAAAAGTGGACCCACTGGACGGACTCAAGAACCGCAAAGTAGTTTACGGCGCCGGCTCCCTGGCCTCGGTGCTGCTGGTGGCGGGAGTTCTCATCGTCGCGGCCTTGCTGGCCGATTGGCACCAGGTGCGCTGGGACCTGACCCGGGAGCGGAGCCAGTCTCTTACCCCGGTCACCCGGAACCTGCTGAAACAGGTGGACCGCCCCCTGGCCCTGACCGCCTTCATACCCGAGGGCTCCCCCGGGCGGGAACCCATCAAGGACCTGCTCCAAAGGTATGCTTACTACAACCCCAAGGTGAGTTGGCAATTAGTGGACCCGGAGCGGGAACCCCTCAAGGCCAAGGAGGCGGGCTACCGCTTTACCGGCAATGTCCTCCTGGAATATGAGGGCCGGCGCCAGATGGCGGACCGCCCCGACGAGGACAGCCTCAGCAACGCCCTGCGCCGCGTTTTGCAACCGCGGCGCCAGAAGGTCTATCTCCTCAGCGGGCATGGCGAGCGGGACCCGGCCGACCAAGGGGACAGCGGCCTGCAAACGGCCAAACAGGCCCTGGATAACGAGGGCTATGAGGTTGCCGGCCTCAACCTGGTGACCCAGCCCGAGGTGCCCCAGGATGCCGCGGCGGTCATCGTGGCCTCTCCCCACAAGCCACTCCTGAGCGGCGAGGTGGAGGCCCTGAAAGGCTACCTGAACCGGGGCGGCCGCCTGCTGGTGATGCTGGAGCCCTTCCAGGATGCCGGGCTGAAAGATTTCCTGGCGGGCTACGGCATCGTCCTGGATGACGGCGTCATCCTGGATGTCAACCAGGTCAGCCAATCCCTGCACCTCAGCGCGGTCATGCCCCTGGCGGTGCGCTATGGTCCCACCCGGATAACCCGGGATTTTAAGAACACCCTGACCATTTACCCCATGGCCCGCCCCCTGGCGCTGGGCAAGGATATGCAAGGGGTGGTCTTGCAGACCCTGGTGAACAGTATGGCCAGCAGCTACGAGAAACTAGGCCAGGCATGGCTGAAGGGCGGCAAAGGGAACTTCGATCCCAAGACGGACAAGAAGGGACCGTTCATCATCGGGGCCCTGGCAGAAATCAAGCCGGAGGGGAAGCCCGGACCTCCCGCAAAAGAGCCGCAACCGGTCGCCGGGCAGCCGGCGGAAAAGGACCAGGGCTATCTGGCGGTTTACGGCAGCGTGGATTTTGCCTCTAACCCCTACTTCAATCTGTTGGGCAACGGTGACCTGTTTTTGAATACCGTAAACTTCCTGGCCGCGGAAGAGCAGCAGATCATGGTGCGGCAAGCCTCGAAGGCCCAGCTCCTGGTGTTAACGGGCCGTGAGCTCTGGATCCTGCTTCTGGCCAGCATGGTCTGGGCCCCGCTGGTGATGCTGGTGGCGGGGATCCGGGCCTATCGGCTCCGGAGGTCCAGGAAGTGAACCCCCGTCGGCTGATTCCCTATGCCGTGGTCTTCCTGGTTCTGGTGGCGACCTACGCGGGCCTGAGGTGGCAGCAGGTCCAGCGGGAGGCCCGGGAGATCAAGGCCAAACAGGTGTTTGCTTTCAAGACCGGCGAAATCAGCGCCATTACCCTGAAAAGGCCTGGCGGGGAGATTCAGTTGACCCGACAGGGCAAGGACTGGGAGATCACCCAACCCCAGCCGGCCAAGGCCGACGCCACCACGGTGGAGGAGATGTTGCGGCAGTTGGCCGACCTCAAGATGGTGCGGGACTTGGGGCCCGGGGATCTCAAAGTCTTCGGCCTGGACCAGCCGGCCTTGCAGGTCTCCTTCATCGCCCAGGGGCAGCAGCACCGCCTGGCGTTGGGGGCAGCGGTCCCGGCGAGCCAGGGCTTCTATGCCCGCAAGGACGAGGCCCCCGGCGTCTTCATCATCGCCGCCGGAGCCCGGGATTCCCTGAACCAGCAACTATTTGCCCTGCGGGATAAAAACCTCTGGGCCTTTAATGCGGACCAGGTTAAGTCCCTCAGGATTCGCAACGATCAGAACCAGGTGGATCTGGAGAAGGGCAACGGCAATACCTGGAGCTGGGTAGGACGGCCCGAGATGCGGGTGAGCTCTCCGCGGCTGGGGCGGTTGCTGCAGGAGCTTTCCGGGGTGCAGGTCACCGAGTTCCCCGCGGCCCCTCCCTCGGACTTGCAGGCCGCGGGCTTGGCCCCCCAGGCCAGGATGGAAGTCACCATTGCCAGCCCCCAGGGGAGCGAAAGTCTAGATTTGGGGTCCCAGACCCCTAATGGAGTATATGCCCGGCGAGGGGCCCAGGGGCCGGTGGTTCTGGTGGCCCGGGATCTTCCGGAGAAGATTCAGCAAGGGGTGGCCAACCTGGAAGACCGGCGGCTCTGGACCGGCCTGATCCCGGAAGTGGGCCAGGTGGCCTGGGGGCCCCCAGGGCAAACCTGGACCGCGCGGCGGGAAGGGGAGGGCTGGAAGATCACCGGGCCGAACCGGGCCGCAGTGCAGCAACCCGCCTACCGTTTGGAGATGGCCCTGAATGGCTTGCAGAGGCTGGAATCCTCTCGGCTGGTCAACTTGCCCCAGGCCGGCGCCCCGGCCACCCCGGTCTTCGTGGTGGATCTCTCGGACCAGACCGGCAAGCCTCTCTTCCATCTGGAGCAGTTGGGTAATTTGGCAAAGGGCCAGGCGGAGACGGAAGTCCGCGCCACCTCCGGAGGAACCACGGTGACCGCGGTCATCCCCCCAGAGGCCTTCGCCCGGTGGCAGGAGGAGATGACCCGGCTCACCGCGCCGCCGCCAGCCGAAAAATGATCACTCAGATCCGAGATAAGCCTAAAGATCGGGCCGGGCGCCTCCGCCTTTTACCGGGCAAATTTCCCGGGCCGGCGCCGCCCCTCCCCAAGCCAAGACATGCTATAATTTAACCTATGATTCTGCTGACCAATGACGACGGCATTTACGCCCCGGGCCTGTGGGCCCTTTATCAGGAATTGCGCCAACTGGGAGAGGTGTCGGTGGTGGCCCCGGAGAGCGAACAGAGCGCCGTAGGCCACGCCATCAGCCTGATTACCCCCCTGCGGGTCAAAAGAGTCAGCCTGGACGGCGGGGTCCAGGGTTGGGCGGTGAGCGGCACCCCGGCGGACTGCGTCAAGATCGCCCTGTCGGAGCTGCTGCCGGAGCCCCCGCAAATGGTGGTCTCAGGCCTCAACCTGGGTCCCAACGTCGGGATCAACGTCCTTTACTCCGGCACCGTCTCCGCGGCCACCGAGGCCTCCATCCTGGGGGTGCGGGCCATGGCAGTGTCTCTCAATTCTTATAAGGACGAGGCGGATTTCGCCGCCGCGGCCCGGCTGGCCCGGGAGACGGTGGCCCGGCTGTGTTCCTGGCCCGGCTGGAAGAATGGGGTCTGCCTCAATATCAACCTGCCGGCCCTGCCGCCGGACCGGGTCCTGGGACTCAAATTCACCCGGCAGGACGCGAGTCCCCTGGTGGAGCACTACCAGCGCCGGGTCGATCCCCGGGAACACGTCTATTATTGGCTGGCGGAGATCAATGAACGCCGCCCCCCGGACCCGGAGACGGACTACGGGGCCCTGGCCGCCGGCTTCATCTCCGTTACCCCCATTCACCACGACCTCACCGATTACCGCACCCTGGAAGCCCTCAAGACCCATAAGTGGCAGTAAGGATTTTTTCGGGGGGGCCACCTGACGCACCCGGGGCCGCGGCTGCAGGCCCGGAGACTCATTCCCTAATTTTACGGATTTCACTACGGAAGGTTATAGGCGGGTTCCCGCGCCTCCAGCTCCGGGAACTCTCCTGGAGAGTTCTAGCTTTGCGGTCTGCCGGAAGAACTAACTTATATCTGCAACTCTTTAATAATCATTAATTTTAGATAACCGCCAACCGGAACCGGCGCCACTCCATTACCACTTGGCGTCAAAGAGCTTGGCCACCGGGGCAAAGAAGCCGCCTTCGGGCTCCTTGTCGGGGCGAGCCAGGATCTTCTGGCACTCGGCGATGCGCTTCTGCACCTCGATTTTCTTGGGGAATTCGGGATATTCATCGGCCACGGTCTGGTAACGTTGCAGGGCCGCCTGATAACGTTTGGTCTTGAAGTAGAACTGCGCCACGTAATATTCATGCGCCGCCAAGTCCTGGCGGCACTGGGCCGTGAAGCCGTCCGCCTTGGGGACGAATTCACTTTGGGGATACTTCTTTTTCAAGCGGCTAAATTCTTCCATGGCCTTGGTGGTGAAGGTCGGGTCCCGGTCGATGGTGGAGCGCTGCCGGTAGAAACAGAGACCCTCACGATAGATGCAATAGGGCACCGCCTTGTTGGTGGGATGCAGCTTCTCGAATTCCTTGTAGGCCTGGAGGGCCTCGTCGTATTTCTTCTTGTAAAAATAGGCGTCCGCCAGTTTGATCTGGGCCAGCATGGCCTGGTCGCTGTAAGGATAACGATCCCGCACTTTCTCGAAGGTTTCGATGGCATCTTCGTACTTCTTCTTTTGCAAATCCTCGATGCCCTGGGTGGCCATCACATCCGCTGAGCCGTCGGGTTTCTTGCTCGAGAACCAGCCCTTGACGGTGGAGCAGCCAAAGGTGAAGGTTAGGAATACCAGGGGCAGAAGCAACCTGGCAACGCGGGGGACGTAAGTCTTGCTCTTCATAATTTCACCAAGCCTTCCAGTTAGTTTGCCTCAGTCTGGGCGGCTCCTGCCGCCCCGGGGGGTTCTCCATCTGGCTGCCGCTGGTGATCGAGCGATGTTACCAAGAAGACGTGGGCGCTGCAGCTTATAAGGCTTTTTTCAGGGCATTCTCGATGATGGAACGGGAAACCGCGCCGGTGATCTGGTCCACCACCTGCCCGTTTTTGAAGATGATCAAGGTGGGGATGGCCCGGATGCCATATTTGGCGGGAGTCTTGGAATCTTCGTCGACGTTCATCTTGGCCACCTTGACCTTGCCCGCGTAATCCCGCGCCAGTTCTTCCACCACCGGGGCGATGGCCCGGCAAGGACCGCACCAAGCCGCCCAAAAGTCCACCATGGCCGGAATATCCGACTTCAAGATTTCCTGTTCGAAATCGGCATCGCTCACCTGCAGAAGTTCGGACATCTTACTCTCCTGAGTTGGATTGGCCGCATTGGTCAAATTTTATATGTTAACCGCTTTTTGTCAACGACTTTTAGAACCGCCGGGGAGCCGCGGCTCCACCTCCAGAAAAAAAGCCCGGTCCGGGGACCGGGCTTTGGCGGGCGGGAACCGCCCCATTTTTCCATCCTGGCGGCGATTACTGCGGCCCGCCTCACCCTGCATTTTATTCAGGGGTCAATCGGCTTCCACCTTGGGCCGGGGCAGCAAGCCGGCGGCCTCGACGATCTCCGGGACGTGGTCTTCCCATTCGATGGCCATCAGGTGGATGCCGGAGACGCCCTTGAGGGCCAGGCACTCGTGGATCTGTTCCACTGCGATCTTGATGCCTTCCGCAGCCACCTTATCCTTGGGTACCCCCTTGAGCCGGGTGATGTAGTGATCGGGCACATCCAGGCCGGGGACGAATTTCTTCATATAGTTGGCCATGCCCACGGATTTCAGCGGGGTGATGCCGGCCATGATAAAGGTCTTTTCCGTGAGGCCCATGTCATTAGCCGCCTCCATGAACTTCCGGAAGCGCTCCATGTTGTAAATGCACTGGGTCTGGATGAACTGGGCCCCAGCCGCGATCTTCTTGCCCATGCGCACCACCCGGAACTCCTGGGGGTCGGCGAAAGGGTTGGCGGCGGCGCCCAAGAACATGCGGGGCCGGCCCTGCAACTCGGTGCCGCTCACCAACTTGCCTTCGTCCCGCATGGTCTTCACCGTGTGCAGCAGCATCACCGAGTCCATATCGTGGACGTTTTTGGCCTGGGGATGGTCGCCGAAGGACTGGTGGTCGCCGGTGAGGCACAGCAGGTTCTTGATGCCCAGGGCGGCGGCCCCCAGGACATTGCTCTGCAAGCCGATGCGGTTCATGTCCCGGGTGACCATCTGCATCACCGGCTCTATGCCCATTTCCAAAAGGATCTTAGAGGCAGCCATGGAACAGAAACGCACCACTGCGGTCTGGTTGTCGGTGACATTCACCGCGTCCACGACGTTTTTTAGGTAATTGGCCTTGTGCCGGAAATGCTCGGCGTCGGCCCCGCGGGGGGGGCCGCATTCGCCGGTGACTGCCTTCTGGCCGCTTTTGAAAATCTTTTCCAGTTTGCTTCCCGCAGCATATTCGGCGGTCATTGTTTCAACTCCTCCCGTATCGAGGTGCGCAGCCCGCCGTCGCGGCTGGTGGACCAATCCTTGGACAAATGGACTTCGGTGAGTTTGTGAAGCTCCCCCAGGTTCTGCAGACGATCATAAATGAGCTGCCAGATGCAGGGGATACTGCCCTTGCCCACTTCGCAGAGGCCCTGGGAAGAGCCGCCGCAGGGGCCGTTGAGCAACTGCTTGGCGCAGCGGGTGATGGGGCAGAGGCCGCCGAAATCGTCGATGATGCAGTTGCCGCAGGCCTGGCAAAACTCCTTCCAGACCCCGTGCTCCACGGCGCCGCCAATGCTGGTGGTGTTGACCCCGGGAAAGACCTTGAGGTTGGGGTAGCGGGCCACGATGTACTGGGGCCCGACGCTGCAGGCGATGGAAACCACCGCGTCGGCGTTGGCCACCAGGTCATCCAGAGCCTCGATGTATTCCGGGTCGCACTGCCGTTCGCAGGTATATTCCTTCACCTCCAGCTCGCTGCCCGCGGCCTTGCGGGCAATCCGCAGTTCGGAGGCCAGGATCGCCACTTCCTTCTCACCGCCCACGCAACAAACCGTGACGCAACCTTTGCAGCCGGCCACCACAATCCTTTTCAAATCCTTGACCTTTTCCAGGATTTCCGCCAGGGGCTTTGATTCCCCAATGACCATAGGGTTCCTCCTCTCCCTTAATGCAGAGCAAAAAAAAAGAACTCCCGCCTCCCCCTCCCTTTATTCTATACCGGGTGCGGCGCCGCCCCGGAAGCCGCGGGGTGGGGAAATGGCGGTTGCCGGGCCGCTTCCTGGAACATCGCGGGGATGGGCCTGCCCTCGGACTTGTACATCTATTCACTTAATCTTATGGAGAAAAAAAGGGGTTGTCAAATATAAAAATCCATCGGAATTTCGCTCCCCTGGCTTTCCCAGAGTAAAAAATTTATTGACAAATCCATGGCCGGGAGTTTAAAAGGGAGGCTATGTGAAAAAAAGTATGAGCCCTGGCGTGACTCCATCCAGGAGATGGTCCGCCCAGGGTCGAGTCTGCGATCAGCCCCGGCATTCTTCATGTCCGGAAAAAGACAAATATTATAATACCTTAAGGAGGCGGTTTTATGGCGAAGTACGATCCGGTTAAGCAGAAAGACTGGCAGATTGCGGAAATAGCCGAAGCGGAGATGATCCCCTTTGACGCGATGTGCGATAAGCTGGAAATCCCCAAAGACGAGCGCATCCCTCACGGCCAGAAAATCGGCCGCATTAACTACATGAAGTGCCTGGAGCGCCTGAAAAGCAAACCTGACGGCAAATACATCGAAGTCACCGCCATCACCCCGACTCCCCTGGGGGAAGGGAAATCCACCACCTCCATGGGCCTCATCGAGGGCCTGGGCAAACGGGGCGTCAACGTGGGCGGCTGCATCCGCCAGCCTTCCGGCGGCCCCACCATGAACATCAAAGGCACCGCCGCGGGCGGCGGTATCTCGTTGCTGATCCCCATGACCGAGTTCTCCCTGGGCCTCACCGGCGACATCAACAACATCATGAACGCCCACAACCTGGCCATGGTGGCCGCCACCTCCCGGCTGCAGCACGAGTTCAACTATGACGACGCCCAACTGGCCAAGCGGAACCTGAAGCGCCTGAACATCGATCCCAAAAACTTCGAAATGGGCTGGATCATGGACTTCTGCGCCCAGGCCCTGCGCAATATCACCATCGGCCGGGGCGGCAAGATGGACGGCTTCTTGATGGATTCCAGGTTCGGCATCGCGGTGTCCTCGGAAGTGATGGCCATCCTGGCGGTGTTCACTTCCCTGGCGGACCTGAAAAAGCGGCTGAATGAAATGGTGGTGTGCTACGACAAGAAGGGCAACCCCGTCACCACCGGCGACCTGGAAGTGGGTGGCGCCATGACCGCCTGGATGCTGCCCTCCATCAACCCCACCCTGATGCAGACCGTGGAGAAGCAGCCCTGCTTCGTGCACGCCGGTCCCTTCGCCAACATCGCGGTGGGTCAGTCCTCCATCGTCGCCGACCAGATCGGCCTGAAGCTGTTTGATTACCATATCACCGAGTCCGGCTTCGGCGCCGACATCGGCTTTGAGAAATTCTGGAACGTCAAATGCCGGTTCAGCGGCCTCATCCCCCA
>Ga0209517_10010163_pt1 | contig 10548 bp, 15 predicted proteins | sample PeaSoiMetSII2010_FD_187695 | JGI IMG/M metagenome (GOLD analysis project Ga0209517, IMG submission 187695) | Peat soil microbial communities from Weissenstadt, Germany - SII-2010 (SPAdes) (version 2) | ecosystem: Environmental > Terrestrial > Soil > Wetlands > Peat | place: Germany... | reverse complement strand
CGGAGCGGCGTGAACGCATGGGCGCGTGGCTAAAAGATCAAAAAGAAAAGTTTCTCGGTCTCACGCCACACAATCAAATAATTCGCTCGACGAGGTTGACGCCGGATCACCCCGCTGCTAGACCGTCTGTGCCATCTGAAACTTTGAAACATGAAGGGAAAGACAATGGCACAAGCCCAAACTGAAACCAAACTTCGTTTGCTCACGCCGCGATTTCGCGTGAGCTTCCCGCAAGTATGGCATAAGAAAGCGTTCAAGGAAGGCGACACAGGCCGCTTTTCTCTGACAGCACTTTTCGAGCCCGCAACTTTTACCGACAAAGACAAAGAAAAGTTCAAGACGCTTATGGCGGCTTGCAACGCCGTCGCGTTGAAAGAGTGGAAGAAGTCTTATCAGGACGTGAAAAAGGACGGCGGTTACACGTTGCCGTTTCACCGTGGTGATGAACAGAACAAGTGGGGCCGGGGTCCCGGCATCGTGTTTTGCACGCTCGCAGCGGTAATTCGGCGTCCGGGCATTGTGGACAAGAACGGCGATACGATGACCGAGGACGGCGAGGAAGAATTCTACTCTGGCTGTTACGCTCGCGCGTCAGTCAATCCCTACGTGCCGAAGGGGTGGCGCAAGACTATGGCGCTCGGGTTGAACAATCTTCAAAAGCTCGGTGACGGCGAACGTCTCGACTCGTTCTCGTCCGCCGAGGATGACTTCGGCAGCGACCCCGCTGAATATGCTGGCGAGGACGACGATCTACTCGGTGCCGAATCTGCCGAGGAAGAATTCGCCTAAATTCATTGCGACGGTCCGCGCACGCGACGCGGAATGCCGCATAGGCGAAAGCTGGGCAGTGGGGACGCGCGTCGTTGCGCACCATGTCGCGTCCCCCACTGTCAACTCAAAGGTTGACATGCCGCATCCGGTTGTAAATACAAAAATTGACATGCTCACCGAGGCCATCGAAGGCTTAGCGGTCGCTGTCCACGCGGAAGATTATGACTCGGTAGTTGCCGCGCGCAATATTTTATCTGATGCGCTCCGTGAATTCCTAGCTCCAACTCTGCGCGTTGTCCGCCACATTGATCTTAGCCCCACAGCGCAGACAGATACTCCCGCACAAAAAGCATGACGATCTATCTCGATTTTGAAACGCGCGGCGTTGTCGATTTGAAACGTGTTGGCGCTACACGCTACGCAATGGACGAGCTGACGCAAGTCCTATGTTTTTGCTGGTCATTCAATCAAGAACCGCAAGTCAATCTCTGGCACCGCGATCACCCGTGGATTGTCAAAAGCGAATTTCCTCAAGAGCTTTGCGACCGCATCGCCAGTGGCGAAATTGTCGAGGCGCACAACGCTGGTTTTGAGCTTGCGGTGTGGGAGTATACTTTAATGCGCGAATTTCCCGAATTTCGTGAATTTCCGCTGACGCTAGAGCAGATGCGGTGCAGCGCTGCGAAAGCATCGTGTATGTCGCTGCCCCGCGCACTCGGTGACGCCTTACTCGCTATTCATGCACCACTTGAATTTCAGAAATCGAAGGCGGGCGAAAGACTCATTCCACTATTGAGTAATCCGCGGCCGCGTAGACGCAGTAAGCGTGATAAGGCCGAAAAAATAGAATATGAATGGAGTGAAAACGAGGACGATCATCGCGCGAATTGGAAATATTGTGCGCAAGATATTGTCGCTGAACGCTACCTGTCGAACTGGTGCCCGGAGATGACACCGCGCGAGCTAGATTATTGGTTCATGGACCAGCGCATGAATCAGCGAGGTATCGCGCTCGATAAGACCGCCGCAATTGTCGCGCTCAAAATGTGCAAGAGCGAAACAGAACGACTCGACGCTGAAATGATGAAAATTACGGACGGTGAAGTGCCCGGTGGCGCGAAACGTAAAAAATTCTTGGGATGGGTCAATCGCCAATTAGGCAGCGATGGATGGTTGCCCAACACGAAGGCGGACACACTCAGCTTCGCTTTACACGGCGTCCCGACAAAAGCCGGGGAGGCAGCTAAGATTGCTCGCGCGCCGGAAATGAAACAGGAATGGGACAACAACGCAATCATAATTGGTACTGATAAGACACGCGATATTCGCCGTTCGATGGAAATTTGCATGGAAGTTAACCGGACTTCCAACTCAAAATATTCGGCGATGCTTAATTCCGTTTGCCCGGACAACCGACTCCACGACATCATGCTCTACAATGGCGCGGACCGTACCGGCCGCTGGTCCGGTAAAGGCGTGCAGCCGCACAACTTCGTGCGCGGCTACTCAAAAGACATGCCGAAAGTTTGGGATGATATTTTCCTCGCTGACCGCGATTGGATTAAAGTCGTGTGGGGCGATCCATTGCCCGTGCTTGCCAAGGCGTGTCGCGGTGCGCTCGTGCCGTCATTTGGATACGAATTCTATACGGCCGACTTCAATGCTATCGAAGCACGCAAGCTCGCGTGGATGGCGAATTGCATTTCGCAACTGAAGCTATTCGCGGAAAAGGGCGATCCGTACATCGCCATGGCGATAGCGATTTATCAGCGTGAATTGAATAAGAAAGATAATCCCGACGAGCGGCAACTTGGCAAGCGCGCGGTGCTCGGTCTCGGGTACGCGATGGGATGGGAGAAATTCCAAACGACAATCTGGAACGAGGAAGGTATTCAGCTTGATGACGAATTCTGTCAGATGGTTGTCAGCGTCTATCGCAAAGAACAATGCCCGGAAATGCCCGTGTTGTGGAAAGACATCGGCAACGCAGCGATCAGCGCCGTGACGGACGGCGGCGAATGGCCCGCTGGCGGCGATCCGCTCACCGGGCAGGGTCAAATTTCGTACTTCATGAACGATCATTTGCCGTTTCTACATTGCCGCCTGCCGAGTGGCCGCTTGCTCGCGTACTTATTCCCCGAGGTTCACACTAAATTGACGTGGCGCTTTCACGCGACGAATGAGCGGGGCAAAAAATGTTTTGTCAGCTTCCCATCACACCGGGATGCGCCGATGTTCCGCGCCCGCGGGCACGCTGAGAAGATGGCCGAGAAGCAGCGCAAGACGCTATTACCCGAGGCCCCCGAGTCATTTCTGTCTCCCCACTTGTCATTTATGGGCCGACACATCATCACGAAGAAATGGATACGTCTCGGAACGCACGGCGGGTCATTGACCGAGAATGCGGACCAAGCATCGTCGCGCGACTTGCTCGCCGAGGCGATGTACCGGGTTGACCAGACCGGAATTTTCAGATTACTGTTGTCGATCCACGACGAGGTTATCGCGGAAGCCCCCATAGGCACGGCGACTGTCGAAGAATTCGAGGCGCTAATGTCAGAGGTTCCGCTATGGGCGGCTGGAATGCCAATATCGGCCGAGGGCTGGCGCGGGCCGAGGTTACGAAAATGATCGGCATCATCGAGCAACTCGATCACGCGCGGAAAATTATGACGCACCCGGAAACCTCGCACGCGGAAGCACTCGCAGCGGCAGGCGAGGCGCTTGTCGCCGCCGGTAAAGCCATAGCCGAACTAAATTCCCGGCGCTTCACGGAGCCTCTTGACAATCCCTTGCTGCGTGGTACGGGCTATAGAACGGAATTGGACGAAGACGCCAAGCTCATGCGGTTTTCGATTTTTCATGGCGCGGCCCAAAACATCTTAGCGTGGATGACTTTCCCGGTCGAAGAAATCTATGTGTTATCCTCGAAATGTTTGCGCGCCTACGACAAGCTTGAAGGGATAAAATGAGAGTCCCCGATTCCGCTCTGCGCTACTTTCAAAAGAAATTCATGCTACTCGCTATCTCGGAGCCTGACGAGATCATTGGGCACAACGCGCGCTCGCGTAAGCGTGACGGCCATCCATTTGTGGTGGATCGGCCGTTTCTATTGCGCTGGTTTATACGGCCGAAAAATGATCGACACAACATTTACTTTCATTGCTTTTGCCGCGATGACGAAGATCGCGCGCTGCGCGATCATCCGTGGTGGAATGTATCGCTGTTGCTGCACGGTCAGTATATCGAAGTTACCGGCGTGTTCGATAAGAATGATAAGATCACCGGCTTCAAGCGCACACTCTACCGCGCGGGTGATTTGAAAATTCGGCGCGCTACTGACGCGCACCGTGTCGAATTGCAAAAGGACAAACGCGGCAATCCAATTCCGTGCTACTCTCTTTTCATGACCGGCCGTGTTTCCCGTAAGTGGGGATTTCTCTGTCCGACCGGATGGCGAAGTTCCACTGAATTCCACGACAAGAAAGGTTGCATAAATGACTGACTCTATCGCCGAGAAAATTGCGCTAGAACATCCGACGGATACCGCGTATCGCGCGGCCGAATTTATTGAAACATACACCGGCCGCAAATTCTATTCACTTGAGCCGTCCGCGAAAGACGTGTCGGTCATCGACATCGCGCACGCGCTCTCAAATCAGTGCCGTTACTCCGGTCACACTGAGTCGTTCTATTCGACGGCGCAGCACTGTTGCATTCTCGCTAGTTACGCCGAGAACGTCATGGGCGGCAGCGCCCTCGATTGCTTGCAAATTTTGATGCATGACGCGGCAGAAGCTTACCTCGTGGACATCGCGCGACCAATCAAGCAACACATGCCGGACTTTCGCAAGTGGGACAAGAAAATCCAATTCACGATTCGGGAATGGCTCGGCTTAGCCGACGTGGCTATCCCGCCATGGCAAGACGAACTAGACACGCGCATCATCGTTGACGAACGCGCACAAGTCATGGCGGATAGTGACAACGATTGGGGCATGAGCGGCGTCGAACCGCTGCATGTTAAGGTCGAACCGTGGCCGTCGAAGATGGCCGAAAAGCAATTCCTGTTTCGGTACGCCGCGTATATGGACGCCGTATTCGGCAAACCAGCGTATCTCGACGAGAAGTGGGGAGTCACCGGCCTGTTCGTGAAGTGCCACACGAACGGCGGTGAAATCGTCGATGTTCTCGAAGTCGATTTTCTCGGTAAAGTCGCCAAGATCAAACTGCGCAGTGATACCGGCATGCTCGTGCGTGACACTGCCGCCGGAAAATTTCCGCGTCCGGCATGGAAATGGATGCACGGGGAATTTGGACTCGTCATCCCGGAGAAAGTAGCGTGAGTATCGACCGCCCCGACGCGCACACGCTGCAATTTGGCTGTGATGCCTGCCCTGAGATTGTTACGTTCGCCGCCCAAGACGAAGGCGTTGATGACTCACCAAACTTCGTCGTTTCGTGGCAGACGGCGCAAGCGGATGGTTGGATCGCTGAAAAGCATGTCGGCTACGATTGGGAGTACTACTGCCCGGCATGTGCCAAGCTCGCCGCCAAAGACCGGATACCGCGCCACAAATGAAGCGGTGGGCACATCAAGAAAAAGAATTCAAGATCGGGCGAGAGAAGCGCGCCCGCTATCTAATATGGCCGATGCGCTCGGGCAAATCCAAGGCCGTCATTGATAAAGCCGATTATCAGAATGAACGCGGCAATATTCGCGGCGTCATCGTCGTCGCGCCGAACGGTGTGCACCTGAATTGGATCACCGAAATCTACAAGCATTCACTTCAGGACTCGCTCGGGTTCGCGTGGTCTACGCCGAAGCGCGGTGATGTCGAACAACAGGAAAAATTCCAAGCGTTGCTCGCGCACACGGGTCTGAAGTGGTTCACGATCAATATGGAGGCGTTGAAGCATCTCGATTGCCGTCAGGCCGTCAAGCAGTTCATTACCACGTGCGGTGTGACACCACCGGGCTACGGCGTGGCGCGTCGCAAGGCGTTCATGCTCGTGGTTTCCGAAGCGCATCATTTCGGCAGGCCCGGCAGCAAGCGCACGTACTTCGCGCGTTCGCTCGGGCACCATGCCGCGTTCCGGGAGAATGAGTCGGGCACACCCGTCCTGAATAGCCCGCTGCGTTCATTCTCGCAGTACGAAATCTTAGAGCCGAGGGCGCTCGGCTATGAGACGTTCACCGATTTTGCGAAGCAGTTTGTCGAGTATGAACCGGCGCGGCCGGGCCGACGCTACAAGAAAGTCAAGGCGTACAAAAATATGCCGCAACTTCGCGCCGCGCTGGCGAAGTGGTCGAGCGTTGTTCTGCGCAACGAAATTCATGACATGCCCGCGCTGCTGCGCACGGAACGTGCTGTTGTTATGAGCGACGCGCAACGGCAAGTCTACATTGAGATGGTCAATAAGCACATCGCGGAAATTGGTTTCAATGAAGTGACGGCAAAGGATGGCGGCGCGCGAGTCCAGAAGTTGCAACAGATTTTGAACGGCTACATTATTGACACGCCGACCGGCCGCGTCATCGAAGTAGACCCGGCTGCGCCAATCTATGACGCATTGCTAGAGCAAATTGAGGGCACACTTCCGGGGAAATCCCTTGTCTGGTGCCGCTACCATGAGGACATCCGCCGTATAAAAAAGTTGCTAACGTTCAAAAAGCATCGCTTCGTCGAATACCACGGCCAGATCACAAACATCGAGGAACGCGAGCGTCAGCGGCACCAGTTTAACGATGACGAGCGTATCTCAGTTTGCATCGGACAACCCGGCGCAGGCGGCGAGGGCCGCGACTTTTCGGGTGCGGAGGCGGTGATATTTTTCAGCGTAGTGCCGAACACGATCATGATGCAACAAGCCGAGGAACGGGCCACCGTCAAGGGCGGCCGGACGGTAACCATAGTCCGAATTCGTACCCCCGGCACGGTTGACGACCGTATGTGGCAGATTGTAGACGATAATATTGCTCTGGCCGACACGGTATCCGGTCGCGGACTGCGCGACTTGCTCCTACAGACGGAAGTGTGATATGGGAGAGAAAATTGACCATCGCGTTTATCGAGCGGCGGATTTGCAGCCGCGTGTCGGTAGCAAAGCGCGAGCGGCGCACACGTATCGCGGCTTCAAGCGCAATCTGAGGTTCGGACGACGACCGCCATGGGTAAATCAGTTTCAAAAAGACGCAGCGCACGCACAAGCAGCTTTGCGCTCGACGTGAGTGGCAGCAAGTGCTTATCGGATGGCCGTTACAACGGCAAAACGAAAGAGCTTGCGGTTACGTTCGCTCGGGATGGCTCGCAGTACATCTATCAGGATGTGCCTCGCTCCGTCGCCAAACAAATCGAGTCCGGCGAGGACTTCAACGATTTAATCCGTGACCAATATGACTACTCTTGACGAAGCAGTGTACACGCTGTTATGGGAAGGTCACTTAGTCTCGGTTGTGAAAATGTTTGACATGATCGGGGAGCCGACACGAAATCCGATGCACGCCTTTTCATGCGTCGCTTTTATCGAAGGTAGTCATCAGGCCGTTTCAGTTCACCCCGGCGAGATCGTCGCCAAACTGGATTATTCGCATGCCGCAATCGCTAATTCAGATCGCCGTTGATTGGGCCACGCGCTGCTTCGGTGTGGACCAGATGAATGATCCCCCGACGCGGGCGCTCCGTTTGGTCGAGGAAGCCGTCGAACTTGCGCAAGCGGTCGGTGTGCGCCAACTCGATGTCAGTGAAACAGTAAACCAAGTCTACAATAAAAAGCCGGGCAATCCATATCAGAAGATGGGCGGTGTCTATATGACGGCGCACCTGATGGCGCACACGCTCGCGCGTAACACGACAATCGGCTACGGGATGCGCAGTCCCTTCTACGACTATGATCCCGAGGAAGTTTTCCTAACAGAGCTTCGCCGCGTGCTCGACAAGGAAGCGGGGGGCCCCGGCGTATATCTGACAAAATTTGAAACGAATATCGTGCGCGATCCCGAAACTGGATTGAATGTGCATGCAAAAGTGCCACACAATGACATGAGTCAGCGTCGTGTACCCCGTTTCGATGACGTAGAAGATTGGGTCCCGGACGAGTACGACGAAGGCGACGGGGGCTAACATGAGCACGGGCGACAAAGACGATCCATATCCCATCGAAGTTGGGAAAGCAAACAACATCATTCAATTGCCACAAGTTGCGCGGGTCATGCGCCGGACGCCGCGCATCAATTCGCGCGATTGGGATATTCCGTATCTCGCAGGATACAGTCAGGACGGCGAGTGGATTTTCATCGACCGCGATCTAAAGATGTGGGTTTATCTCACGAAGCAAATTCTGACGAACCGATTTCTGATCCTGCACGAGCACGTCGAGAAATCTGTCGTATCCGCAATCTTGGAGGCGCGCGGAAAAGAGCTTCAACAAATTCTGAGCCTGCTGAGCATGCTGCGCCCGGATGATGAATTGTATTTCCATTGTCACGGCGTCGCCACCGCCATCGAGGAATACGCTGTCAAGCTCTCGTATGGCGATCAAGGTCTGCGCAGCTACAACAAATTCATGAAAACTCAGGTCAAGCGCGCCGAGGACGAGCGCATTCGTCGCGTTCCATCCACGCTTGACCTGCTACCGTATCAAGGCGCAGATGCACAGGACGCGCGCCTGCGCCGCGTGATGGAACAACATATGGAGGCTGCATAATGACCCCTGCACCGTTAGAGACCACGCTATCCCGTGCATTCTATGGTATCGCTCTCATGTTCGCCGCATTAGTCGGCATTTGCGCACTCGGATCGTGCTCGCAGCAAACACCGACTGCGCCGGTAGTGCAGACACACGCGACTCCGAAGCCGCAAGCCGTCGTGAACAAGGCCGTAGTATCAAAACCCGACATTCCGACCGTCACCGCCTACAACGGTTTGCTGTACGCCGAAATGGGTCCACTCGTTGACGCACTCATGAAGCGCGGCGACCGCGTGAAGCTCGAATGGCATGACGAGGCCAAGACGGACACGTCTTGCCCCGAGTACATCATCGGTCATAGCATGGGCGGCAACGCCGCAATCGCGCAAGCCGAGAAGTGTCAGGCGGCCGGGCGCGCACCGAAGGCCATCGTGGTCATTGATGCCGGTCGCTGCCCCGGTAATTCACCTTGCGATGTTCCCGCGAACGCCAAGTACGAATGCATCAGCTACTACGATCCGTCACATCCGATTGGCGGCCAGAAGATCGGCGGCAAGTGCACGAACCACACCGTGAGCGGGTACACGCACTTAGAAATGCCGGGTGTCCCGGTCATTGATCGCGGTGTGTTTGCCACGATACCACCGGAGACGAAGTGAGCTATTTGCGTATCATGATGCACGCGCTTGGGATGCTCGCCTAATGGCGGATCACATTACCTACACGCAGGGCGATACCCGCTGGCATCCGGTGCCGAACGGAAAATCGTGGATGGCTAATGCGTGCTGCGATTGTGGACTCGTGCATGGTGTTCAATTCCGTATTCACCGAAGAAAAATCTATAAGCGCACGTGGCGCGACGAGCGCCGCACGGCGCTTATCCGCCGTCATATGGTTCGCCGTCTTGACATAGTTCGCGTACCACGCTCTAACCTCTACATTCTTCCGCTGCGAATTCAGCGAAAGAAAAAGCCAGCGGTGAACACGACGATCAAAATCAAGCGGGTAAAGAAATGAAACGGGACCTGACAAAAGAGTGGATCGAGGAATGCGCGCACGTGATGCTGATGACGCAAGTCACGACGCGCCTGAAGAATAAGCTCAATACCGCGCTGACGCTCGACGAGGGCACACTGGCGGTTCGCGTCGCCGCGCGGTCGCTGAAGCAATTCGGCGGGCGCGTGATACTTCTCGGCAACGGTGGCGCGGCGGCGAGCGCGAGTCATCTGGCGGTCGATTGGGCGCTTGCTGGTCTCCCGGCTGTCTCGCTTAATGACCCGGCCGCGCTCACGCCGCACGGCAACGACTTCGGCATCGAGGCGATTTTCTCAAAGCAGCTTGAACTGATGAATTCAAAATCCCCTGATGTAATTATTGCCATGTCCGGGTCCGGTAAATCGCGCAACGTGCTCGCCGCGATAAAATTTGCACGGGCGCACGGAATGGGCATCGTGACGATGACAGGCTACGAGCCGGACAATGAGATGCGCGCGAGCGGCGACATCAATTTCTGGTCGCCCTCGACCGAGATGGGATATGTGCAGATGGCACAATTAGGATTGCTGCACACGATCTGTGATTTCGAGCGCGCTGCCGCGTGACCAGCACGGTCCGTAAATCTCCCTCAAGCTCTCGACAAAAATCGTTTCAGGAGACCGGGGGAGGGACGCTGCGCTACTGCCTCGGCTAGTCCCGAGACCTTCACCAGCGCCAGCCCTCCCGTACGGATCGCCGTGAGGGTATCCGTAGTGCCGACGCGGCCACAGAATGGTAGAGTTTCATGCGCTGCAGGTCCGGCAGGCGCCCGCCCGGGGGGCCCTGACACCGCGGTGAGCAATGGCGGCGGCGGCCGCGCCGATGGCGAGCCTATGGCGGGCTCTAGCGGCGGCGCACTGCGCCGCCGGCGGGCATTCCGCCGCCGCCGCCACCACCACCGCCCGGCATGGCGCCGGGCCGAACGGCGCGGAGGACATTCCACCTCCACCGGCTACTGAACGTTAAAATTGTCGCGGACTCTGCTGGACTTATAAATAAGGCTTTAAAACGGTTTATGGCATGCTATATAAGGCCAAGAGAGGAGTTTTCTCG
>Ga0209517_10010162_pt1 | contig 10548 bp, 7 predicted proteins | sample PeaSoiMetSII2010_FD_187695 | JGI IMG/M metagenome (GOLD analysis project Ga0209517, IMG submission 187695) | Peat soil microbial communities from Weissenstadt, Germany - SII-2010 (SPAdes) (version 2) | ecosystem: Environmental > Terrestrial > Soil > Wetlands > Peat | place: Germany: Weissenstadt... | reverse complement strand
CGATTGCACTTTCCCACTCAGCTTGTTGATGGCGATGATGGCCAGCACCATGCCGTCTTCGCTCAGCAGGCGGCGGTCGCGGATCACCAGGTCTTCGACCACGTCGGTGCGCGAGCCGGAATCGATGCACACCCGTCCGACGGTGACTTCTCCCGCTTTGCGCGCGCCCAGCTCGTCGAACTCCAGCACGTCGCCGCTTTCCAGCATAATGACTTTGCCGACGGCGCCGTGCATCGACGCCGCCAGCTCGCCGTGCCGCCGCAGTTGCCGGTACTCGCCGTGGATCGGGATGAAGTACCGCGGCTTTACCAGGTTGATGATCAGCTTCAGCTCCTCCTGGCTGGCGTGGCCGCTGACGTGGATGGGCGGCTGCGAGCCGTCGTCGTACACCACCAGCGCCTCGCGGCGGTAGAGGTGGTCGATCATGCGGTAGATGGCCTTTTCGTTTCCCGGGATGATGCGCGAGCTGAGCACCACGGTGTCGTCGTGCTCGATCTTCGCGTGCTTGTGGCCGTCGACGGCGGCGCGCGAGAGCGCCGACATCGGTTCGCCCTGGCTGCCGCTGATCAGCACGCAGACCCGCTCGGGCGGGAAGTCCTTGATCTGCCCGGGATGGATCAGCACGCCGTCGGGGATTTCGATGTATCCCAGCTCCTGCGCGATCTCCGCCGACTCGTTCATCGAGCGCCCCACCAGCGCCACTTTACGATTGTTCTCGAAGGCGGTGTCTATGGTCAGCTTCATGCGGTGAATGGACGACGAAAAGCAGCAGATGAACAGCCGTCGCTCGGCCCGTGAGAACACTTCCTCGAACTTCCGTCGCACCGCGCGCTCGCTGGGCGTGTAGCCGGTGCGCTCGACGTTGGTCGAATCCTGGAAGAGCGCCAGCACCCCGCTCTTGCCGTACTCGGCGAAGGTGTGCAGGTCGAACAGCCGGTTGTCGGTGGGCGTGGGGTCAACTTTGAAGTCGCCGGTGTGGATCACCACTCCCAGCGGCGTGTGGATGGCCAGCGACACGCAATCCACCAGGCTGTGCGTTACCTGGATCGGGTGAATGGTGAACGGCCCGATCTTCACGCGCTCGCCGGCGCGGATCTCGATCAGCTTGGCGTCGTCCAGCAGGCCGTGCTCTTCCAGCTTGTTCTCGACGTAGGCGAGCGTGAACTCGGTGCCATACACCGGCACGTTCAGTTCGCTCAGCACCCAGGGCAGCGCCCCGATGTGGTCCTCGTGGCCGTGGGTGAGCACGATGGCGCGGACTTTGTCGCGGTTCTCGGTGAGGTAGGTGATGTCGGGGACGACGATGTCCACGCCCAGCAGTTCGGCCTCGGGAAACATCATGCCGGCATCGACGACAATGATGTCATCGCCCCAGCGGAAGGCCATGCAGTTCATGCCGAACTCGCCCAGACCTCCCAGGGGCACGATTTGGAGTTTGCCTGCGGGCATGGAGAACCATTGATGCTAGCACAGCCGTGGGCGACACCAGACTCTCTAGAAGCGGTACAGCGCCAGGCGCGTGAAACGAGCGATTCTGGAGGAATCCTGTGCTGCCGTAGTGTTAGTGAAGGGGCACGGCTTCAGCCGTGCCATAACGGTCACCTTATTAAGAATGTCATCCCGAGTCGACGCGCGACGTGAGCTTGCGAACGGAGCGCGAGCGAGGGATCTTGGTCTCTTTATCCGTGCCTTTGCCGTCTGTTGCGGTTGCGCAATCCAACGCCAAGATTCCTCGCCTCGCCCTCACTCGCCCGCCGCGGCGGGCTCGCTCGGGCGGGCTTGGAATGACGGTACAAAAAACGTCTTTACGGCACGCCTGAAAGGCGTGCCCCTTCCCAAGCCACATCTACCGTGGAACCGCCTACTCCACCCAATCCGCAATGAAGATGTTGGTCTCGTGCGGCTGCTTGCCGTTGCGGTTTGACGCCCACACCAGTTTCTTTCCGTCCGAGCTGAACATGGGGAAGGCGTCGAAATCAGGATGGAACGTGATGCGCTCCTGCCCGCTGCCGTCGGCGTTGACGATGTAGAGATCGAAATTGCGGCTGCCCGGCTCGGCCATGTTAGAGGCGAAGATGATGCGCTTGCCGTCCGGATGCCAGAAGGGCGCGAAGTTGGCGGCGCCGTTGTGCGTGACCTGGCGCTTGTGGGAGCCGTCCGCGTCCATCACCCAGATCTCGAAGTTCGCCGGCTCGATGACGCCCTGCTTCAGCAGATCTCTGTAGCGGGCGATTTCCTCGGGCGTCCGCGGATGGTGGGCGCGATAGACAATCTTCTTGCCGTCGGCCGAGAAGAACGGACCGCCGTCGTAGCCCAACTCGGTGGTCAGCCGCCGCACGCCCGTGCCGTCGGCGTTCATGGTGTAGATGTCCAGATCGCCGTCGCGCATGGAGGTGAAGACGATCTTCCCCCCGTCGCGGCTGATGGTGGCCTCGGCATCGTAGCCGGGCGTCGAGGTCAGCCGCTTCAGATCGCTGCCGTCCGGGCGCGCCGTGAAGATGTCGTATTCGGCATAGACCGGCCACACGTAGCCGTGAGAGTAGTCCGGCTTGGGCGGGCATTCCGCCGCGGCCAGGTGGGTGGACGAATAAAGGATGCGGTCGCCCGCGGGAAAGAAGTATCCGCAGGTGGTGCGGCCCTTGCCGGTGCTGACCAGGCGCGGCGTCGGAGGACTGCCGTCCGGCGTGCTGACCGGCATGATGTACATCTGATCGCAGGCCACGCCGCCGCCCGCGTGCTGGAAGATGAGCTGCTTGTCGTCGGCGGAGAAGTAGGCCTCGGCGTTCTGTCCGCCGAAGGTCAACTGGCGCGCGTTGCGCAGGTGGCGCTGCTCGGCGGGAAGGAGCAGGTCTGTCTTGTCGTCGCCAGCTAGGCGCGCCAATAGAAGACCGGCGGCGAGGGCTAGCAACAAGAGTGCACCTGCGATTCGAGTTTTCATTCTTGCCTTCTTGTGCAGAATCGTATCAGGGCACGACTTTAGTCGTGTCGAAAAGGCCGTCTATTAGATTGTCATCCCGAGCGACGCGCGACGTGAGCCCGCGAACGGAGCGCGAGTCGAGGGATCTTGGTTTGTGTTTGCTCTTGTCCCTTGCGCTCGACAATACCGAGATTCCTCGCCTCGCCCTCAAGACCACGAGACACCCTACTTCCGCTGCTCCAGCGTCACCCGCGCCGTCACCGGCTGGCCGTCGCGCAGCACTTTCACCTCGACCACGTCGCCGACTTTGCTGCGCCGCAACGCGTCGGTGAAATCGTAAAGGTTCTTGACCGGCCTTTCGCCGAACTGAATAAGCACGTCGCCGGCTTTCAGCCCGGCTTTTGCGGCTGGCGAGCCGGGACGCACGTCGGCGAACTTGACGCCGTTCTCGATCTCGCCGAAATCCGGGATCGAGCCGAAATCCGGTCCGTAGCTGCGGACTTCGCCTGTCCCGGCAACGCCGGTCTGCGGCTCCTCCACCTTGACGAACTGCGGCCGCCCGGGCGCCGATGCCAGCCCCGCGGCCACGTCCGCGATCAGGTCCAGCAGCCGCGCCGCCGCGTTGGGGTCGATCTTCTCCCAGGTGTCGCTGGGCTTGTGATAATCCGCGTGCAGCCCGGAGAAGAAGAACAGCGACGGAACACTCTTCACCACGAAGGAAGTGTGATCGCTGGCCGCATAGCCTCCGGAGGAATAGGCGAGCTTGAGATCGTATTTCGCCGCCACCTTCTCCACGAGCGGCTTGAAGGTGGTGCCGGTGCCCACGCCGCCGACGTACACCTTGTTGTCGCGGATGCGCCCGATCATGTCCATGTTGATCATGGCGACCGCGTCGCCCAGCGGGCGCGTCGGCTCTTTGACCCAGTCGGCGGAGCCGAGCAGCCCCAACTCTTCCCCGGCGAAGCTCATGAACAGGATGCCACGCTCCATGCGCTCGCCGTGCCGGGCAAGGGCAAAGATGCGTGCCAGCTCCAGCACGCCGGCTGTTCCCGAAGCGTTGTCATCGGCGCCGGGATGGATCTTGCCGATCTCGGAGGGCGCGAGCGAACTGGCATTGCCGTGGCCCAGGTGATCGTAGTGCGCTCCAATGATGATGTACTCGTTCGTCTTGCCCGGCAGGTAGGCGAGCACATTGTTGACCGTCGCGTGCAAGGTCTCGATGTCCACCGCCAGCGAGACTCGCAGCGAGTCCGGCAGCGCGAACGACCGCGGCTTCAGGTCGCCATCAATCTCCTTCTGCGAGTCGGCCAGCGATCGGCCGGCTTCCTTGAACCAGCTCTCGACCACCGCATTCTTCGCCTGCACCATGGGAATGCCGACATCGCGCGGCCCCGCCAAGCTCCCGAACTGGAGCAGCAGGTCTTCCTCGTTGGGCGCCATCTTGCCGTTCACCAGGATGACCGCCTTGGCGCCGTGATTGCGCGCGTTGATGGCCTTGGTGATCAGGTGCGAGTGCTGGGTGCGGCCCTGTCCGGATTTCTCTGCGAACTTCTCCGGCTCGTAGCGCAGCACGACGACGAACTTGTCCTTCACGTCGAGGTGGGCGTAGTCGTCGTAGCCGAACTCGTCGGCCGTCGCGCCATATCCGGCGAATACCACCGGCCCGCTCACCGATCCGACGGAAGAGAAGCTCAGCGGGACGTAGTCCTCGCCCAGCTTCAGTTTTTGCTCGAGGCTCAAATGTTCCAACCGTCCGTCCACCGGCTTTACCCAGTCCGATTCGCGGCGATAGACGATCAGGTCGTTCTTGCCCTTAAGCTTCGCTCCGGTGGTGACGGTGAACGGTTGCAGATACGACTGACTGCCGGCGGGCTCCAGGCCCAGCGCCTTGAATTGCTGCTCGATGTAGTGCGCGGCGCGGTCGATGCCCTTGGTCCCGGCGCCACGGCCTTCCATGTCCGGCGCGGCGAGGACCTTGACGTCGTTGAGGTAGCGCTGCGGATTGGCGGCGGGAGCGTCCGCAAAGGCTCGGAGCGCCAGCAGGCTGGCAATCAGGACGAGAGCCCGGAAATGACGGATTCGCATAAAGAACATAATAGAGGAAGAGGTTAGAGCTCATCGTAGGGCTCAGTTGCAGACGGGTCAACTGGGTCACCTCCCAGTGCGCTAGGAGCTGGCGCCTTATGGTTTGCGGGTGATTTGCGCGATTTCCAGTAACCGCATCAGCAGGCTGGCTAGGGCGAGGTATTCATGCGCACGGGAGGCGTCGTTGAAGAGACGGTTGCTGTGGGCTTTTGAGTTGCGCAAACTCACTACCCCTTTAAACAAGTACATGATTCCACGCTGCTCATCGCGCTCCGCATCCGTGGTCAGAGTATTGAATTGAATGACAGGAGTCTGCTTGTCGATGCCGAAGGCTTTGTTCATCAGAGGATCGCCGTCCTCGGCCAAGCCGGAAACGGCTTTCACTTCACCAATCACCCGGATGTAGGCTTCTAACGCCGCCTGCTTGTAGTGTCCATCCCGGTATAGGCTGCCACTCACGCGCTCAATTTCAGAATGGAAGATGTACTGGTCAGGTGCAGCTGCCGCACCGGGCGGTGCTAGATCCTGCAATTGTTCAACAAATCCCAGTAGCAGCCCTTGCCTTACTTTTGTCTTGCCCTGATGCTCTGCTTGCAGCTCACCGTCGCTCATGTTGACGTGGAGGGACACGCCGCCATCGGCATACGCAAAGTCCCGGGTGTTGGGGTGCATCTCGCCGTGGGGCTGGCCAAAGGCCTCATTCAGGATGTTAGTGGTCGAATTCCTCCACACCTCTATTTTTGGATCACTGAAATGGAGTGATGCGATTTCGTCCGCGCGCTCAGCTTGTCTCTTCAGCAGCGCTATTGCCTGGTGAGGTGACAGCGTTGGCGGAATCGACTGCTTTTGTTGACCTCTCTTTACCGGCATTTCGAGCGTGCCTTTCTTACACTTGCCGTATCGCTATCGTGAAACCCGATGCTTCTAGACCGTCAAGCCAGCGATAAGCGCTCTGCGGAATCGAAGCCGTTGAGTCATGAAGCAGAACCCAGACCCTCGAACCAGGGCTAATCGCCCCGTAACCGCTAACAGCTAACAGGTCGTGGAGATACGAGTCTATCGCCTCCCCTTGCCGGTCAGCAAAAGGGCGCACATCAAATCGCACTTCGTCAGCCGTTTCCGTCCGTACGGCCGTCGCGTTGAACTCTTTCATATCCATGTTGGCAGTGACCCTCCTAATATTGTATGAGTTGCAGCAGTCTGCGACTCGGGGCGGGCCCGCGAAGATTGTAACTCTACCTGTGAGAATCAGATCGTCGCGGCTCCATGTACTGCGCGGCCTTCGAGTAAACTAGAACCCGATGTCCTCTCCGCCCCGTTCCTGGCTTGCGCGCCGCATTGAGTCACTTGCAAAAGAGCCCGTAAGGGCGACATTTGTGTGAGCCCAGCGCGTCAGCGCTGGGAAGACGGTTGAAAGGGAGAGTGAGCCCGGAGGGCGGCACCTTCGGCGAAAACCTGCGCCGGATCAGCGTCGATACCATGCTTCTTCAGCAATGCCAGATATTCTTCTTCAAATGTCCTGTGCCTGTGATGCTCGGGCTGGTTGCGGACGTAGGCAGCCACCTGCGCCAGGTTGGATGCGCTCACGCTGAATGCGGCATAGCCCTCTTGCCACGCAAAGCGGTGACCGTTCTCATTCATCCATTTTGAGGAGTTGGCCTTTATTGCCCGCATCGCATCGGATAGCGAAAGCTTGGGGGGCAGAGCCAGCACGATGTGGACGTGGTTCGCCGTTCCTCCGATTGCCTCAAGATCGATCTGATAATTGCGAGCTATGCCTCGCATGTATGCCCAGAGTCTGTCTGGATCGCTGATCAGGTTGCGCCGCTGCTTGGTGGCGAATACGACGTGAAGGTGATTGCGCGCATATGCATGTGACATGTGTGTCGCCCTCCGGGCTGGTTCTCCTTCTCAACTGCAATCCCAGCGCTCGCGCGCTGGGCTCACACAAATATCGCCCTACGGGCTTTGTACAACCGGTGCCCTTCCGGGCTGGGCGATTGTGCTTCAGCGCAGGGCGCATCCGGGAGAGGAAGATACTTCAGGAGTAGAAAGACCCTACATCTGCTTAGCGCAGATGTGGCGTACCGTGGTCCCGCCTTCGATTACACTAGAGCCAATGTCCTCCCCGCCTCGTTCCTGGCTCGCGCGTCGCATCGAGGGTGCTCTGCGGGAGGGATTCGCCCGCGCCTACGAGACGGTGCGCGTCGATCCCGACCGCTACCTTTTCCAGTTACGCACCGCGCACGAGCTGCCCATCGCCACCTTCCGCGGCATGGCCACGCTGCCCATCGAGGTGGTGGACGAGGTCGCCGACCAGACCATCCGCGCGGGCATGAAGATGGCGGCGGCCGAAGGCGCGGGCATGGGACTGGGCGGGCTCATCACCCTGGTGCCCGACCTCAGCATCCTGGCCGTGATTACGTTTCGCACCTTGCAGAAGCTCAGCCTGATCTACGGGTTCGAGTTCAGCACCGACGAGGAAGTCTCCGAGCTGTGGATGGCCGCCGCCAGCGCCGCCGGCGTGGATATCAGCCGGGAACTGGTGGAGAAGGAAGTGGTGAACCGTTTCGTGCCGCGCGTGATCCAGGCCATCGCCGCCCAGGCCAGCAAGGAGATCGTGGAGAAGTGGGCGGGACGGCTGATCCCGCTGGTGAGTTCGGCCATCGGCGCCGGGCTCAACTATTATTTCGTCCGCGCCTGGGGCGAGCGCGCGCAAAAGCATTTCCGCGAGAAGCACCTGCGCTTGCGGGAGCAATTGGCGTTGGCGGCGTCGCGGGCGCCGGTGCTGGAGGGGGAATAACCATCGGGTCATCGGGCAATCGGGTCATCGGGTCATTGAAGAGGGCTGATTCCGACCGTTTTCAGATCACCCGATCACCCGATGAGCCGATCTCCCGATTCCTTCTTTCCCTCTTCGCGTAATTCTTTCATCGTTACCAAAGGCCAGCCCCGCGATTTCACTACCGGTGTAACTCCTGCCGCTGCGCGAAGATGCAACGCCCGCCTGGTTCCCCGCCGATGGCAACCCGGCTGCATCCTTGAAGGCAGCGCACCATCGCGCCTAGGGGGGCAAGTCAATGATGTTCGAAAGCGATTCTCAAACAAAATCATCGGGCGGGGTTATGAAGATCCTGCTGCCGGTGGTGATCGGAGCGTTTCTGGCGGCCGCGCTGCTGCTCCTGTACGACATGCACGGCAGCATCGCCAGGCTCGAGACCGCCCAGGCGGCCAACACCTCCGCGCTGAAGCAGATGGACGATCGCCTCGAGAACGAGGATTCCACCATGCGCGCCGCCACCAGCGCCCTGGCGGAAAAAGTGGGCATGACGGAGCAGCACCTGCGCGAGCGCACCGCCGAGTTGCGCCGCGAGCAGAAGACCTATGAAGCCCGCCTCAAGCAGGAGCAGAACCAGCAGTTCGAGGGCGTGCGCACCGAGCAGAAGGCGCAGAAAGCGCAGATCGAGGGCGTGCGCACCGACGTCAGCGCCACCCGCGGCGACCTGGAAGTCACCAAGGCCAAGCTGGAGAAGACCATCGGCGACCTCGGGGTGCAGAGCGGCCTGATCGCGCACACCCGCGACGACCTGGACCAGCTCAAGCGCCGCGGCGACCGCAACTATTTCGAGTTCACGCTGGCCAAGGGCAAGCGGCCCACGCGCGTTGCCACCGTCTCCATGCAGCTCAGGAAGACCAATCCCAAGCGCGGAAGCTTCACCCTCAACCTGACCTCCGACGACTGGACCATCGAGAAGCGCGACCGCAACATGTTCGAGCCCATGCAGTTCTACAGCGGGCGCGACCGCCAACTCTACGAGGTGGTGGTGATGTCGGTGGACAAGAGCCAGATCAGCGGGTACCTGAGCACGCCCAAGCAGAACGGATCGCAGCAGCAGTCGCAGGGGCAGTAGTCGGACGCAGAAAACCGGTCAGCCTGAGAGAACGGCCCGGCCTTCCGTTTTCTCCAGGCTGACCGGTGCAGCCGGTTGATTGCTGGGCACGCCGGCGAGGGCCGCCAGCGTGGTGGTCACCAGGAAACCGGTGTACACCATGGACAGCTCTTTCCACACCTGGTGGGCATTGCAGGGCGTCTCGCTCGAGCACGGCCGGTTGTTGAGCAGGCAGGTGGGCTTGGCCTTCGATCCTTCGAACAATTCCACCACATCGATCAGATAAATGGTGTCCGCCGGGCGGTTGAGGCGGTAGCCGCCGCCGGCGCCGCGCGTCGATTGCAGAAATCCCGCATTGCGCAGCGTCAACAGCACCTTGGACAGATAATTGGGGGGAACGTGCGTGGCACCGGCCAGATCGCGGCTCAGCACCGTGGTTCCCTCGGGCAGAGCCGCAATATGGGTCAATGCCCGCAAGGCATATTGCGAGGTAGTGGAGATCATATCTTTATTTCTGAATGCAGAAGTCTTTTTAGCCCGCTGCAGAACGCAGCACAGTGACCTGGATCACAGTCGATGGTGACGTGCCCGTGGGGGCGGCAGGGCGGCCGGGGGGTTAACGGCTGGCCGGCGGCTCGATGGCGGAGGTCGTGCTCACCGGGCGCGACGCGTTGGCCTCGCGCGCCTTATATTCCTGCCATCCCCAGATCCCTATCAACAAAAGCATCAGGGCGATCAGGATCAGCAGGCGCGGGCTGGCGTTCAGACGCAAGGTGAACCACGGCAGCGCCTCGTCGCTGTGTGCGTCGGGCGAGGCGGAAGCCCGCGCGATCGAACCGGCCTTCGCTGACGGCGGCGCGGACGCGCGCCTGGAGAGCGGAGCCTGGCATTTTTCGCAACTGCTGGCCGCCGGCGGATTCCCGTACCCGCAGACGTGGCAAGCGACCTGGTCCGGCTTGGACACTGTCCGCGGCGCGGGTGGGATTATGGGCGCAGGAGGGACAGGCCGCACGGGCGCCGGCCTGGACGGCGGGCCGGGCGCGGCGCTCGAGCCCCGGACGGGCGGCTTGAGCTCCGGCGCTTCCGAAGCGGAGAGCGTGGCCGAGATCAGGTCGGCCATGCGCCGCAGGGTGAGCACATCGCGGCCGTCGAAGGCGCGGGGAGCAGCGTAGAAGACCTCCACCAGCCCGCTGATGCTGCCGCGCGCAAACAGCGGCACGATCACCGCCGAACGCAGTTGGATGGAGCGGCAGGCCTCGCGGTTCACGCGCGGATCCTGCTCCGTGTCCTCGCAACGGACGGTCACCCCGGTGCGCACGCATTCTCCGGAGAGTCCCGATTCTGGGCGCAGATCGGTGCCCACGGGCGGCGCCGAGCCGCTGGAGGCGCGGCAGGCCATCTCCCTGGCATCGCCCAGCACGATGGCGGTGCCATCGGCCCGGGTGAGGCTGCGGATGCGCTGGGCGACCAGGGCCAGGGCCGCGTCACGGTCGAGGCCCTGGCTGGTGATCTCGCGTTGCAGCGCCGCGACTTCCGCCACCCGGCTCTCCGGTCCCAGCAGCGCTGGCGCGGCCGGAGCGGGAGTGGGGGCCGGCTTGGCTGCAGGCCGATCCTGCACGGCGGCCTTCAGCCCCAGCCATTTCTTCAGGGAGTCCG
>Ga0209517_10010157_pt1 | contig 10551 bp, 7 predicted proteins | sample PeaSoiMetSII2010_FD_187695 | JGI IMG/M metagenome (GOLD analysis project Ga0209517, IMG submission 187695) | Peat soil microbial communities from Weissenstadt, Germany - SII-2010 (SPAdes) (version 2) | ecosystem: Environmental > Terrestrial > Soil > Wetlands > Peat | place: Germany: Weissenstadt... | reverse complement strand
GCCAACCACCACCTGGACCAGGCGCTCGATCCCAACACGCGTGCCGGAGTTTTCACCACCAGCGGCCGGACCACGCAAGGCTTCACAAATGATGTCGCCAAGCTCCACGCCGCGCTGAACCGGATTCAGCCATGGACACCTGTCATCGACAAGACGGAGTGTCTGCAAATCAGCTACTACCTAGCCGACCTTCTCATCAACCAGGAACATTCGCTTCACGCATGGGGCTTCGAAAGAAGCAGCCTGCTCGCGGCGGAAGTGGTCGGCGAAGCAGACGGCTGTTTGCATCACCCCGAGGACCGGAGCCTCCCGCTTCGGTATGCCTGGTCTACAGCGTCCACCTCCCTGATGTACGGGGCGGAAGAGACCACCAGCGGGCTAATGGTGCTCGGGGATTTAATCAACAAAATGTCCGCTTTACCCGGAAGCCGGACCATGGTGATGGTGTCGCCTGGCTTTATTCTCACCAACGACCATCGGTCGAACGAAAACGCAATCCTGGATGGCGCGATTCGCGCCGGCGTGATCATCAACGCTCTGGACATCCGCGGCGTTTGGACTCCTCTTCGAACAGCCACTTTTAACCCAGAATTCGGTGGCCCTAACACTCCAGAGGGTGGCATTGTCCGCATGAATGCAGACCGGGACGAGGCGGACAAGTCGGGTGACGTGCTTGCGGAACTTGCCTATGGAACCGGCGGGAGGGTGCACAACGACAACGCTTTCGAAGAGGGTCTGAAAGAACTGGCGGGCAGGCCCGAGTACGTCTACGTGCTCGGCTTCTCCCCCGACAATCTGAAGTATGACGGAAGCTATCACGGGTTGAAGGTGAAGCTCAAACAGGCGGCTAAGGTCGATATCGAAGCGCGGCGCGGCTATTGGGCGCCGAGTCGCGCAGTGGATCCGGCTGAGGCGGCCAAGGAAGAGCTCAAGGAAATCCTGTTCTCGCGGGATGAGATCGCGGATATTCCGCTGGACGTGCATGCGGAATTCTTCAAGCCCAGCGCCGCGAAAGCCGAGATAAATGTTGTGGCTCGCCTGGATGCCAAAGCGTTGCAGTTCCGAAAAGCTGACGAACGAAGCAGCGATATTCTAACGGTCGTAACCGGGTTGTTTGACCAGAACGGAAACTACATTTCCGGGATCGAAAGAGTGATCGAGATGCGTCTCCGGGATCAGTCGCTCCAGGTGCTCGAGCGTTCCGGAATGACCGTGGAGCAGAGCTTTAGCGTCACGCCGGGGCGATACATTGTGCGAGTAGTGGTGAAGGACAGCGAGGGGCATACCACGACGGCCCGGAACACCGGCATCGAGGTTCCATGACCGTTCCTCACGGCTGGCGAATCGTCCTCGCGCTCCTTGGTTTGGCGGGCACCGCGGCCCGAGCCCAGCAAGGCGGCGTGATCAGAACGGAGGCCCGCACAGCGCTGGTGGAAGCAGTCGTCACGGGCAAAAAAGGAGAGTCCGTCCGCGACCTGGCCGCCAAGGACTTTCGCATCTGGCAGGACGGCAAGGAGCAGGCCATCACGAGCTTCTCTCTTGAGGCGAAATCTACCGAACCGCATTTTTTAGTGCTGTTCTTCGATGACACCCGGCTGGCAGCGCAAGATCAATCCCTGGCGCGGCAGTCCGCTTCTCGGTTCATCGATGCGAACTCGGGACCGGGCCGCTTGATGGCCGTCGTGAGTTACAACGGCTCTCTGCGCGTGGCCCAAAATTTCACGGATAACGCCGGACGGCTGAAGGAAGCTCTGAACCGGGTGGAAGGCTCCAGCAGCGTAACCACCAGCTCCAGGCTCGAGCGGCTGCCAGCGGGGGCCGCGGATAATTTTGGCTCGCGCAACATGCTTCAGGCACTCGGCAATCTGGCAAAGAGCCTCGGCGTCCTTCCCGGCCGAAAGAGTCTCGTCCTGCTGACCGGTGGACTGCCGTCCTCATCCGATCTGAAAACCGTAATCGCCGCGGCGATCGGGGCTTCGAGCAGGTCCAGCGTCGCGATCTATCCGGTCAATGTACGGCCGATTTCCGTTGAGGTGAATTCGCCTCGTGAAGCGCAGCAGCCGCGGGCGACATCGGGACGATCGGGTCGATCCGGGCCTCAGGGCGTGGATGATTCGGCTGGGGCTCAGGACCCGGCGGCGGCCAACGAGCAGTTCCTGCTCGCGCTAGCCAACGGAACGGGAGGGTTCTTCATTCGCGATTCCAGCGAGCTGCCGGCAGGATTGCAGCGGATTGGCGAAGAACAAACCGAATACTACGTGCTCAGTTATACGCCGCCCGAATCCAAGGAAGGAACCTGCCATACACTGCGGGTCAAGGTGGATCGCGAAGGGGCTGTGGTCCGCGCTCGCGGCAGCTACTGTGCCACGAAACCTGTGGATTTAATCGCCGGGACTCAGGCGGCCAAAGATCTGGAGAGCCGCGCGGCTGGCGGGGAAGCAGGTAATCTCAAGGCGTCGATTCAGCTCCCGTACTTCTATATCTCACCAGGCGTTGCCCGAGTCCATTTGGCGATGGAAATCGCGCCTGACGGGCTGAAATTTGAGAATCAACAAGCAAAGCTGCATGCTGAGATCAACCTGTTAGGAATCGCGAGCATGCCAGACGGAAGCGTCGGCGCGCGGTTCAGCGATACGCTCAAGCTCGATTTCGACAGTCAGGCGGAGTTCGAGAAGCGCAAGGGAACTCCGGTGCATTACGAGAAGGAGTTCAAGATTGCTCCAGGGAAATACAGCTTTGCTCTGGCGTTCGGTTCGGGCGGCGCCAGTTTTGGAAAGATCGAGGCGCCGCTCGCCGTCCAGCCCTGGACTGGCGGAGGTTTAACCTTGAGCAGCGTGGCTCTGAGCCGCGAGACTCACCCTGCCGCCGATCTCGGTCTGGTCTCCTCGCTGGTCGAAGACCGAACGCCGCTCATCGCCGAGGGCACTCAGTTCGTTCCTTTCGGCTCCAATCAATTCGCCAAGTCGGATACTGGCTTCTTTTACCTTGAAGTCTACGACCCGAATCCGGCCTCGGTGAACGTCCGGGTTCGAGTGCTGGATCGCAAGACCGGCGAGCCCAAATGGGACTCGGGAATCACGAAGCTCCCCCTTTCGAGCAATGGCGGTAAGTCTTCGATCCCGGCCGGGGCAAACTTGCGGCTGAGCTCGCTAGCGGCCGGCTCCTATCAGCTCGAAATCACGGCCTCCAATTCGACCGCGAAGCAGGCCAAACGGACTACCGATTTCGAAATCAAATGAGCGACCGGAACTATTGTCTTGTGACGGGAACCAGCAGAGATCCGGCAGTACCAGTAGCGCGGTCGCGGACCACCACGCGGATCTCGCCCGATTCAGGTTCCGCTCCCGCAACCTTAACGGGGAAGCCGTTCTCCAGAGCTTTCGCAAGCTGCTCATCCGTGAGTTTTACCGCGGCGGTGCCAGTCATGACGGTGCCTTTGGCGGACGGCTTCAGGACCGACACGTCGAACGCCCCGATGAAATGGCCGTCTTTACGGTCCAATTGGATATCGTGGAGGTCCACCGTCACGCGCACTTCATACAAACCCGGATGTTGCGCGTCGGGCGTAGCTTGCCCCACGAGGCCGATCCTGGCTGAGTTGACTCGACCGTCGTAGAGCTCTTCCAGTGTTGGGGCCGTTGCGGGGACGGCGACCTTGGTAGCCAGATATCCAGGCCGATAGTGAACTTCCAAAGTCTGTTTATCAGGAGCTTTACCGTGGATCTTAACCGTGATCTGGTGATACTTCCCGTCGAGCATGTCGGCAGCCGCGTAGTATCCGAGAATATAAGCCGTGTGCGAATCCTCCTCCGCAGTCTCGACGGCGTAGGTGAGGTCCCGGGCATCGAAGAATGCCCGGCCACCGGTGGTCGCGGCGAGAGCTTTTGCAAGGAACACGTTGGGAAAGGGCCCCACGACGCGGACAGAGCGCACCACCACGGGATACACAGCGATGTTCGCTCGCAGCAGCACGGCCATCGCCGCGGGAGGCACGTTCTTGGGGTCATCCATCAACCAAACCAAGTTCTTACGGCCAGGCACCCCGGAGAGATGCTGGGTGATCAGATTGACGGCTTTCTCGGTCATCCGAGTATGGACTTGGGCGGCGACGCCGGCGGCCTCATCCATATCCAGGGTCAGAAGATCCCCGTAATCCCGAAGGGCGCTCTTGAGGTCGGCCGGGAGAGCGCCGTGCGGTTGCCCCAGTTTTGCGGCGATCTCCACCAGCCTTTGCGAATCGTCAGTGAAGTCGTGCAACATGTGCAGATTCTCGCCCAGCGTGTACAGAGCGACCCTGCTGTCGGCCTGAGCGAGAGTGCGTAAGAGATTGGTCAGCCCTACGCGCTCATAGCCCGTATAGTCGAACCCGGTGTTCAGGAAATCCATCAAGACCGCGGTCGCGTTATTCACCGGCCGGCCGCGGTCGTCCAGGCTGTTGGAGACGGCGCCGGGAGGCCGCGTGAGAGGTTTAACCTCGCCGGGCTTGGCACCAAGGGAAGACCCGGTGCGAAAAACGGCGATGGATTGCGGCTTGCCTTGATCCAGCAGCGTGAAATCGTCCTTTGTCAGACTCTTGACCAAAGCCCCGGCAGGCCCGAACGGCGGTCCTGAATCAAGATAATAACCAAGAGACGCCTCTAGTCCTGGCGGCCGAACCCGCTGGTCGCGGACGACGACTTCAACTTCGACCAGGCGAGTCTCGGAATGAAAAACGGCTGGCTCCGATGACTGCTGCGCGGCCGCGAGCGGAAGAAGCCCGAGTATACCCAGCTTCGAAGCTTTCCACCAAAACATGGCCAAAGTTTATCAAGAATATGCGTGGTCCGGAGCTTATAAGGGGCCGCCCACGCGAACGCCTGCCCCCTCCTCTGAGACTGCAGGAAACAGACGGGCGGTGGATCGCATGCGGCCCCCGGGAAGAGATACCCCGACGCCGGGAAACGTTTCGGGGGATAATGGTTTCGTCTCGCGCTAATATCAGGCCATGGCCGCGCTATTCGACCAGTATCCCAGTCCCCTGCTGGACCTGCGCGATGTCACCGCATCCTACCTGGAGCCGCTGCTCCACGAAGAAACCGAAGAGTGGCGCACCGAGCTGGACTGGGATTATCGGCCCTCGGCCGACCTGGTCCGCCGCTTCGTGGACATGAAGGCTCTCACCGGCTTCACCCTGCCCGGCGAAAAGGAAGCTGCCGGGTACGCTTACTACGTCTGTGAGGACGGTAAAGGCCTGATCGGCGGCCTGTATGTCGGGCGCCGCTACCGCACCATCGAGAATGAGAATGCTCTGCTGAACGCCATCCTGGACTCGATGTGGCGCACGCCTGGCACGCGCCGCGTGGAAGCGCAACTGATGATGCTCAGCGCCCCGCTCACCCGCAGCATGCCGAATCCGCGCTGGTTCCGGGCATTCCCGCGCAAATTCTTCGAAGTGTCCGTGGACACGATCCGTTCCCTGCCCCCGCGCGAGCCGAAGGTCGCCATCGTGCCCTGGTCGGAAGGCCGCCAGGAGGACGCCGCGCGCCTGATCGCCGCGGCCTACACGGGCCACATCGATAGCAACATCAACGATCAGTACCGTTCCGCCAGCGGCGCTCGCCGTTTTCTCACCAATATCGTGCAATACCCGGGTTGCGGGACGTTTTTCGCGCCGGCCGCCTGTGTCGCCGTGCCGGGAACCGGACGCGGTCTCTATGGCGTGTGTCTCACCAGCCTGGTGGCGCATGACGTCGGCCACATCACGCAGGTCTGCGTGGCGCCCGCCTTTCGCGGTACCGGTCTCGGCTACGAACTACTTCGACGAAGCTTGGTGACCCTCGCCGATCATGGCTGCCGGATAGTAAGTCTAACTGTGACTACGTCCAACACTTCCGCGATTCAGCTCTATGAGCGCATGGGCTTCGTGAATCGCCGCGACTTCGGGGCCTACGTCTGGGAGATGAAGTAGTCCTTTAAAATCAAGGAACTTAGCCCAAAAAGAAGCGCATCCGCGCTCTTGCCTGCTACGCTAGAAGCTGTACCTTATGGCGTGGTTTACCCGGGAGAAACCCGGCATAGACGAAGGCTCCGGCGAAGGCGAAAAGCGTCTTCTCACCGAGGGCTTGTGGCTGAAGTGCGAAAGCTGCGGCCAGATCATCTGGAAAAAAGCTCTCGACGAGAACCTCCAGTGTTGCCCCAAGTGCGAATTTCATTTTCGCATCGACGCCCGTACCCGCCTGGGCATGCTGTTCGACGGCGAATTTGAGGAATTCGACACAGGCATGACATCCTGCGACCCGCTCCACCTGGACGAAGCCTACGGCGCCAAACTCGCCACAGCACGGGAAGCCACGCAGCTCTCCGATGCGTTGCTTTCGGCTTCAGGCGCGCTGGATGGCCGGCGCGTGAACATTTGCGCCATGGAGTGGAAGTTCATGGGCGGCAGCATGGGCGCGGTGGTGGGTGAAACAATTACCCGCGCCGTCGAGCGGTCCGCGGAATCCGGCGCGCCGCTGGTCATCATTTCCGCCTCGGGTGGCGCGCGCATGCAGGAAGGTACCATCAGCCTGATGCAGCTCGCCAAGATTTCCGCGGCGTTGATGCGTTTGGACGAAGCCCGCGTTCCTTACATCAGCGTGCTCACCGATCCGACCTCGGGCGGCGTCACCGCCAGCTTCGCCATGCTGGGCGATCTGAACATCGGCGAGCCGGGCGCGCTCATCGGCTTCGCCGGCCCGCGCGTAATCGAGCAGACCATCCGCCAGAAGCTTCCCGAAGGCTTCCAGCGTAGCGAGTTCCTGCTGGAGCACGGGTTTCTCGATGCCGTGGTTAAGCGGTCGGATATGAAGGCGTACATCGCCCGCTCGCTTCGATTTTTCTGCGATTAAGCGAAGAAGTTAAAAACCAGGCTTATCAAGCTTTTGTGCGCCAGCAGGCGGCTCGAACTTGAAGAGTTCGTCGGAGAACGACGCGTTCAAATTCACCATCTTGAACACCAAGTCAGCAGAACCATCCGGGTCACCCATGCGCACTATCTGATAGTTGCTTTTGTCGATCCACAACATTGCTCCGGGTTCCACCTGATCGCCTCCTGCAATAACGAAACAGACCTTCGTACTCCCGTCTATCACGATACTTTCTTCCCGAATGAAGCGTGCCTTATCAAGAATCTCGGCAGTGTGACGGTACATCCCGATCCCAAAGTATAAGTCGGCGGCTTCCGGTGCGGTGTCCCTCGGTAGATTGGGGTCGTCGTACACCCTATATTTATTCAACTTGGGCATATAGACCCAGAGATGTGAGCCGTCGTGGACGGTCAACACTTCGTCGACAATCGGATCACCAGGCGTAGTCTGTTGTGCAAGATCGGACCCCTTCACCTCTTCGAGATACTTGTCCGGAGCCTTGAAGACGAACCGCATATCCCGCAACGTGACCTGCTTGGTAGTCGGGTCTTTGAGCGTAGCCGAGGTCACCACTTCGTATTGCGACACGTCTTTGTAGGATTCAGTGACCTTCTTCAGGATTTCCGTGACATCTGGTTGAGTTTGCGCGAAAGCCGCACTCGTACACAACGCAAATAGGCTGACTCGGACCACGGCCTGCATATAGCGCTGAGGGTATCACACGGATCTTATCCGGCGCTTTCGGTAAGATCATAGTAGACCCTCACCCGAGAATGATTCAACTGCAAGGCGCCGGCAAGCGTTTCGGCCACAAACTCCTATTTGAAGACTGCGACTGGCTCATCACGCCCAAGGAGCGCACGGGCCTCGTCGGCGCGAACGGCACCGGCAAGTCGACGCTGCTCAAGATTCTTTGCGGCCTGGAAACGCTGGACTACGGGACCATCACCTTCGCCAAGGGCATCAGCCAGGGCTATCTGCCGCAGGACGGCTTGTCGCTTACCGGCCGCACCGTCTTCGCTGAATGCATGAGCGTGTTCCAGGACCTGCGCGAGATGGAGCTCGAGCTGGAATCGCTGCATCACAAACTGGCCGAGATGGACCCCGCCGGCCCCGAGTACGCCGCCGCGTCCGACCGCCTGCACCACATCGATTCCGAGTTCCGCAATCGCGACGGCTACGCCATCGAAGCGCAGGTCGGCACGGTGCTGAACGGCTTAGGATTTCGGAAAGAGGATTGGTCCCGCCGCACCGAAGAATTCTCCGGCGGCTGGCAGATGCGCCTGGCTCTGGCCAAGCTACTGCTCGAAAAACCGAACCTGCTGCTGTTGGACGAACCCACTAATCACCTCGACCTCGAAGCGCGCAACTGGCTGGAATCGTATCTGGCGGGCTTTCCCAACGCCTGCATTCTGATCTCGCACGATCGTTACTTCCTGGACGTGACCGTAAACCGCACGGTCGAGATCTGGAACAAGAAGGTCAATTTCTACAGCGGCAACTACGAACGGTATCTCACGCAGAAGGCCGACCGAAAAGCCCAGCTCGAAGCCGCCTACCGCAACCAGCGCGAACGCATCGAGCAACTGGAAGCCTTCATCAATCGCTTCCGCTATCAGGCCACCAAAGCCAAGCAGGTGCAGAGCCGCATCAAAGAGCTGGACAAGATCGAGCGCATCGAGATCCCGCCCGAAGAGCAGACCATTCACTTCCGGTTCCCGCAGCCTAAGCCCAGCGGACGGATCGTCGCGGAGTTCAAGGACGTCGCCAAAAGCTATGGCCCGAAGCACGTCTTCAGCGGCGCGAGCTTCATCATCGAACGTGGCGACCGCATCGCACTGGTGGGGGTGAATGGCGCGGGCAAATCGACGCTCATCAAGCTGCTCGCGGGCGCCGAGCCGCTGACCGAGGGCAGCTATACGCTGGGCCACAATGCGACTCCGGATTATTTCGCACAGGATCAATACAAAGAGCTCGATCCCGATGCCCGCATGATCGACGATTTATCCAGCGCCACCAAGGGTTCGACGCAGACCGAGCTGCGGACCCTGCTCGGCTGTTTCCTGTTCAGTGACGACGACGCGTTCAAGCGCATCGGCGTGCTTTCCGGCGGTGAGCGTAACCGCTACGCCTTGGCCCGCATGCTGCTGGCGCCGTCGAATTTCCTGCTGCTCGACGAGCCGACCAATCACCTGGACATGCGCGCTAAAGACGTACTGCTCGAGTCGCTCAGCAAGTACACCGGAACCGTGGTGTTCGTCTCGCACGACCGCTACTTCATCGACAACCTGGCCACGCACATCTTCGAGATCGAGGACGGGCACGTGCATGTTTTCCCGGGCAATTACGAAGACTACTTGTGGCGCAAGCAGGGCGGCCCGGAAACAGTCGCGCAATCGGTTGCCGCGCCGGTGCCCGTACGGAACCACGACCGCCAGGGAGTGGCCAAGCGCGTCAATCCAATGAAACTCAAGAAAGCTCAGGACCGCCTCAAGGAAGTCGAGCAACAGGTGGCGGCTCTAGAGTCCGAAATCGAAGCGCACGAGGCTGCCCTGGCCGACTTCAAGAGCGTGGAAGAAACCGTGCGTCTGAACGATCTGGTAACCGCGCGCCGCAAGGAACTGGAAACTCGTGTCGCCGAGTGGGAAAGCCTGTCCGCCGAACTGGAAGCCAACGTCTAGGAGATTGCTGAAAAAGGGGACAGGCAGCTCTGTCCACTCCCAGGCTCGTGCGCGAAGTCACAAGTTTACGCGAGGGGACAGAGTAGCCTGTCCCCTTTTTCCCTTTTCAGTTCTTGACCTCAGTCCCGCCAAAGACAGTCGCCCCATCGAGAATCAGAGTCTTCGTGTCGGGCCCTCTGGGAAAGTGCCGCCTGTGGTCGCTGACACCCCCGAAGATGGTCATGTTGTGGTTCACAACCTCCCAATCGTCCGGGACCCGGATTTCGACGCCTCCAAAGATGGCGTAGGTTTCCAGAACCGCCTCCCGGCCTTGGATTTGGGCGTCCCGCAGGTCGATCTTGCATCCTCCGAAAACCGCCGTGCATTGTGCGCCATGGAAATCTGTTACTGAGATGTGACGCTCCACTCCGCCGAACACGGCCGCTTCCCCTTTGCTGGCGTGATCCACCAGGTAAACGACGGCGACCAGAGCGAGGACGCCGAAGATGATGCCCGTGTTACCGGAAGACCCGCGATGGGGCGGGGCGAACTGATTAGGAGCGCTGGGCGGGTTGGGTTGCATGTCAATCCTTCCAACGTCGACTGTACCGCAAGACACGGGCGAAAGGTGCGGGGATTTCGGTGGACTGCGTTGTGCCACCGGTAAATGACCTAACGGGCGCCGTTGAACGACCGCTCCACGTTATCGTGCGGATCGGTCGAAACATCGTGGTCGCGCCATAACCAGCGCATCATCTCAGGGAAAACGGTCTGCAGCATCTTCTGGCCGTGCCGCTGGATGCCCCAGGAGTAGTTCACGTCGTAACCTTTTTCCGTGAGAGCCTGCTGCATCCGAACGTTCTGGTAGAACCAGTCGCGGTCCTGATCGTACTTTCCGTCGGCCGCGAGCGCGCGATTGTCGTTGCGCCCGTCCACCAGGAAAACGCGTAGCGGCTTCTTTTCGCTCGCACGGATAATATCCGGATACTTGTTTCCGCCACGAATAT
>Ga0209517_10010156_pt1 | contig 10552 bp, 8 predicted proteins | sample PeaSoiMetSII2010_FD_187695 | JGI IMG/M metagenome (GOLD analysis project Ga0209517, IMG submission 187695) | Peat soil microbial communities from Weissenstadt, Germany - SII-2010 (SPAdes) (version 2) | ecosystem: Environmental > Terrestrial > Soil > Wetlands > Peat | place: Germany: Weissenstadt... | reverse complement strand
TGTTAAGTAGACCTGCGCTCCTGCAACCGGACTTCCCGAGCCAGTCTGTAGATAACCTTGAACGCCCACAGCAACCGCATGTTTGCTGTGAGTTATGGGTTGAACGTTGACAAACGTTACGGCGGTTCCCGTTGTAGAGAGGGAGCCGGTCGGCAAGGCTGTGAAGTCGGAGGATTTCCATTGAAAGGTACTACTCACGGTTACCAATGCCGCTCCTGCGATGGCGATGAAAATGACGGCGAGAAGGATAAAGGCAATAGATTGGGTCTTAGCTCGATTTGATTTACTTTGGTTCTCGCTTGTCATAGATTCCATCCGCACTTATTACAGGAGGGACTTCAACCCTCATTATGAATGTTAAAGTCTTTCGGGCAGTCCGAGTAAACTTTGAATTTTGGGTCTATTGCCGTGTTGTCAGGAAAACAAGCTTATCTATAACGATTCCAATGCTACGCTCGGAGTTTCAAATTTGTCTGAAGGATCTGTTCCAGTACTCATCCTCAAAGAAGGAGCAACCCGAACCCGTGGACGAGACGCGCAGCGAAATAACATACTTGCTGCCAAGGTAATTACCGAAACTATCCGCACAACTCTCGGCCCGCAGGGTATGGATAAGATGTTGATAAGCGGTCTCAGTGACGTCGTTATAACCAACGACGGGGCCACCATAATGAAGGAACTTGACGTTCAACACCCAGCTGCTAAGATGCTGGTAGAGGTAGCGAAGAGTCAGGACAACGAGGTCGGTGACGGAACGACTACCGCGGTTGTCCTAGCTGGTGAACTTCTCACCAAAGCTGAAAGACTTCTTGATCAAGAAGTACACCCAACAGTCATAGTTGAAGGATACAAGAAGGCCTCGGAGAAGGCTCTAGAGATATTGCGGAACCTGTCTATCGAAATTCAACCTGACGATGACAAGATGCTTACGCAGGTTGCGATGACGTCGATGGCAACAAAATCCCTTTCCGAATCGAAAGAATACTTCGCCAGTTTGGCCGTGAAAGCGGTGAGACAAATTGCCGAGGAGCGTGATGGAAAGGTTACTGCGGACATTGACCGAATTAAGGTAGTCAAGAAGAAGGGTGAGAGCATGGAGGAGAGCGAACTTATCAGAGGGATCGTAGTCGACAAGGAGATCTCACACCCCCAGATGCCAAAACAGGTAAAAAATGCTAAGATCGCATTGCTGAACGCTAAACTTGAGATTGAGAAAACCGAGTTTGACGCTAAAATAAACATCAACTCACCCGACCAAATGAAGCTATTCCTAGACGAAGAAGAGACAATGCTTCGAGAGATGACTAACAAGGTTAGTGAAAGTGGAGCTAATGTTATCTTCTGCGAAAAAAGCATCGACGACTTAGCGTTACATTTCCTCGCAAGGAAGAACATCATGGCTATCAAGAATGTTAGCAGCGGCGATATGGAGAAACTCTCCAAAGCCACAGGCGGTAACATTCTTGCCAGCACCAAAGACATAAGCCCAGATGCACTCGGCGATGCAAAGCTAGTTGAAGAAGTGAAAATCGGTGACGATAAATTGGTCTATGTTCGTGACGCGAAAGACCCCAAAGCAGTTACAGTAGTTCTCCGAGGAGGATCTGATCATGTCGTCGACGAAGCCGAACGCTCCTTCCACGACGCCCTCTGCGTAGTCAGAAACGCAGTTGAAGATCACAGGATAGTCGCAGGCGGAGGAGCACCCGAAGCCGAAACCGCTAAACAACTTCGCGACTTCGCCGTAAAAGTTGGAGGGCGCGAACAATTAGCCATCGAAGCTTACGCGGAAGCGCTAGAAGCAATCCCGTTAACAATCGCAGAGAACGCTGGACTCGATCCAATCGACATAATGGTAGAAATCCGATCGAAACATTCTGACCCGCAAAACAAATGGTTCGGAGTCCAAGTCAGAACAGGTAAGATCGTAGACATGCTCAAAGAAAACGTAATTGAACCCTTACGAGTCAAGCAGCAAGTCATCAAATCAGCAACAGAGGCAGCGAACATGCTACTTAGAATCGATGACGTCGTATCATCGAAGGGTTCCAAAGAGGGCCCAGCCATGCCACCGGGCGGAATGGGAGGAATGGGTGGCATGCCAGGCGGAATGCCTGGAATGATGTAACACGAACAGATAAGCGACATTAACGTGAAGATCGTTGACAACTAAACTAACACCGAAAGCAATCAGCCTCATCGAAGGAAAGAATTTCGCTCACCTGGCAACTGTATTAGCCGACGGCTCGCCCCACGTCGCCCCAGTTTGGGTCGATCATGACGGCGACATAATTCTCATCAATACCGCCGTGGGACGCGTTAAACAAAGAAATGTGACGAAAGATCCACGAGTATCGATTTCAATCGTAGATCAAAACAACCCTTACGAAAGAACGACTATCAATGGGATAGTCAAGGAACAAACAAAACAAGGGGCTGACGCGCACATAGATAAGCTGGCGAAGAAATACACCGGCTCAGACAAATATCAAAACCGTCAACCGGGCGAACAACGCATCATACTCAGAATTGAACCGATCCGAGTGACCTCATCTCCATAAGGCGGTTCTAGGCTAATCCTCAAATTCGATCGAAGTTAAGAGTTAACCGTCCAGCGTGACTGCTCCCGCATAAACTGCTGCACGTAGTATGGTCCGAGAGCGTTTTTTCCAGTTGATCCACTTGCTCTCCATCCGCCAAATGAATTCACTCCAGGCCACGCCCCTGTTGTAGCACCAGCACTCCGATTAACGTAAGCCACACCAGCCTGAATTTGATCAAGAAATTGCTTTATTTCATTTCGATCTTTTGAATAGATGCCTGCACAAAGGCCGTACTCCGATCTGTTGGCTAATGCGAGCGCTTCATCTAATGTGTTCACGCCAGCCACTACGAGAAGCGGCACAAATAGTTCGTCTCTGAATAATCGATGAGATGGCGGCAATTCTTCGATTAGAGCCGGTTCAACATAATTCCCGTATTCGAACGGCCCATCTGTGAGAACGTGACCTCCATGAATGATTCTTCCCCCGTCATGGTATGCTTCTTGAACCGCGCTGGTATAGGTTTGAACCGCTTCACTGTTTATGAGAGGTCCGAGAAAAATTTCCTTCTCGACTGGGTTTCCAATCGTTACTTTCCTTAAGATACACTCCGTCAGTTTGTCTAGAAGCTTCTCCTTTACATCGGCGTCAACGTAGATGCGTGAGCAGGCGCTACACTTTTGACCTCCGAATCCGAAGGCTGCTTTCATAATGCCTTCAGCGGCTTGGTTGAGATCTGCTTTTCTGGTAACGATTGCCGGATTCTTCCCGCCCATTTCCGTAATCACAGGTTTTGGATAGTCTTTAGCGAACTGGTGGTAGAGTTGCATACCTACCTTTTTCGAACCAGTGAAGATCAATCCGTCGACATTCGGGTTTTCTTGAAATTCCGCGCCGATCGTGCTTCCTGGTCCAGAAATAAAATTGAAGACACCGCGGGGAATTCCGGCATCTGCCAGAGCACGTGATAATTCATATCCTAAGAGGGGAGATTCACTAGATGGCTTAAAAACGACCGTATTTCCGGCCACTAATGCTCCCGCGGTCATCCCTGTTGAAAGTGCGAGCGGAAAGTTCCATGGTGCAATGACCGCCCAAACACCGTATGGTCGAAGCACAGTCATGGTTTCCTGGTGGGAGGCTGGGGATTCCATCTTGCGGACAAATCCTTTGTTCAAGACCATTTGATCACAATAGTAACGGATCAACTCTGCAGCTTCGTTGACCTCTGCTAATGATTCGCTACGGTTTTTTCCGACTTCATAGGCCATCCAGGCAGAGAGCTCGAACCTTCTTTCTATGATTATGTCAGCGGCTCTACGGAGAACTTTGACTCGATCTTTGTATGGTAGACTACCCCATTTTCCATATGCTGCTCTTGCGGCGTCAATCGCCATCTTCGCGTCATCTCGGTTGCCGTTGGGAAAGTAACTCAAGATAATGCGGTTGTCGACCGGAGAATGATGGGCAATTTGATCTCCAGACGATACCCATCGTTCTCCATTGATGTACATGGAAAAATGTTTACCGAATCTAGATTGGACACTTTTCACACTTTGATCGTAGACGAGGTCATCATTTGGAGTAATCGTAAGTGAAGCGTAGGTCACACGATTTGATTTTCTCATGCTTTTTCTTACAGATTTTTTCGATCGAGTCGACATGTCGGATGTTCTCTACACTTCGCCGCGCGTTAGATGTCTATTTCAGTTTTGCGCATCGCATATTTGCGATTAAGAAGACTTACTAGGAGCCGGTCGAAAACAACCAGGGCGACCAGAATGTCTACTACTGATCCTGAAAAGGGGAAGTGGAGATTTTCACATGTCAGTATTCACACTGACAACGTGTGCGAAATCTTCACGGACGATAAGGGTACGGTTCATTACAGGTGGCAGTATCCTGACGGAAAAATGGAGTACATCTGTGCCTGCCATAGATTCCTCAACAAGTAAGAAAGGGGCTTATCATTTAACGATGGTTACGACGTCTCGATCTTGAAGGACGTGATCGAGACCGACTCGTTGAGGATTGAACCGGACACTTTTTCCGGACACTAAGGCGTATTTGGCTTCGCCTGCGAATTTTCTATGTATGCGTGTACAAACATCGGTCACTGTTGATCCAGCGGTCACTATCAGCGGTTCTTTGAAGTCAGGCGGTCCACTACGTGGTTTTAGATAAATTCTGATGAAGTTCAATTTGTTGTATATTGCTTCTTTCAATTGCTCCAAGTTCAGGTTTTGATCAGCAGAGATCGGTATGAAATCTTCACCGATGTGGTTCTTCGCCTCCTCTATGAACTTAGAGTTGACTAGATCAATTTTATTCAGAACTGTCAACGTAGGAATATAGTTTCGATTCCCGGAAATTACGTCGATCAGTTGGTCGTCGGTTATGTCTTCTCTGACGATGATGTTTCCGTCATGGATTTTGTAGATGTTGAGGATCCCGCGAATTGTCGCTTCTGTCAATTTAGTGAGCTTACATGCCACGGTAATTCCTAATCCGCCTGAAGTTGATCTTTCAAGAGTTACGTTTGGAGCGCGAGTGTCAAGTCGTATTCCTATCTCGTAAAGCTCCTTCTTGAGTACACTAATTTGGTCTGGCTGAAACACGTCCAGTACGAGCAGTATCAGATCGGCGTTTCGTGCGACGGATAGAACGCGTTTACCCCTCCCACTCCCGGTTGCTGCACCGGAAATGATTCCGGGCAGGTCTAAGATCTGCACTTTTGCCCCCTTGTGCTCGAAGAGTCCTGGAACGACCGTAAGCGTAGTGAACGCGTAAGCTGCCACTTTGGATTTTGCGTTGGTGACATGATTTAGAAGTGTGGATTTTCCGACGCTGGGTAAACCAATTAAAACGACGGTGCAGTCGCCTCCTTTCTTTAATTCAAAACCTGTTCCGCTTCCTGACTTGGACCTTTGTGAGACTTCCTGCTCAGCCTTTAGTTTAGCAAGTTTAGCTTTCAGCAGGCCGATGTGGTGTTCCGTGTGCTTGTGGATCTGAGTGTGTTTCATTTCCTCTTCTATTTCACGTATCTTTTCCGGTAAACCCAGACGACTCCACCTCCTAACGAGAATGAACCTACAACAGAATATTGACGATCAGAAACTAATTAAAGAATAAGGAATCGGAAGCGAACGGCGGCGTTTGCCCATATTGATTAGTGCAGGTTCGTTTTCCTGCTGGCGCCTGTCCGCTTACGATGACGTTGTTTCATCTTCTGTCGCCTGCTTATCCTGAAAGCTGCTCGACTAAGTTTGTGCGGCATCGTTAACCATCAACTCTCTGCGTATTGAGTCTAGAGATATATGTTAAGCGCATAACTTGTGAGGGACCGCCTTCTATCCAAACTAGATATATTCCTCAGACGATCACTGCGACAGACGTGCAGTACCAAGATGTCAATAGATGAATTGACGAGTGCGGGTTCGCCACAATGTAAGGAGGCGTTTGCATTCTTGAGAGAGCAGCTGAAGGCAGATCCGAATGTTGAGGAAACGGTGGAATATGAACCGTTAAAAGAAAGTGAAGCTCCAAATTATAATGTTCGAGGAACACCGCGCGTTAGATTATTTTTCGGAGAGAAATTAGAAGTGTTCCTATTCATCCCCGAGAAGGCGGTTTCGAGACTCAAAGAAGATGAGTCAATTCCTCAAGGACTTAGAGCTTGGATTGATCGCGCCCAACTAGGCGGAATGAGTCGTCTGCTCCGCGTTCAGTTAGGATCCAAGAAGGATGTGGAAGTGCTACTGCCGCTTGTTATGGCGGTTACAAAAAGCTAGTCAGCCCAGTTTCAGATAGTTTCGTTATAACGCTGGACGAACTCTTGGTCTACTACTCCTGAAACAACCTTTTCCGTTCGATCTGGCAAGATTACAGCCAGCCCAGCCGCATGGTAGGGCAGTTCGAATTTTTCGAGTTTTTCTTCATTATCGCTATCGTACAATTTTATCCAATTCCCATTCTCCTGTTTGAAGCAAGAAATCTTCACGATTTTCCTTTCACCAATTCCGCCGACCCTTCCTCCTGCTGATCCGGGAGCGTCGACCGGCAATTGGAGTACGTAAACACAATTGTGACCTTGAGAGACGCTTAGATCAATGGAGTTTTGTGCGACAAAGATCCTTCTACTCTTTTCGCTGGCTAGCTTGATTAACTCCTCCAGAGGTGTCAATTGGACGCACCGCTAGAAGGGTCTAGTGAGGTTAATTGGTGATCTGGGCAGCTTGTGGTTTTCTTGATTCGAGAACCGTCAACGCGCCGGTCTTCCTATTCAAAGCCAATTGGATTTCTCCTCGAAAACTTCGCACTCGTGCATCGTGGATTTGAACAGTATCGCCTTCTGAGATAGTGTTGATTTGATTATTCCAAATTGCTAAAGGAATTTCGCCAGTTCCGTCAGAAAGCGTAACCGAGCATACTAGCAGCGGATTTCCGTCTCTGGAGGTAACAGCTCGTACATCTGATTTCTTGACTACCTGGGCTTTGAAGGATACTCCTTTCAATCCAAGTTTAAGGTCTCGAATTGACCTTTCTATAGGGCCGGGTCCTTGAGGCTCGACACGTCGTGTCATTCCGAAAGCGAAATCTGCTGGCACGCGCCTGAGTTTTTCGATTGAATCACTCCTAATTTCGGCCTGACCTAAGGGTTTACCACCGTAAGAGAACATATATACCGAGGTAAGCTCGCCACGATCACGCAGCGATATTGTGAACTTCCCAACACGCGCAGTTCCTCGCTCCTGCGCATTAATCATGCATGCATGAAAGACTTCGGGGGTTAGATCGTGTTTGCCAGCCAACTGAAGCATATAGTTTAGATCTCTATCATTTCCTCGGGATTTTGGCATCTATTTATCCGCCCTCAACGCTCGCACTTTAACTGGTTCATGTATAGTGTTTTGGGTTATAAATCGCATGTATTCATTCAACCAAAATGGGGCAGAAGGAGCGCGATAGCAGTCAGTCCGATCAGGGACAAGACGAAGGTTATGACAATGAATATGATAATGGCCAGAATTGCCGTCAAAAGCGCTTTCAACCAGCCGCAGTGAAAGAAATGCTTGATCAGAGCCAACCAAACGATAATCATTACGATTTCCGCTATCAACCCACTTAGGAAACTGCCGATTACAATTCCAATTAGGGTTCCTAAGGCGGCGATCCAAAGTCCGTCGACAAATCTTGCACGCTTTCCCTCCAGAGTACGACCAGAGAGCCATAGGACAGGTCCGATTATGATGGTGCTCACTATGAGCTCGATCAAGATTGCGCCAATATCCATTAAGCTCACCGATTCGCGAGATGAGGGTTCCTTCGCCTAAAAATGCTTCGAAAGGATTTTGAGAGCATCTACTTCAGAAAGTCGCGTTTGTCAACGTTTACGTTAATGCTCTTCAAGTAAGAAGGCGAATTTACCGTCTGCCCCGTTAACGTGAAAATTGCGTCTACTGTAAATTTGAAGTGGGCACCTCTGTTAGAACCAGAGAAGGTCATCTGAATTTCTCCAGGACGTCCCCCGCTGCTCTTCTCAAATTTCACAGAGATGTTCTTATCGCGCCCTGCGAACCAAGACTCTATCTCCTTGCGCATAGTAGGTTCTACCGTATCGAACGGCATTCCCTTATTCTTCTCAAAGCTGGAAGTTAACGCTTTCCGGCATTCTCTACTCAGGGTTGTCATGTACACGAACGTTTTTTCGATCAATTCTCGACCAGTTGGAGAATCCGTCAATATCTCATATCCCGTCTCCGGTCAATCTTCCGAGCATCAATATGCGTTTACCTCTCCACACGTTAGAATGCTGTTACATCCAAGGAGCTATAAACTCGGGTGTCTCGTAGCTTGACGACCACAATTATTCCAAAAAGAGTAAAACAGGTTTCGTGCCACCAGCAATGAACAAGAATCGATTCGTAGTAGGGGTGGATGGAGGTGGAAGTAAAACCGTAGCGTTAATCGCTGATGAAAGTGGCAGAATTCATGGTCGAGGGGAATCGGGTTCATCAAACTATCATAATATCGGTGCCGATGCAGCTGGCGGAGCGATCAAGAAAGCTGTGAAAGAAGCACAACTCCAAGCAGGTCTCGGTGGAAAATTTCTTTCAACATCGGTAGTAGCGCTAGCTGCAATCGATTGCTCCAACGACAAAAAAATTGCGCAGCGCTTCGTACAGAAAACTAGAATCGCTAGAAAGAATTTCGTGGTTCATGATTCGATCGCCGCCATTTATGCTTCGACAAGAGGTGAACCTGGAGTAATTGTCAACTCGGGAACCGGTTCCGTTGCCGCGGGCATCAACAGGCACGGCCAGTATGCACGAGCTGGAGGCTGGGGGTACATACTAGACGATGAAGGAAGCGGATATGATATCGGAAGAAAAGGTCTCAACTACGCATTCAAGTCACTTGACGGTAGGGTACCTGCCACGAAACTTGTCACAATATTCAAGCGATTTTTTGGTGTGAAGAACCTTGAAGACGCATTAGAACGCATCTACACCGATGGGCTGACGGTGGAAGAAATCGCGCATCTAGCACCGTTCGTCTCCAAAGCTGCACATAATGACCGAGTTAGTCGACAGATTGTGGGAGCGGCTGGAGTGGAATTAGCTAAACTCGTGTGCGCTGTTTCGCGGCAATTAAGAATGACAAATGAAAGATTTACGGTGACTATCGTAGGCGGTAGCTTCAAGTCGGGTAGAAATCTTCTTCGACCATTCGAAGCGAGCATCAAGAAAGAATGCCCGCATGTGAGAATTAGCAAATTGAAAATCGAGCCGGTAAATGGAGCGGTCCTGTTGGCTCTTTCGGTTCTTCAGAACGGTGAAAACGTGATTCGGAAGCTCCAATGATTCAGTATGAAAGGTCTATCCTAATGAGTATCGAAGTCGGCCGGACTCGACAATATATCGCGTAACATCTATGCCACTTGTATCCTCGACCAAAGCAATTAACGTATTATTGGCGATATTCTGATGTTTTCGATGCGACAACGTTTTCGGTCCTACCCTCGAACCCGCGTATTGTTCAAACGCCTCGATATCACCTAAGATTTCAGGTATCACTGCCGAGAGGTTGTATGGTCGCGTGATCTTTCCCATAATTTCAGAATCGTCAAGCATCATGTTCAAATTTTCCCAGCAGACATAATTTCCCGCCCATTCAATATCGGTCTTCCAGTGAGGATAATATTGGTTTAGAGCGTCAAGCTCATCTCCAGTTAGCTTTGAGAGTGCCTGCAACCCTAAAATTTCAGGTGGAATACCGATTGAGTATAGTGACGCAGAGAAGTTGATCGCCCGCGGTAACGTAATGCTCCCAAGTTCACGTCCGTAACCGAACAGACCGATGTGAAGCTTTCTCTCTCGCCTTCTCGGAACATAGTTAGCGATCGTATTCACCAGATCAGCTAGTTTCTCGACGCGTATCTGATAACCGGAAGTAAGTTTTCGTGCGCATTGTTCGAGTAAATCAGCTTGCATTTTGGGTATGCTTGGAAGTACCCCCTTAGGCAATTTTGAGTTCAGCGTTTGGACAAGCGCTTTCGTACTGTCAGCTTCGAAATCATATTTCAATGCTGACTGGATCGTGACCGTTCGAACTCCCGCATATTCCTCGATGAAATTTGTGAGATTCAGAGGAGTGAGGTTCCCTCGAAATGGAAGAGATCCGACACCAATGATTGGAAACATTGGGATTTGTGTAGAAGTTGAGAGCCCTTGAAGCTTCGATAGCGCGATCTTAGCCAGTAGTACTGCTGTGATCATTCCATAGTTTAGTGCGGGATCTGATCTCCCTAGAAAAACGCGCATGTATGCTGGTTTTCTTCGCTTCACGTATCCATCGACGATGCTATCTATATGTAACAGGCTTTCGAAATTCTCAAGAAGAGGAATGACTTCGATCTCTTTCGGCTTGAATTCACCGACCCAGTTGAGCATCAGATTACCGCCATCTCCAGCAACACTCATGTCCTCGAGGTTGGCGACGATTCTCTC
>Ga0209517_10010155_pt1 | contig 10553 bp, 9 predicted proteins | sample PeaSoiMetSII2010_FD_187695 | JGI IMG/M metagenome (GOLD analysis project Ga0209517, IMG submission 187695) | Peat soil microbial communities from Weissenstadt, Germany - SII-2010 (SPAdes) (version 2) | ecosystem: Environmental > Terrestrial > Soil > Wetlands > Peat | place: Germany: Weissenstadt... | reverse complement strand
CCAGCCGCCGACGTCGGCGAACGCCATCTCCACGCCCACGTCCGACTTGATCAGTTGCGCGATCTGGCGGAGGCTGTCGCCTAAGCGCCCGCGGGGATACTGCGCGCCGGCCGCCGGCGAGTAGGGCTGGCTCTGGACACTTTGCAGCATCGACACCGCTTCGAACGTCTCGCGGCCCGCGGCACGCATCACCGGATCCTTGCTGGCGAGATACATGTCCTGGAACTGCCTGGCCGCTTCCGGGTCCCGCACCTGGAAGGCGCCGATGCTCTGCAGCGCGATGGCCGGATTGGGTCCCGCCATGGAGCGCGCGAGCGTCGGGCCGAGGGACACGGCGCGGACCGGCGAGACCTTGCCACCGGGCTTGGGCAGCGCACGGTTCATCCAGCCATCGCGCGTGGCTTTGATGCCGGGCGTCCCCGACTCCATGTAGTCCTGCGCGTCGAAGTGCGAGCGCGTGGGATCGGGCGAGCCGACGGCATCGACGATGGCAAGGTGGCGCCGATCGAAGAGCGGCTTGAGCGGCGCGAGCGAGGGATGGAAGCCGAAGAAGCCGTCGAGATCGATGGCCGCGTCTTCACGCTTGTCGCCGCTCGCGGAGGGGCGCGGGACGCTGATGGTGGGGCGCAGATCGTAGTACGCCTTCTCACCGTGCGGCACCACGACGTTCAAGCCATCGGCGGCGCCGCGCTGGAAAATGGCAACCAGAATCTTTTTGCGGGGTGAAGGCGCATCGGCGGCGTACAAAGCCCGCTCCAGCCACAGAGGCGCGCTGCCGACACCGACCATGGCGAGTGCCGAATTGCGGAGAAAAATGCGACGGGTCATAAAATAAGAGTCCTTTGAAAGAGCACCGGCGGCAAGGGGGTACCCTCTGGGTCCGGCGTTACCGTTTTTGAAACTCGGGCGAGCCCAGCTCCGTGGCCGCCTTCGCCATTTGCACTTTCACGCCCGGCACCTTGCCGTTGGCCAGTTGCAGGGCAAAATTCATGCGCGCCAAAAGGCCGGCCGAGTTCATCCACTCCTGGCTGGAGTTGGAGTACCCGGTGGGCTCCTGCTTGCGGTACAGCGGCTGGCCGAGCTGAGCCACCTGGTTGGCCAGCGCGAAAGCGAAATCCACATCGCCATTGACCGCGCGCACCGCGCTGGCCACCATTTCGAGCGGCGATTTCATCTTGGAGCGGTAAGCCCCCACCGACCAGAACTCCTTCGATGCGAGCATGGTCTGCATGACTTCGCGCAGGTCGCCATCGGTCTTGAGAAAGGTCTGCGCCATGCGGTTCACCAGCGCGGCGGGCGGGTCGTCGGCCACGAAGCGCTGCGCCAGCTTGGTGGAAATGAAGTGCGCTGTGGAGGGATGGCGGGCCACGATGTCGAGCACCTTTTCGCCATCCTGAATGCCGCCAATGCCGCCGCCGCCGGCCGGGATGGTGACGCCCAGCACCACCTTCTCGCCGTTATCGTGCAGGCGCGGGTTGAATTGGAACGCGCCGCCGCGCTGCGGCTGGTTGATGGTCCAGCCGGTGAAGCAGCGCGCTACTTCGGTGACGTCCTTTTGCGTGTAGCCGCCATCCACTCCCAGCGTGTGCAGCTCCAGCAGCTCGCGGCCGTAGTTCTCGTTCAGTCCGCGGCGGGCTTTCTTACCCTGGCCGCGCGGCTGGGGCGCATCCGGGCCCACGGACTGCCAGTTATCCAGGTAGAACAGCATGGCGGGGCTCTTGGCCGTGGCTTCCAGCAGGTCGCGGAATTTGCCGAGAACTCCGGGGCGGATGACGTCGCGCTCGTATTCGGTCACCAGGTAGTGGTCGGCGCCTTTGTCAAGAAAGATATTGAAGTGGTTGAACCAGAAATCGGCCAGGACTTCGTCGAGTTGGCGGTCGCTATAGATGGCGCGGAGCAGCTTGCCCTCCATGAGATCGCGCGCCACCATCTGCTGCGGGCCGTTGGCCATCTCGATCTTGCGGCGCAATTCGGGCGGGGCGATCTGGAAGAGGCCCTGGCGCAGGCCCGCGGGCAATGCGGCGATGACGTCATCCTGCTTGTCGGTGGACAGCGTTTGGAACGCTGCGAGCCGCTGTTGTGCGGTGCCGGTGCGCAGCGTGCGGATTTGCTCCCGCGTGAGGAGACTGGCGAGAGCCGGCGCGTCGGGCGCGGTTGGATTCGGCTGGTCCCCCTGGCCCTGTTTGAGCTCGGCCTTGGCGGCCAGTTTCTGGATGAGCATGCGGCGGCCGGGATCGGCAGGGAACGGCGCCTGCCCCGCCACCATCTGGCGCACCATCTGCGGAGTGGGATAGTCTCGCACCAATTCCGCGCTGGACATGGCGAGGGTGTCCAGTGTTTTCAGCTTGGCCGTGAGAACGGGATTTTCGGGAATGCGGTCGGGATGGAGTTCGAGGTCGATCCATTTCTTCAGCCCCATGGCGCGGACGCGCTCGGCATCGCCGGGACGCGGGCCAAAGGTCAGGCGGTTGAGAGCCTGCGAGACTTTGTCGTTATTCGGAATCTGCCTGAGAAACTGGCGGGCGTCGTGGGGGTTCTTCGCGAACGCCGCCAGACCACACAGACATGCCAGCGCAAGGAGTGCCGGTTTGCGCATTCAATTCCCTCGTTACCTATTAAACTCCATATGAGGCGGTTCGTTGCGGTGCTGGTTCGAGACGGGGAGCCTCTACCAATTCACGTGCCGCATCTCATTGATTATCAACCGCCTGCGCGGAATCAGCCAAGTCAGGCGATTCCCCTTTTTTTTCAGTCACAAAGCTTTGAAATATTCGGTAACCCACTCATTCCGCGTTATTTACCTCGGTATTCCGTCTTCTCCGAAATCCCGTTTCTTGGTGTCGCCGAGTTACAATAAAGTCAGGAGGAGAAGAAACGCGGCAGAATCAGCCGGATTCTTCCACTCAAAACCGGTCCAAATCGACCGTCATGAATTTCCAAAACCGCGCCAAGCTGCGCGGTTTTTGTTTTTGGAAACTGTCCCATGAAATATGCCAGCACAGCCCGCTCCGCCCTGCGTCATACCGCTGCGGCCACGCCGTCATCGCCCGATTTTTCCACATCACAAGTATCTGAAACCAAACACCAAACTCAACAATTGGTTTCGTTTCGTCAAAATTGCTCTTTGAGCCGGACAGCGCACCCGCGGCCAATTGTCCGGAACCCCGCCATGGGCTATCATCGAGATTCGGAAGAAAGGGTAATCGAATGTCCGAAATGAGCCGGAGAAGGTACATTCAAGGAACCGTGGCGGCACTCGGTGCGTCCGCGGTTCCGGCATCGGCGGAGGCGCCGTCCACCACCCCGCTCCGCAAGCCACGCACCCACCGTGGCCTGCAGTTGGCTGAGCTCTTCAGTCCCGACGAGGACCACAAAATCCGCCTCGCCGCTCAGATCGGGATCACCCACGGCATCGTGACCGTCGCCCAGCCCCTCGGCCATGCGCCGCGCGATCGCTATGTCGAGGTGCTCTCGGGCATTCGCCAGCAGTTCGCGTCGGCGGGCCTCGTGTTTGCCGGCGCCGAGAGCGATCCCGTGCCCGCGGAAAAGATCAAGCTCGGCCTTCCCGGCCGCGACGAGGAGATCGAAAACTACATCGCCGCCATTCGCGCGCTCTCCGAGGTGGGCGTCCACCTGGTCTGCTACAACTGGATGGCCGGCGTCGGCTGGCTCCGCACGCGCACGGACATCCGCGGACGCGGCGGCGCGCTGCTCACCGAATTCGACCGCGCCGATGCCGAGCGGCAGGGCCTCACCGAATGGGGGCGGGTCAGCGAAGAGAAAATCTGGAGCAACCTCGACTATTTCCTCAAGGCTGTCATTCCCGTAGCCGAAAAGGCCGGCGTCAAGATGGCCCTGCATCCCGACGATCCCCCGCTCTCGCCCCTGCGCGGCATCGGCCGCATTATCACCAGCGCCGCCAACTACCGGCGCGTTCTCAACATCGTCCCCAGCCCCGTGAACGGCATTACCTTCTGCCAGGCGAATTTCAAACTCATGGGCGAGGACATCGCGGCCCTGGCCCGCGAATGGTGTGCCCAGAAGAAGATCTTCTTCGTGCACTTCCGCGACGTCGAGGGCACCCGCGAACACTTCCGCGAAACCTTCCACGATAACGGTCCCGTGGATCTGGCGCAGATGCTGCGCATCTACCATGAGTGCGGCTTCGAAGGTCCCATCCGCCCCGACCACGCGCCCACGCTCGATGGCGAATCCAACGACAAGCCGGGGTACGCGATGGGAGGCAAAGTCCTCGCCATCGGCTACATGAAGGGCGCCATGGACGCTCTCGGCATTCCCTACTACGTGTAGCGGCGTGGCGCACACACCCTCAAGAATCCACTGTTTTGACCTGGCAATCGAGCCCCCCTCCGCCTGGAGTACAATGGATGGAATGCGCAGGGGCTTCGCGATGCTGCTGGTGGCTCTCTTCAGCTTTTCGCTGATCGCTCCGGCAGTGTTCGCAGCGGACGCCGGCTCGCAACTTCCGGCGTGCTGCCGGCGCGGCGGACAGCATGGTTGCGCGATGATGGCGAGCCCATCGGCATCGTCGTCGGGTCCCTCCGCGCAGGCTGGAAGTTGCCGCTTCTTTCCGCCCGCCAAGGCGGTTCCGCCTGGTCGAACTATCGGTCTCCAGGCAGCCGCCCAGGCGATCTTTGCCGGGTTCGTCAGTCGTCCAGCTTCGCGCCCGCTGGCGGAAGCCCTTTATCGGATCTCCTTTAGCCGCGCCCGTCGGCAACGCGGACCTCCCACGCCCCTCTCATAAAAGCCGGTTCAGTTTCTCGGGGTTCAGTGTGTATTTGAGGGGGTATTTCCAGTGAAAGCGTTCTTTAAATTGATATGTGTCTGCGTGGTCCTGGTACCAGTCGCGACCTGGGCCGCGGTTTTCGGGACGGTCCGCGGGGTCGTTCACGATCCCGACCATCGCCCTGTCCATGGAGCGGAGGTGATCGTGAAGTCCAGTAGCTCGGACTACTCTCAAAAACTCGCCACAGACACCGATGGAGGCTTCGAAGCGGCTGCCCTCCCTGTGGGAGCGTACCTCGTGACAGTGAGCAAGGATGGCTTCGCGCCCGCAGTCCAGGAGATCGTGCTGGCGTCGGGAAGCGCTCCGGTTCTCCATTTCCAGCTCATGATTGGAGCGCGGAGCGAGCAGGTCACCGTCTCCGAGAGCGCCCTGGCCGTGAACCCGGAGCAAATGACGCCCGCCACCATCGTCAGCCGCGGCGAAATCGCGATGACCCCGGGCGCGGACTTGAGCAACAGCTTCGCCGCGATCACGGATTACGTCCCCGGAGCATGGATGACTCACGATCAGCTTCATGTGCGCGGCGGACACCAGGTCACTTGGGCGATCGATGGCGTTCCCATCCCGAATACCAATATCGCCAGCAATATCGGGCCGCAGATCGACCCCAAGGATATCGACTACCTCGAAGCCCAACGCGGCGGTTATTCCTCGGCCTACGGCGACCGCACCTACGGCGTGTTCAACGTAGTGCCGAGAACCGGCTTCGAGCGGAACAACGAGGGCGAGCTGTTCACCACTTTCGGCGCCTTTCACCAGACCAACGATCAGATGAATTTCGGCGGCCACACCGAGAAGTTCGCCTGGTTTGCCAGCGTCAACGGCAACCGCAGCGACTACGGGCTGGAAACCCCGGGCCCGGACGTCCTGCACGACCGCGTGTGGGGGCTCGGTGGAATGGGGACCCTCATATACAATCGCGATGCCCACAACCAGTTCCGCTTCGTCACGTCGCTCCGCCGGGACGACTACCAAATTCCCAACGATCCGGACGCGGCAGCGGCCGGCATCCGTGACGTGGAGCGGGAAAGAGACGCGCTCGCCAGCTTCTCGTGGGTGCACACGTTCCAACCCGGCCTGTTGCTCACCCTCTCGCCCTTCTACCATTACAATCGGGCCAACTATGACGGCGACCCGAATGACGTGCCGATCAGCACCACGCAGCACCGCGATTCTCAGTACGCTGGAGCGCAGATCGCCTTTAGCGCAGTGACGAAGCAACACAACGCAAGCGTGGGATTGTACGGCTTCGGGCAGCATGACGATGAGTCCGTCGGTCTCATCGCCAATGACGGCTCCGGACTTTCACTGGCGCAAGACAAGAAAGCCACGGGCCACCTGGAAGCGGTATTTCTGGAGGACCAATACAAGGTGCTGCCGTGGCTTACGCTCACCGTGGGAGCGCGCCTGACGCACTTCAGCGGCGCCATCTCCGAGAATGCGGCCAGCCCCCGACTCGGTGGGGCCGTTCGCATCCCCCATTTAAACTGGGTCCTGCGAGGCTTCTGGGGCGAGTACTACCAGGCGCCGCCACTCTCCACGGTAAGCGGCCCGCTGCTCGATTATGCCGTGTCGCAAGGGCTCGGCTTCATTTCCCTGCGCGGAGAGCGCGACCAGGAACACCAGTTCGGGCTCACGATTCCGCTGCGCGGTTGGTCGTTAGACGTGAACAATTATCACCAGCGCGCCCGGAATTATTTCGATCACAACGCGATCGGCAACTCCAACGTTTTTTTCCCGCTAACGGTTGATGGCGCCAGATTGTACGGGTGGGAAGCCACCGTGCGTTCGCCGAGAATTGCGCGCCGGGGAGAGGTTTATCTCACTTATGCGAATGCTCACGCCGAGGGGGCGGGCGCGATCAGCGGCGGCCTCACGGATTTCTCCCCCCCGGCCAGCGGCTACTTTTGGCTGGACCACGATCAAAGGCACACACTGCACACCGGCTTCAATTTCAGCCTTCCCTGGCGGGCCTATGCGGGCGGTGATTGGTACTACGGCTCCGGATTCACCGACGGATCGAGCGATGTGCCGGCGCACTTGGAGGGGCACAACACCTTCGATCTTTCATTGGGTAAAGCGGTTGCTGAGAACCTGACGTTCTCCGTCACGGCGCTCAACCTGGCGAATCGCCGGTTCCTGCTCGACAACAGCCAGACGTTTGGCGGCACGCACTACGCCGAGCCAAGACAGATCTATTTACAGGTCAAGTATCGGTTTCACTTGTGAGACGCTAACTGCTGCCCAGGCCCACAAAAAACACGCCCAGCAGAATGAGCGCCAATCCGGCGATTTTCTGCTGTGTGAATGCTTCCTTGAAGAACAGCCGCGCCCACAGGAGCGTCCAGACGTAACCGAGCGACACCATCGGGTAGAGCACCGAGAGATCCCCGCCCTTGACGCCGAGCGCGTAGAGAACCGACGACCCGAGGTATAGCGCCACGCCTAAGATCAAGTAGGAATTCAAGAACGAGAGCAGCGATCCGTTGAGCATCGCCGAGCCCTTTTTCAAATACACGGCGCCGAACGAGCCAATGATCGACGCCACAAAAACCAGCAGGATGGACCGGATCAGCAGCGGCGTCACTTGCGCCCTCCGCGCCCCAGGATGGCCACGCCGACAACAATCGTGGCGATCCCGACGTTTTTGTAGACGTTGGGCTTCTCGTGCAGCAGGCCATACGAGAGCAGCGTAACCCACACGTAGGTGAACGCGATGATCGGATAGAGCATCGAAAGCTCTCCGTCGCGCAGGGCCAACACCAGCATCACGGTGTTGATCCCCAGGCATACGTATCCGCCGATCAGCGGTAGATTGGTGACGATCGCCCACACCCTGGGCTCGAAGTGGTTCATCCCGACCTTGATTAAGAGTTGCGCCGCGGCGCCCACAAGGGTGCAGGCGAAAACCAGCAGGATCGACCTGCGCCTGGCGGCAGGGTCGGCCTCTATAACGGGAGCGGTGGCTGTGGTGCTCAAACGAACGGCCTCGGGTCTCTGGTCTGTGAACAGGATAGCAGGGTTTTCGCTAGAATGAGTATCTGTGGATCAAAACCAAGAGAACGCAGTCATCGCCGACGAGGAGCGTGCGGAACCGTCCCCACCCCCGCAGCCGGGGCCGCAGCGCGGCTTTATCGCGGAGTGGACCGTCACCATCATCCTCCTGCTGTTCGGCACTACCAGCCTGGTGCAGGCGTTCGTCATCCCTACGGGGTCGATGGAAGACACGCTCCTGATCGGCGATCACCTGCTGGTCGACAAGCTGGCCTTTTCGCCGTCGGGGCCGGTCTCCAAGCACGTTCTGCCCTACACCGAGGTGAAGCGCGGCGACATTATCGTGTTCCGTTATCCAGTCGATATCCGCCAGACGTTCGTGAAGCGCGCCATCGGCGTGCCCGGCGACCGCATTCGCCTTGCGAACAAGCAGCTCGTCCTCAACGGGAAGCGGATCGACGAGCCATACGTCTATCACAAGACCGAGTACATGGACACGTACCGCGACAACTTTCCCAGCGACCCGAACGTGCACGTGGCGGATTCCGCCATGGACATGCTGATGAACCACGTGCAGAATGGCGAGGTAGTGGTTCCACCGAACACGGTGTTTGCCATGGGCGACAACCGCGATTCCTCGCTCGACAGCCGCTATTGGGGATTCGTGCCGCGCGAGAACATCATCGGCAAGCCGCTGATCATCTACTGGTCGTACGACGCGCCCACCGATGCGCTGGCCGACCCCTCCATCAGCGTCACCCACATCGTCGACCTGGTGCTGCACTTCCCCACCAAGACGCGCTGGAAGCGCACGTTCCAACTCATTCGCGGGTATCCGCTGAAATGAATTCCCATTATTACGGGCTGATCCTCGCCGGAGGCCGCGGAACGCGCTTCTGGCCGAGGAGCCGTAAGCGATCCGCCAAGCAGGTCCTCAACGTGGTGGGCGAGCGGTCGCTGATCCAGGCAACCGCGGAGCGGCTGGCCCCCGTGATCCCTCCCGAGCGGTTGTGGATTCTCACCAACGAACACCTGCGCGGCATCATTCTGAAGCAGCTTCCCGAGGTTCCCCGAAACCAGGTGCTGGCGGAACCCGTGCAGCGCAACACTGCTCCGGCCATCGGGCTGGCGGCGCAGATCCTGCACTCGGCCGACCCGGACGCGGTAATGGGCGTGTTCCCTTCCGATCACGTAGTGGGCAAGCCGGCGGTCTACCGCCAGGTGATCAAGGCCGCGTTCAAAGGCGCAACGGCCGGCAACCTGATGGTGGTCGGCATCCAGCCGCGCTGGCCGGAGACCGGGTACGGCTACATTGAATTCCCCAGCGGCACCCAGGCCGGGGCGAGCGGCATCGTTCCCGTGCTCCACTTTCACGAAAAACCCCAGTTGGCGAAGGCCGAACAATACGTGGCGTCCGGCAACTTCTACTGGAACTCCGGCATGTTCTTCTGGCGGGCGAACGTGCTGCTCGACCAGTTGCGCCAGCACCTTCCCAAGACCGCGACTATCCTGGGGTCGCTGCCGCGCTTCGGCGGCCGCAGCTTCGCGGCCGCGCTCAAGAAGGCGTTCCCGCTGTGCGAGAACATCTCCATCGACTACGCCGTGCTCGAAAAGGCGTCTAACGTCTGCGGCGTGGCAGCCCCCGATTTTGGATGGAACGACGTGGGCAGTTGGAACGCGGTGTACGAACTGCTGCCGCGCGACGCCGCCGGCAACGTGGCGCCGCCCGACTCCGTGTTGCTGGACTCGCTCAACAACTTCGTGGACGCCCGCGGCAAGATGGTGGCGCTGCTGGGCGTGAACGACCTCATCGTGGTAGATACGCCGGATGCCCTGCTGGTGGCGAGCCGCGCGCAGGCGCAACGGGTTGGTGAGGTCCTCAAGACGTTGGAAAGCCGGAACCGTCACGACTTGCTGTAACATCTCTTTGATGCCCCAGACCGCGCCGCCCTGGTCGAGCAGTATCAGGTTGATGCGGTTGTTGAGAAGCTACACACTTGCCGATACCTAGTTGCTCGCCGCTGAGCTGGCTGGAGGTACGTGCGCCGGCAGTGGCCAAAACTCTCGTCAAGATCGAAAAAGGCGCCGCGGCCTTCGCCGGGCCCATTGCGGATGCCGAAAAGGGCGGCAAGCTCAAGGCCGCCAAGCGGGGTGTGAACGCCTTCCTCGGATCCGTCCTCAACTCCCCCAGGCCGACCGCGCCGAGCGCGGAGAGGACTTGGCACGGACCGGTCCGTGAACCTTGCGCCATCAGCGGCGCAGGCCCTTGAACAAGACGATGTCGTTGGTGACGGTGAAGCGGGCGATCGCGAGGCGTTTTCCGTCGCGCGACCAGGCGAAGTCGCCGATGGTGCGGTTGTCCGCGAAGTGCGTGAGCTGCTTCGGCGCCGAACCGTCGAGCGGCTGCACCCACAGATTGCCTCCGCGGCCAACGTCATAGAAGGCGATGCCTTTACCGTCCGGCGTCCACCGGGAAATTGGACCGCCCTGGAGAGTGGTCACGGTTCGCACGGTCGTGCACGCAGGCAGATCGCAGACGCCAAGTTCACCCCGCGTGTTGGAGGCGCCGAACACCACGGATTTCCCATCTGGCGACACGTCCAGCCGGTCTTGCAGTTCTTTGCGCAGCACCAGCGCCAGGAACGAGCAGAACACGTGGCCCCGGATGGTCTCGTCGCGCTTGTGGTAGATGGGTCGTGTCTCCAGCAGCGACTTCATCGACCGGAAGATGTCCTCCACCATCCAGAGCTGC
>Ga0209517_10010153_pt1 | contig 10557 bp, 8 predicted proteins | sample PeaSoiMetSII2010_FD_187695 | JGI IMG/M metagenome (GOLD analysis project Ga0209517, IMG submission 187695) | Peat soil microbial communities from Weissenstadt, Germany - SII-2010 (SPAdes) (version 2) | ecosystem: Environmental > Terrestrial > Soil > Wetlands > Peat | place: Germany: Weissenstadt... | reverse complement strand
CCCGTGACGGCGCAGCGCCGTTGGTACACGTCCGTAACGTAACCGCAAAGCGAAACATACCCTGCCCCAACCCGTGGCCGGATCAGCGTGGGCTCTCACTTTCTTTGACCGGCCTGTATACCTCGACCTTACGGCCTTCAGCCCACAGGTCGTAACCAGAGAAGCCTCCGACCTTCGTCATAAGGGTCGTAGCTTCACGGCGCGCGTCGAGGTCATCGCCGGCGCGAAGAACCTCAGTTCTCACGGTTTTCTGTTTCTCATCGAGGAAGCAGCACTGATATTTGGGCATGGGTTCCCTCCGAAGCTAAAATTTGTCCGCCCGCCCGGCTGCCAAAAGTTCACTTCGTCAACGCTCGGCAGCGCCGACAAGAGGCGAAACCAATCATAATCGGTGATGCCGATGTAAAGGCTTACCATGGGCAGCCACCCTTCCGAAGGATGGCTCTAGCTTATCAGCTGAACGGCATGATTCCTAGATACCGTAATGGGCCCTGCACCGAGTGAGCGGTGAAGGTGGGTGTCCTCCGATAGGATGGAGGAACGGGGTCACGTCGATCCCGGCCCCAAGCATCCGCAGCGGAGGACAGCCATGGAATATCATGCCGGGATCGACGTGTCTTTGGAACTCTCGAGTGTTTGCGTCGTGGACGCGACGGGCAAGATCATCAAAGAGACCAGGGTCGCCAGGTCGGATTCAAGCGGTCGTCGCAACACCTAGTCGAAGGAGGTTGCGATGAAGAGGCACAGGCGGCGTTCGGATCGATGTGGGCGAGCGCCTCTGTCGTCACCAGGTCGGCCGTCGGTCGCAGGGCGAGATGAGCGGCGAAAGGAAAGGGCGGCGGGTCGCCCCGCCGCACGAACCGAAGGGCCCATGCCCTGATCTAGTTGGTGTTCGGGTCCGGCCGCTGCGCCGCCGTATCGCCGACGCGCCCGCCCATGCCCTGTGCGAAGACGTCGCCCGCATTGGGCAGGCAATACTGCGACCCCGACGGATAACCGCTCGCGCCCGTCGCCGGCAAGGTGAAGTCGATATCGCCGGCGGAACGGCCTTGGTTTCCGGTATTGGCGGTCTGACCATTGATGCTGCCGATCTCGGTGTTTAGGTGCCCATTGTGGATCACCAGGCTCGGATGATCGAAGGGCGCCGCGTCGCATTGCACGCGCGGGTCGGTCAGCATCTTGAGGTAAGCGACCAGCGCCGCCTCGCCATAGGCCTGATCCTTCACCTGCCCCGTCTTGGAGGTGCCGCCGAGGACGAGATTGAGCGGGTGCACGGCGTTGTCCGTATTTGTGCCGTAGTTCCCATTTGGATCAGGAACGATGCTGCCATTGGCATCGATCCCGTCGCCGTAGGGGCCAGTGCCCGTGTCGTCGCCGGTGGCGCCGGAAACGGTCAGGCTCATATCGCGCCGGTTGCCGCCGCGGGCATAGAATTGAACGAGCTGCTGCAAATTGGCGTAGCCGTGATAGTGGAAGTAGGGCGGCTTCAGCGCCACATTGCGCAGTTGCGGCACCTTGAACACGGCGTCCGACTCCACCCGGTTTATCGACGCCGGAGATAAGGGGAACGCCGCCAGAGAAAAGTCGGGATTGAAGTTGCAGGGCCCCAAGAATTCGCCGATCGTGATTTGCGGCAACCCGGTGTTCGGGTTTGTGGTGACGCCCGGACCGGGTGAGTTTCCGGACATGTCAATGTGATCGGGGAAGAAGGTACTCAGATTGGCCGGGGTGATGGCCGGACTGCCGGCCAGCAGCCAGTTCTTCCATTGTCGCGAGAAGGACAGCGGGTTCCCATACGGATCCGTGCCGCCGACGCCAACATCCTCCACGGCCGGCCGGGTTCCGACGCCGAAGGAATCGAAATCGTGCGCGATGCAGGAGCTGCCGCCGGTGCTGGGATCGACCTGACCCGTGATGATGATCGGGGTCGGAGCCTGGAACGTGTCGGCGGCAGCGGCACCGGCTCCGATCGCAAACAACCGGCCATTGTGGCAAAAGCCGCAATCGGCGCCGACCGCGTTGGGGTTGGGCGGGCCGAAGATGTCGAGCTGTGGACCGTTGTTGAACAGGAAATTCCCATCCTGCTGCTGCTCGGTCATGCCGGCCTTGGTGACGCCGGTATCGCCGCGCACGTCGCAGCCGCCCCCGAAGCCGGGAACCATGCATCCCGGCGCGTTGGGCTGCCCGAAAGGGCCAAAGATCGGTTGGCCACTCGCGTTGACGCCCGATATCGCCGCATTGAACGTGTCGAACTGGCTCTGGTCGGAGATCAGCGTCGATTCATAGAGCATGATCGCGATGCCCCAGAACATCGAGAAATTCTGCTCCATCTGGCTGTAGCCGTTGGGGTCACTGACCAGGCTTCCGGTGCTGGTGATGGTGTAGGTGCCGTTCGCCTGCCAGTATTGCGGCGCAAAGGCCTTCTGAATTAGTTGCTGGTAGAAGAGTTGCAGGCCCGGCTGTTGGCCGCCGAGAAGGCGCTGGTCGCCCTTAGGGCCGTTGACGCCGAAGAGGCTGTCGTTCGGGTCGATCGTCTGGGTATGCAGTGGATGCAGTATCTGACTCGGACGCAGGATCGAACTAATGAGCTTCCGTCCGATCTGCTGGAAGATGCGGTTGGTGCAGGACATCTCGATCGAATTCACCGGCGGTAGCATCGCCTGCGAAGCGAGCGAGGCCGTCTGCCCCGCGAGCACGCCTGGGATCGTCGGAATGGTGAACGGCACCAATTGCGGCCCGTTGGAAGGGAAATTGAAGGTGATGATTCGCGCCGTCGGGTCATTGTCGATGTCCCGCCAACCGAAAGCGTTCTTGCCGTTGAAGACCATATTGGCGCGCGCATCCCAGAAATTCCGGGGATTGTAGACCGCATTGATGGTCGAAGGCGTGGCGCGCGCCTCGGTCTGACGGGATACCAGGCCCGACGGCGTGTGGAAGACGCCGTTGCTCGCCAGCGAGCAGTCATCGTTATCGCCAGTCAAGGGAAGCCCGTTGAAATTAGCCTGATAGTCGCCCGACGATCCCATCACGTCATCGGTGTCGCGCAACGTCGCCGAGTTGCGATTGGTGATGTCCGCCAGGAGATGGAATGGAAAATCGCTGGGCTGCGCTACGTAGGTCCCGGTGCCGTTGGCCGAGACGTTGTAGTCCGAGCCGGTATCGCCCAGTACGTAAGGGGCCTGAGCGATGGTGTTGCCGAAGGTATTATCGACAGGATGGACATCGGCGCCCGGATTGAGCGCGTTTCGGATGCGCCCTTCGGCGCCCGCGCTGAAGTGGCAGCTCGCGCAGGCTTGCCCCTGGCTGCCGACGCGCTGATCCCAGAAGAAAGCCTTGCCGAGAATCTTCGCCCAGTTCGTGTCGACGACGATGCCGGTCAGGTCGGGAAGCGGAGGCGGGCCTCCCAAATTGGCTTGCCCATTGGCGATTTGCGCCGAAGCGAAAGCCAGCACCCCGACGACGAGGGCGGCCGCGAGCTTCATTCCAGACGACACACGCGCGATGTTTTTGGACATTCGAACCTCCCCTCGGATCTTGTCCTCGGCTTTCGCGGAGTTGGGTCGGTTCCGCGATCAGCCATTTTGCGCCGCCGTACGCCTTAGGTTCGTCCCGTCGGTTGCAGAGTGCGACGGGTCCGCGCCAGGACGCCTTCCGGAGAGTTGTTAAGCATGTTTTATGCCAGCATGGTTAAAATGAGCGAATCCAAGAACTTGGAACGACGCTTCCAGCCGGCAGTGCAGATAGTGTAAAGAAATCTTACAACTCGCTCGGCGGCTTCACGACTTATGGATGCCCGAGATGACCTGCTGGCGCTTGATGGTCTCTGCAACGACGGGGATGCCGATCGGTTGTCCCTTGTGCCAGCCGAAAATTAAATCCGAACGTATTGGTGATGAAGGCCGCCGAGGATTGGCACTGCCACGATGGGGCCGGTGCGATCGACAGAGCGATAGATCGGCGCGTCCTTGTCTAAAAAGAGATGAGTTCACACACGGTTGTGACAGTCGGCGTAATATTTGAGAGTTCTGCGAAGGTAAGCTTCGCCGAACACGATGACGTGGTCGAGGTACTGGCGTCGCGAGCGTCGCGGGGGCGGCAACATGTCCATCAAGGCCATCGTCTCGCCATATAGATTGGGATTCCCCGGATGTCTCCCAATCTGGCGTGAATATTTGGACTTTCCCGGCCTTCCTGCAAGGCGGACATGAGGCGCAGACGGCAACCCTCACCTCCGACGACCCGAAGGTTCGTTGTGGGGGCTGAGCAGGTCATTTTCCTCGTCATTCCGGCACACGCCTCCCGTCGTGACGCATCCGACCGTCCCGGTTTCTACGCAGCGGCCGGTCTTGGTCGCAATCCGTCAATCAGCCGCAAAGTTTCCCCGAACAATTTCCTCGGCACCGCGACCTCGGCCATCTGAAAAGCGTCGTAGCGGCGAGCCACCCCAGCATTTTGAATTGTAATACGGGGAATTCTATATTGGTCGTAACGTCACGATAAACAATTTCGATGGGGCCCCAATGTGAAGCTGTTGAGCACAATAAAGTTGGCTTGCTGTGGCGGCGTCCTGGGAGCGGTTTACGGGATCATTGAGGTTCTGCGGATCACCTCCATGGACGCGGATTCCGATCTTGGTCTCAAAATCGCAGACATGCTCGGCTCCGCCTTGGGGGAGCTCTTCTCATCGCCGCTGCAGCTAGTGCTTGGAATTTCAGCTGGTGCATGTCGATCCAGAACCATCGCCGCTTAGCGGCGGACGTCCAGTTCCGTTCCGGCTCTCAGACGTTCCATATAGGTGCGATAGGCAAAGCTACGGTCGCGCTTCTTGCCCGTCGTTTCGCCGAGGATACCGATCTCGGCCAGCACCTCGATTGCGCGGGTTGCGGTCGGTTTGCTCGTGTCGAGCAGCTTCATCGCGGATGCCACGGTCACGATCGGATGACGTGGAAGTCGCTCGAACAATCGAAGAGCCGAAACGGACGCCGATTCGGCGCCGAGCAGCCGTAGGCGATCCGCGCTGACGAGGTTGAACAATTCGCGCGCCGAGTGGACAGATTCATCGGCGATCGTGGCGACACCATCGAGAAAGAAATCGGTCCAGCCTTCCCAGTCGCCTTCCAACCGCACGAGATTGAGGCGCCGGTAGTATTCTTCGCGATGGCGTTTGAAGAAAAGGCTGAGATAGAGGAGCGGAGCCTTCAACAGTCCCCAATGTTCCAGCAGGAGGGCGATCATTAGGCGTCCGATTCGTCCGTTGCCGTCGAGATAAGGGTGAATGGTTTCGAACTGCGCGTGCAAGAGGCCCGTCCGCACGAGTTTCGGCAGCCGGTCGTCGGCATGGATGTATTTCTCGAATGCGCTGAGAAGCTGCGGGAGCTTGTCGGAGGGCGGCGGAACATAAGCCGCGTTCGCCGGCCGGCTTCCGCCGATCCAGTTCTGGCTGCGGCGGATTTCTCCGGGTTGCTTGCTCTCGCCGCGCACGCCGCGCATCAACCGCTTGTGCACTTCGTTCAAGAGCCGCAGAGAGAGCGGCAGGCCACGCTTCGATGCGAACTGGCCGCGCGCGTAGGCGAGGGCGTTGAGGTAGTTCGTAACCTCCTCAACATCGGCGTTGGGTTGGGACAGCTCGTCGGCCTCGAAGGCAAGAAGGTCAACGAGCGATGCTTGCGTGCCCTCGATCTGAGACGAGATCACTGCCTCCTTGCGCACAAATGCGTAGATGAACCAATCGAGCGAAGGCACCGTCTCACCAGCTAAATCGAGTCGAAGGAGTGCCTGTTCGGCTTCCCGGAGGCGATTTTCGAGCTTGGCGTCGATGACAAGCGCCGGCCGCGCGGGTGGCAGATCGAAGGGAACAAAGGCTTCGACCATTTCGCCGCCTGCGGTCACGCTTTCGTATCGGCCTGTTGTGCGCTTCGGCATGACTGGGCGGCCCAACTCGGGGACGATGTCGTTCTCAGGGTCGCATGCAAGGAACGTTGACCTTCCCTACCGGCCTCGCTAAGAACGAACTCTTTACTAGTAGCGGTCGTTAGTCAAGAGATTGTTCCTAGGCTAGCGCTCTGACCGATGACCTACCAAGAATTTGTTCTCGGGGTTCAGTCGTGAGCCGATAGATATGCATAAACCGTGACCGCCTGCGGCACGTGGCAGATCATGGCCGTAGAAGGCATCCAACGTGGCAGGCCTGCGCCTCAGAAGCCGGGCGACACCTTGAGATCGCTGTCAAGGTCGCCGAAGGCATCGACGTAAGGGGACCCAAGCGAGGCGCAACCGACAGGGTCTTGCGGGAAGTCGCATTAAGTGTTGTGGAGTTGACCGATGCGGGGCTGGCCAGCCGCGGCGGATGAGATCGCCGAGGAAGCACTCCCACGCGGCGGCGCTCTCGCTCGCTGCCAGGCGGAAGTCGATGACTTCCTTCTTGCCGTCGGCTCTGAGGCCGAGCGCCACCAGCACCGGCCGGCGGAGCGCGCCGGCGCCGGTCTTGCGCGACAAGACGACGCCATCGAGCATCACCACGCGGTAGCGCTCCTTCAAGGGGCGCGTGTGAAAGGCGGCGACGACCGCATCGAGCTGCTTGGCAACCGTGCTCACGGTCGTGGCGCTCAAGGGTCGCCCGAGGATCGGCAGCAGCGCCTCGCCGACCTTGCGCGTCGACAGCCCGAGAACGAAGCACGCCAGGATCAGGCGGTCGACCGGCGCGGGACGCCGCGCATAGGCGCGGAGCACGGCGGTCGGCGCAAACCGGCGCGTGCGCGGCACCGCCAATTCGATGTCCCCGAGCTCGGTCAGCAGATGACGCGCGTAGGAGCCGTTGCGGCGATCGGCTTGGTCGAGTGCCGCCATCCGATCGAGATGCTCATCGATCGCCCGCACCGTCTAACCTTGCAGGATCGCGGCGATCGCATCCCGGCCGAGAGACCGGTAGCCCTCGCCCCACTCCAGTCCTTGCGCTTGCATGCCCTTCACCACCTCGAACGCCCTCGGTAAGCTCTGGATCGTCACGGCTTGTGGCATTGGGGGTGCTCCATCTTGCGGACCTTAGCAATCCGCGGAGTACCCCCTCTCACAGCCCTGACACAAACTTCCGTACATCACCGCTCTGACCCTTGGGATTGACAATACATGCTGAATCGAATAATGTTGATCCTTGATCTGACGGGAAGATCGCGGGCGGGCTGAGAGAGTCGCCGCGAAGTGAACCGTCTAAATGCCCGGTGTTGAGGCCGGCGGGATTATCCGTTCGCACGGAGTCCTGCCGGCCTTTTGATTTGTTGGCGGGGCTCACAACAAGTGAGGCTCGCTATGCAGTCACCTCAGCATCCAGACAAATCCTCGACCAGCGTTGATGATGTTAGCGCACGCGACATCCGCCGACACGACCTCACGATCGTGTGGAAAGCGCCCGATGCACTCAAGGCTCGTACGCGCAATCCTCGCACGCATTCCACGAAGCAGATCCAACAGGTCGCGGCCTCCATTCGCCAATTCGGCTTCACCAATGCGGTGCTGATTGACGAAACCGATGGTATCGTTGCCGGTCACGGGCGTGTCGAAGCCGCAAAGCTTCTCGGTCTCACGGAAGTTCCGACTGTTTGCGTCGCGGGACTGACCGACGCTGAAATCCGCGCGTATGTGATCGCCGACAATCGTCTCGCCGAGAACGCCGGCTGGGACCAGGAACTGTTGGCTCTTGAACTGGGCGAGTTGGCGGCGCTCGAGCTGAACTTCAATATCGAGGTAGTCGGGTTCGACACCGCCCAGATCGACCTCTTGCTCGGCGGCGACAAGGCCGCGCCGGCCGATCCCGAGGCGGATGAAATTCCCGAACCGACCAACGGCCCCGTCGTCTCCCGGCCCGGCGATCTCTGGCGCCTCGGCAAGCACCGCTTGCTCTGCGGCGACGCGCGCGATCCCGCCGCTTACGATCGGTTGCTCGCGGGCGCGAAGGCGCGGCTTATCTTCACAGATCCGCCGTACAATCTCCCAATCGACGGTCACGTCGGCGGCCTCGGTCGCATCCATCACCGCGAGTTCGCGATGGCCGCAGGCGAGATGTCGCGTGACGAGTTCACGACCTTCCTGACGACGGTCCTCACGAACCTCGTGACCGCGTCGGAGGACGGCTCGATCCACTTCGTCTGCATGGACTGGCGCCACCTCGGCGAACTGCTCGCTGCCGGCAGCAGCGCCTACACCGAGTTCAAGAACCTCATCGTGTGGAACAAGGACAACGCGGGGATGGGATCGTTCTATCGCTCCAAACACGAGCTCATCTTCGCCTTCAAGTCCGGCACGGCAGCGCACATCAACAATTTCGGCCTCGGCGAGAAGGGACGCTACCGGACCAATGTGTGGGACTATCCCGGCGCATCGCGCAGGGACGAGTTGCCAATGCATCCGACCGTAAAGCCGGTGGCTCTGGTCGCGGATGCCCTCCGAGACTGCTCGTGCCGCAACGAGGCGGTGCTCGACGCCTTCGTGGGATCCGGGACCACGATAATCGCCGCCGAGAAGACCGGCCGTAAGGCATACGGTCTGGAAATCGACCCCGGCTATGTGGACTGCGCCGTCCGGCGCTACGAGGCCTATACGGGCAAGACCGTCCTTCTCGACGAGACCGGTCAGACCTTCGCTGAAGTGGCGGCGGCGCGTGGGGCTTGCCTGCCGCAGGCCCAACCGGTGCAGGCCACGGCCTGCGAGACAGAAGCCTCAGCGGAGTGCGGGGACGAAGTTTCCGACACGACGGAGGCAGCCCCATGAGCAAGCGTACGAAGAACGCAACCGCGACCGGCGACTATGAGGTCGGCTATGGCAGGCCGCCTAAGAGGACCCGCTTCGCCAAAGGCCAATCCGGCAATCGGCGCGGCCGCCTCCGCAACACGCGCAATCTGAAAACGGATCTGCGGACTGTGCTCGAGGAGGACCTGACGCTCATGGTCGGCGGCCGGGAAGTCAAGTTCCCGGCGCGTCGCGCCATGTTGGTGGCCCTTCGTAACAAGGCCCTCAAAGGCGACGTCCGGGCCGCCAGTGTGCTCATCGCGCTCATCGAACGCTTGATGCCCGAGACGCTGATCGACGAGATCAAGGCCTCGGTTCCCCGCGAGGATCTGGCCATTTTCGCCGAAGCCATCGACCGCCACGTCGCGATCCGCCTCGCGAAGACTCAGTCTCCCGCTCCAACCCTCACCAACGCGCAGCCTAAAGGAGAATGATCATGTCTCCCCGAGATCTCGGGTCGAACGGGCCCACCCTCGAGGAAGTCGATGCGGTCCTGCGGCAGGACTTCGTCGCCTTCCTAGCGAAGGTGTTTGCCACGGTGGACCCCGGCCACGCGTTCAAACTGAATTGGCACCACCGCGTCATCGCTCATCATTTGAGGGAGGTGATGGAAGGTCGGTGCCAATACTTGATCGTCAACCTTCCGCCCCGCTCTCTGAAATCCATCATGATGTCGGTGGCCTTGCCGGCCTTCGTCCTCGGACACCATGCGACCAAACGCATCATCTGCGCGAGCTACGCGCAGGACCTCTCGGCCAAGCTGTCGCGCGACTGCCGCACGGTCATTGAATCGCCCTGGTACAAGCGGATCTTTCCCGCCACCAGACTCGACCCCGAACACAACACCGAGGGCGATTTCATGACCACACAACGGGGTCAGCGCTTTGCGACCTCGGTCGACGGTGTGCTGACCGGCATGGGCGGCGATCTGATCATCATCGACGACCCGCACAAATCGGCCGATGCCGCATCCGAAAGGGCGCGGGAGGCCGCGAACGAGTGGTTCAACACCACGGTCTCGACGCGGCTCGACGACAAGAAGACGGGCGCAATCATCGTCGTCATGCAGCGCCTCCATCCCGACGATCTCACGGGCCACCTGCGGCGCGCCGGCGGCTGGACGATCCTAGACATCCCGGCGATCGCGCCGGAGGCGCGGGAATACGAGATGGGAGAGGGCGTCCCTCATCGACGGGAAGCCGGCGAGGTGCTCCAGCCCGCGTACGAATCGCGCGAGGATCTCAGGCGTCGAAAGCACATGATGGGCAGCCAGGCCTTTGAGGCTCAGTACCAACAGAATCCCGTCTCCTCCGAGGGGGCCCAGGTCAAAAGGGGGTGGATCCAGCGTTACGAACGGTGGCCGCTCGGCCCGCTCTGTCAGAGCTGGGATACCGCCACGAGCAAGAGGGAAACGAACGACTGGTCGGTGGGCACCACCTGGGCGATGGATAGGACCGGATATTATCTGGTGGACGTCGTTCGAATACGCGTGACCTATCCCGAGCTGCGAGATCTGGTCGATACGTATGCGTTCAATTGGGGATGCCAGAGTATCTTGGTCGAGGATAAAGGAGCTGGCCAGATCCTCATCCAAGAGCGCCAGAAGGACCGAAAGCCGGTGATCCCGTATATGCCGAAGGGGGATAAGTTCTTCCGGCTGGCACAGGTGGCGCCCCTGATCGAGAGCGGTGCTGTTCGTTTCCCCTGGAGCGCGCCGTGGCTTGATGACTTCATCAATGAACTCCTGCAGTTCCCCAACGGCTCCCACGATGATCA
>Ga0209517_10010151_pt1 | contig 10559 bp, 6 predicted proteins | sample PeaSoiMetSII2010_FD_187695 | JGI IMG/M metagenome (GOLD analysis project Ga0209517, IMG submission 187695) | Peat soil microbial communities from Weissenstadt, Germany - SII-2010 (SPAdes) (version 2) | ecosystem: Environmental > Terrestrial > Soil > Wetlands > Peat | place: Germany: Weissenstadt... | reverse complement strand
AAAAGCACCCTGATCAACGCCTTGATGGGTGAGGCCGTGCTGCCCACGTCCATCATCCCCCTCACTTCGGTGGTTACCATCCTGGGTTACGGCGAACGCCTGGAGATCCGCGTCCATTTTCAAAACGGCCAACGCACCGTGATTACCCAGGAGGAATTGGCGGCTTATATCACCGAGAAGGGCAATCCCAGGAACCAGAAAGGGGTGCGGGAGGTGGAGATCGCCTATCCCTCGGATTATCTCCGGGACGGGGTGCGCATCATCGACACCCCGGGGGTGGGCTCGGTCTATAGCCACAACACTGAAGTCGCTTATAATTATCTCCCCCAGGTGGACGCCGCGGTCTTCGTGGTTACCGTGGACCCGCCCCTGTCCGCCGCCGAAGAGGATTTCTTGAAGGATATCCGGGAATATGCCCACAAGCTGTTCTTCGTCCTGAATAAGATCGACTACGTGGCTGAGGCTGAGCGGCAAGAGGCCCTGGACTTCACCGCGGAGGTCCTGCGCGGCACCCTGGCCGCCCCAAGGGTGCTGATCTTTCCGCTCTCCGCCAAGCTGGGCCTGGAAGGCAAGGCCAATGGCGGCTCCGCCATATTGGCTGCCAGCCTCCTCCCCCAATTTGAAGATTACCTGCGCCGGTTTTTGTATCAGGAAAAGGGCCGGGTATTGCTGATTTCCTGTATCAACGGGGCCTTGAAAGCCCTGAATGACTCCACCCTGGCCCTCCAGGTGGAACGCCAGGCCGGCGCCATCCCGTTGCAAGAGCTGGAGGAGAAAATCGCCCGCTTCCACCAGGAATTGCAGGGTCTGGAGAAGGAACGGGAGATGTCCCTCTTCCTGTTGGATGGGCGAGTCAAAGGACTGGTGGAGGAGTTGAACCGCGACCTGGAAGCCTTTCAGCGGGAAACCGCCGCCGGGCTGCGCCGGGAAGTCGAGGCCGAGTTCCACCGGAAAAGCCGCCTGGCCCTGGACCTGCGGAAGGAGATGGAAGCATACCTGTTCGCGGCGTTGCGGGATGTCTTCCTGGATTGGCGGCGCCGCGAAGTTGAGAAACTGGCGCTATCGCTGGCCGACACCCAGCAGGAGTTCGCCTCCCGGATTAACGGCATCCTGGAGCGCCTGACGCAATTGACCGCCCGGATCTTTGACTTTTCCCTGCGGGGGTTCGCGGCGGCGGAAACCTTCACGGAAAAGAGCCACTTCGGGTTCAAATTTAAAGAAGAACCGGTGGGCCTGGAAATCCTGCAAATGACCGTGGCTTCCTTGCTGCCCCGGGCCCTTACCCGGGGCCTGCTGCTCAAAAAGCTTCTGGAAAACGTGGCTGAATTGGTGGATAAGCATTGCGGCCGCCTGCGTTACGATTTTCAGCAGCGGCTGCAGGAATTGACCCGGGATTTCCGGAAAGACTGGCTCTCCAGGATCGATGACACCACCCAAAGCATTCGTCAGGCGCTGGAGCGGGCCATCGCCCAAAAGCAGAGCGGCGCCCAGGCGGCGGCGCGGCGGGCCGGAGAAATGGAGCAGAGATTAACCGCAATCTCCCGGGGCGAAGGCACGTTAATGGGATTGAAGGCCCGGGTTGAAAAGTCTTACCCTGAGTTAGAAAACATTTAACCAGGGCGAAAAGAAGGAAATCCACCCTTGATATTTGGCAACCCAATCTTATTTTTTGGGCAGGCCCCCTAACCATTCTTCCCCTGGAGGTGACCTATGAAAGAGTATGCAGAAATCATGCGGCAGAAGAAGCTCCCCAAAGTGGGGCAGGTGGTGCGCAGCAAGAAATACGGCACCGAATGGCGCGTCATGGAGAAAAAAGAGGTTTGGCAGAACATCGACCCCGACCCCCAAACCGGGGAGACCCGTATGATCCCGGCCGTCTATCTCAATTTCTGGAGGGTCCAGGAAGGGGTCATGCCGGGGGTGGGCAGGATGATGGGGTTTTTGTACACCCTTTACGACAACACCTTTGAACTCAATTGGGACCTCCCCTGAGAGGGCGCTCACCTTTCAGGGTGAATCCTTACGGGGCCAAGTTCCCAAATTTGGCCCCGTTTTTCATAATTTTTCATATTTTTCGTATTTTTCGTAACGGGAGGGAACATGACCCGGATCATCCTGGTGCGCCACGGCCAGACCACCTGGAACAAGGAGAAGATCTTTCGCGGTTCCCGGGACATCCCCCTGAACGACACCGGCCGGGAAGAAGCCCGGCTGGCGGGGGAATGGCTCAAGGGAGAGGCCATCCAGGCCGCCTACTGCTCCCCCCTGTCCCGGGCCCGGGACACCGGCGAGGCCATCGCCCGGCACCACGGCCTGCGGGTGGAAGATTTGCCGGGGCTGAGCGATCTCTGCTACGGAGATTGGGAAGGCCTGCCCCTGACGGAGGTCAAGGTGAAATACGCCGACCTCTACCGGCGCTGGGAGACCGCCCCCCACACCGTGCGCTTTCCCCAGGGGGAAACGCTGGATGAGGTGAAGCAACGGGGGCTGGCCGCGGTGGCCGGGGTGGTGGCCCGCCACCCGGACCAGACCGTCCTGCTGGCAGCCCACCGGGCGGTGAACAAGGTCCTCATCGCCGCCTTCATCGGCCTGGATAACTCGAACTTCTGGCGCATCGCCCAGGATACCACCGCCATCAACCGCTTCCATTGGATGGACGGCGCCTGGCAGATCGTCTCACTCAACGACACCTGCCACCTGCGAGGTATGAGTCGCGGCGAGTATGTGGATTTTTAGAGAGAAGGGGGGGATTCCGGGGGAGGCTCGGGGGACACCGGCAAGCCGCCGGCCCTCCTGTCCCAGCCCCTGCCCCGATCTTCCCTTCCCTGGCGCCAAACCTGCCGATTCCTCCAACTGCCGGAATAATTCAACCGGACAAGTAGAAAATGAAAAATTAGGCATTAACTTTTAAGCAAGCTTTGCCGCGGCATTACCAATCGGTAGTTCATCCTCGCCCCGGGACCAGGGACGCCACCGAGAGAGGCGAGCTCTGATGGAAAGATACAAAGAACAGAAATGGAGTGGAGAAAAAGGCAAGAAGTTCGGTCATGCCGGCCGGGTCAACGATCCCTACGAGCTGGCGGCCGGCCAGGAGGCGGGGGTGTGCCAGGACTGCCACGCCGTCTATCAGGGCAAGCGCTGGTTCTTTGATGGGAACCTTTACGACAAACTGGCGGGCGCCGGCAAGGTGCGGCAGGTGGTCTGTCCCACCTGCCGCAAGATCAAGGACCATTACGTGGAAGGCTACCTCACCCTGAGTGGTGATTTTTGGGTCCAGCACCGTGAGGAGATCATCAAGCTGCTGGAAAAGGAAGCCGGCAAGGTGGGGAAGCGCAACTGCGCTGACCGCATTGTCCAGATGATTCCGGAGGCGCACCGTAAGCTGGTGGTGGAGACCACCACCGAGAAGCTGGCCCAACATCTGGGCCGCACCATCTCCAAGGCCTATAAAAGGCGACCTGAGCTTCCACTGGAGCGAACCCAACCGGTTCGTGCGGGTTTACTGGACCCGGTAAGGGAAGAAGGTTTTCTGTTTTCTGTTTTCTGTATCGAGGAAGAAAAAGCAGGGTTGTCTGATAGCCTGCCGGCAGTTGAGGCGGGCTGGCACCGCGCCGTTGAGCGCCGCCTGCTAATTGCCGCTACGAGCCTCCCTGGCCGTTTTTGATGCGCTGGATGAGGTTCGAGACCGATACGGGATCGGTGACCGGGAGGAGGCGGACCTCCCCGCCGTAGGATTGGACGATCTCCCGCCCGGCCACCTGGGCTTCCGGGTAATTGCTCCCCTTGGTAAGGATGTCCGGTTTGAGGCCGGCCAGGATTTCCGGCAGCCGGGAGCTTTCAAACAGGGTGACGTAGTCCACCGCTTCCAGGGCCGCCAGGATGCGCAAGCGTTGAGCTTCGCCGATGACCGGGCGGCCCTCCCCTTTCACCAGACGCACCGAGGCGTCGCTGTCCAGGGCCACCACCAGCAGGTCTCCCAGGCGCCGAGAATCCTCCAGGAACTTGATGTGGCCGGCGTGGAGCAGGTCGAAGCAGCCGTTGGTGAAGACCACCTTCCGACCCTGGGCCTGGAGGTGGGACACCTTGAGGCCCAATTCGGCCAACCCGAGGATCTTATCCTCCAGGCCGGCGGACCGGCGTCCCAGCTCCCGCTCCAGTTCCACCCGGAAGATGGGGGCGGTGCCCACCTTGCCCACCACCACCCCGGCGGCGATGTTGGCCAGCGTGGCGGCCAGCACCGGGTTGCCCCAGCAGGCCAGCCCCAGGGCTACCACCGCGGCCACCGTGTCCCCGGCCCCGGAGACGTCGAAGACCTCCTGGGCCCGGGTGGGGATGTGCAGCTCCGGGCCTTGCCGAGGGAAGAGGAGCATGCCCTCGGCCCCCAGGGTAATCAGCAGATGGTCCAGACCCAGGTCCTCTCGGAGTCCGGCCCCGGTCCGGACCAGATCCTCCCAGCGGGCCAGGGAGCGGCCGGCGGCCAGTTCCGCTTCCTGGCGGTTGGGGGTGATGACCGTGGCCCCGGCGTAACTGGAGAAATCCGCCCCCTTGGGGTCCACCACCACCGGCGCCCCCTGACTGCGCCCGCGTCTGATGACCTCCTGCAGCAATGGGGCGGTGAGGGCCCCCTTGGCGTAATCGGACAGGACAATGGCGGAGAGCCGGGGCAGGCGGTCCTGGAGAAAGCTGGCGGCCGCCGCCAGGAAATCCGGGCCGGCCGGGCTGCGGGATTCCCGGTCGATGCGCACCACCTGCTGGGTGTTGCCCATGACCCGGGTCTTGCGGGAGGTAGGCCGCTTAGGGTCGGCGAAGAGGCCCGCGTCGTCCACTCCCAGCCGGCTAAGCTCCCGGCGCAACAGGCTGCCGGGATGGTCGTCGCCCACCAATCCCAGGACTTCCACCTGGGCCCCCAGGGCCACCAGGTTGTTGACCACGTTGCCGGCGCCACCCAGGGTGCGGGTTTCCCGCTCCACGTCCACCACCGCCACCGGCGCCTCCGGGGAGATGCGCGACACCCGCCCCCAGAGGTACTCGTCCAGCATGAAATCCCCGACCACCAGGATCCGCAGGGCGGAGAAGCCGGAGAGGTCCAGGCGCCGCAACTCCTCCCCGATACCCCAATCTTCGCTGCCGCCGCCTGACTTGCTCTGGAACACTACCGGCTCCCCTCCTTGCTTCGTAATCCGTGGCCCAAACAGGGCGCAGGCTCAAGATGCGTTCCCCCCCGGGGTTGGGGAACGAAAAGCCGAATGGCCCAAACCTGGCCGGACCCTGCTGCGGGTATCCCCTGGGAACGCCTGGCTTATTGGCCGTTCACCGGCTGGCCGATGTAAAAGTACCTGAACCCCAGCTTGGCCATCTTATCGGCCTGGTAAAGGTTACGGCCGTCAAAAATCACCGGGGCCTTCAGCAGGGATTTAATCCGGTCGAAGTCCGGCTCCCGAAATCTGGCCCATTCGGTACAGATGATGAGGGCATCGGCCCCCTCCAGGGCCTCGTAGCTGGAGGTGGCAAAACTGACGGCCTCCTGGTTCCCCAGGTATTGGCGGGTGGCCGCGATGGCCTCGGGGTCGTGGGCCTGAAGGCGCGCCCCGGCTGCCGCCAGGCTGGCAATGAGGGCGAGGGCCGGGGCCTCCCGAATGTCGTCGGTCTGAGGTTTGAAGGAGAGGCCCCACAGAGCAAAGACCCGCCCCTTCAGATTGCCGTGGTAATAATCCGTGATGCGTTCCACAAAGATCCGCCGCTGATCCTGGTTGATGGCCTCCGCGGCTTCCAGTAGGCGGGGGGCGTAGCCTCGGGACCTGGCGGTGTGGATCAGGGCCTGCATGTCCTTGGGAAAACAGGAACCGCCATAGCCCAGGCCCGGGAACAGAAAGAGGGGGCCAATGCGGCGGTCGGAGCCGATGCCCTGGCGGATCATTTTGATATCGGCCCCGGTGCGGCTGCAGATGTTGGCCATTTCGTTGATGAAGGAGATCTTGGTGGCCAAAAAGGCATTGGCGGCATACTTGGTGAGTTCGGCGGAAACCACGTTCATGATGATGATGGGGGCGTTGGTGCGCACGAAGGGTTCATAAAGCTCCTTCATCAACTCCCCCACCCGGACGTCGTCGCAGCCCACCACCACCCGGTCCGGCTTCATGAAGTCGTCCAGGGCGGTGCCTTCCTTGAGGAATTCCGGGTTGGAGACCACGTCAAATTCCAGGACCTCGCTCCGGGCGGCCAGCTCCTCCTGGATGACCTGGCGCACCAGGACCGCGGTGCCCACCGGCACCGTAGATTTCTCCACGATCACCTTGTAGCCGTTCATGTGGCGGCCAATCTCCCGGGCCACCTGCAGGACCATGGACAGGTCGGCCGAGCCGTCCCGGTCCTGGGGGGTGCCCACCGCGATGAAGCAGACCAGGCTATGCTGCACCGCAGTGGCCAGGTCGGTGGTGAACCTCAGGCGGTTGTCCCGGACATTGCGCTTGACATAGTCCTCCAGTCCCGGCTCGTAAATGGGGATGTGTCCCTGCTCCAGGGCCTCCACCTTGGCGACATCCGCGTCCACCAGAATAACGTCGTTACCCATTTCGGCAAAGCAGGCCCCGGTCACCAGACCGACATAGCCTGCTCCGATGATGGCCAATTTCATTAAGGTCTACCTCCTTGGAAATGCCCAGGTGGTCGGTGGCGGAACCGCTTTAATCCGGGATGAGCCGATGCCGCTTAAAAGTTTTAAATTTATCCAGTTTGGCTAATAAAAGCTATCGGCCGCTCCCGGGGCCGCAGGCCGCTCATTAAAAGTAATCGGGGGATTGCTCTTTGGCTTTGGTTCCCGAGAAGTGCACCGGGGAGTGATTCATCTTCTCTCCCAAGCCGGGAATGAAGATGACGGCCGACACCCGCTTGTCGTCCGGGCGGTCGGTAAAGGAGAGGGCCACCCCCCAACACTGGCGCTGGAAAATCACCCCGTAATTGTTTTCCAATTGTTTATTGGTCTGAAAGGTATGCCCGTAGGTGAGCCAGGTCTTTACGGATTGCATCAGATTCACATAGGTTTGGACGTTTATCTGTTTGGCGAAGTCTTCGAGGAAAACATAATTCACACTAAAGAAGTTCTGCCGGTTGGCGTCCAGGAGGGTCAGTTTAGCATTGGCTTGCTCGAAACCCTCCTGGTAGGGTGAGACTGCCACGTCTAGACCCAGGGTGACCTGCCGGCTGGGATAAATCTCCGTCTCCCCCAGAAAGTCGGAAAAGAGATGATGGCGTTGAGGGGTGCCATCCAGGCCCATGAAATCCTTGTTAAAAAAGCTGCTCTGGCTCAGGCGAAACCAGACCAGGTCTTTGACGTTGGCCTGTCCCTCCTTGTTGAGGCTCCGGTAGAGGATGCTGTTGGAGAGGCCATAGGTCAAGGCATTGACGCCGCCGAGGGGTTCGTCCCCCTCCCGTACCGGCAGGTTGCGGTTGGCGTGGGTCGTCCAGCCCACGTCGTTGGGGTAGAAGTCGGGAAAGCGCTGCGGATTATAGTTGCCGATATTCCAGTAGGTCAATTCCGGCCGGATAATGTGTCGGAAGTAAGTGCTGGACCCATCATCCCGGCCGTAATCCCGGTCCCAGGCGCTGGCCACGCCCACCCGGGAATCGAATACCTGCCGGTTCAGCCACCCTTCCGGTGGTATATCCGTGACACTTTGGTCGACGCGGAAAATGGTTTCCCGGAATCCTGCCTGGGAATTGAAGGCCACTGCTGGCAATGGCTGCCCCTGGAGCGAGAACTGGGGATGGAGATCCAGACGGTCACCATCCAGGCCGTGGTGCTGCAAGAAATAGTCATAGCTGCCATTCATCCCGAAATATACGGGCAAATTGGCCACCGGCAAGGGCAGGGAAGTCAGGGACATCCCGGGGAGCCGGTGCCAGGGGTTGGGGTCGGTCTGGTTCAGCCTTTCGTAATAGCTGCTATAGGCGGTGAAGTTGGCCCAGGAGAAATTGCGGCTCAATTGGAAGGTGGAGACCCGGGTGCTAACCTCCTGCTGCTCCAGATTCCGGCCGAAAGTGTCCAACAGGTCCCGGGAATAGCGGTTCAGGCCCATGTAGCCGAAGTTGAAGTCACTGAGGTAGTTGACGTCGCTCACCCGGTCCACCGTGGTGCGCAGCCTCCAGTCATCGGGCAGCGGTTGGTTTACCATCCCTGATACCCAATAGCGGTGGTCGGTGGGCTCATTGAGTTTGCCGTCATCCAGATAGAAAAAGCGGAAATTGGCGGCCGCGTCGTCGTGCCCCTGGCGGCGGAACTCGACCCCCTGCATGTAGCCCCGGTTGGAAAGCATGGTCTGATACAGAGTGGCGTCCGCGTTGTTGCTGATGGCCCAATAAAAGGGGAGTTCGATCACGGTGCCGCCGGCCTTGTGCTGCAAGAAGGACGGCAGCAGAAAGCCGCTCTGCCGCTCATTCATCACCGGCAGCACCGCAAAAGGCAGGTAGAGGACCGGCACCCCCCCCAGGTTAAACTTGGCGTCCCGGCCGATGCCATAACCTTCCAGCTTCACCGACAACTGCCGAACCGAGAAGCTCCATACCGGACGGTCGGCGTCGCAGGTGGTCACCGTGGCGTCTTCGGCAACATAGGTGTCGTCCCCGGTGCGGCGGATGAGTTTGCCGGCCACCCGGAAATGGTTCCTCTTCAAGAAGAGGCGGCCGTCCTGCAACTCGCCGCTGCGGGTGGCCAGGTTGAAGCGGCCCTTGGTGCCGGTGAAGACGTCTTCCTCCATAACCATGACCACGTTGCCGGTGAGGGTCGCCACCTTGGTGACCTCGTCCACCTGCGCCTGGTCCGCGGTGATGCGCCGGTCGGCCTGCACGATCTCCACCCGCCCCCGGGCGACATAGAGGTGGTTGGCGGCATCATAGGTGAGACTCTCGGCCCGGATACGCCAGGGCCCCCCCTGGAAGCGCTCGGCCTTGAACAGATCCATTTCTGCGGCGCTGGCCAGCCCGGCCCAGAGCAAGAGAGGTAGAACCCCGCAGATTTTGACCCAGCGCCTGGCCATACCCATCCCCTGTCTCTGCCGCTCCCCGGAATCGGTGCATCATACCATGCCCCCCGGCATCTTTCAACAACCGGCGGCCGGAGGGCTACGCCTGGGATTGGCGGAATTTTCCGATTAATTTGTGATCCTTACGGCTGGGAGGGGCGGACTTTCCGGTTAATCTTTGATCTTTTTTGGGGTCCCGCCCCAGGATTATCTTTTTCCCGTAGGGTGCGTCTCACGCACCACATTCCCGCGTGGGGCGAGGGTCCCGCCCGCCATTTTTTTCTGGGGCCTTACCGTCGGCGGACGGGACGCCCACCCCACGCGCCTGGCGCGTAATACCGCGCCCCACGCCTTGCTGAGGATTAAGGCCCATTCTCCCTCCCCCTGGGAGGGGGGAGGGTTGGGGTGGGGGTGAGAAAAGGTTTTCAGTTTTCAGTTTTCAGTTTTCAGTGAGAGGCAAAATCAAAGTCAAAGGCCCTTGGCAAAGGCAGAAAACCAGAAGCCGGAAACAGAAAACTGCCGCCGCTCTCCCTCTTGCGCCCCGGGCGAACCTGGCATATTATCTCACCAGCGGGACTTTACCCTGGATGCGGGCGGGTTGCAGGCGCCGCCCGCCGCAAGAAGGGCGCGTCTCCAGCGCCTCCGGCAAACGCCCCTTATTCTAAAGGCAACCTCGTGGCCCTGCGCCCCCGTAGCTCAGAAATGGACAGAGCAAAGGATTCCTAATCCTTGTGTCCCGAGTTCGAGTCTCGGCGGGGGCGCCAAATATATAATGGTTTCAGTTTATTTCGTGTAAAGGAGTTGGGGCATAAGGGCAGAATAAATCTTCTCCTGCATCTCTTCGTCCAGGGTGCGGTTGGTGATCAATTCCCGAATGGTTTCATCCCTGAGCCGGAGGAAAGCGGCGTATTCATTGTTGAGGCGCTGGCATTCCTCTGAGTCGTGGGGGATGCGTACTAGGCCGTGGAGGCCGGAGTGCGCCAGAAAGATGATGAGGGGGTCTTGCTCCGGGATTTTGGTAATAAGGTTGGCAAGGGGCTTTTTGCCTTTCAGGAAAACCACGCCCCGGTCGTACAGGAGGGGGTTGGTATCTTTCAGGGCCTGGGGAACGCCTTCGCCGGGGAGATCGAAGGTGTCGAAGGGCCTGGTCAGGTCCAGGAAGTCGGGATCGTAGCGTCTTAACAGGTCGGGGTAGTTCTCATGAATTTCCGCCAGGATTTGGGCGGCGATCTCGGTGGGGGTGGCCTGGCCTCGACGCCGGGTCTTGTTCTTGTTGATGATGGCCTTCTCTTCCTTCTGGCGGGTTAACTCAAAGAACTCCCGCAGATAGTCATAAAGCTCATCAAGCAAGTCCTGCCGCCGGGCCGTCGACTCCATTCCCAGCATCTCCAGGACCGCATCGTCCAGACCCCGGCGGTCTGCCAGATCCAATTCACAGAAGGGTGAGAGCTGGTCCAATTGGGCTTCTTTGCCGGCCTGGGTAAAGGCCATTTGCCGTAAACGGCGCTCAGGAAGGAAGTAGAGGGCGGGACGCTGCTTGAG
>Ga0209517_10010150_pt1 | contig 10562 bp, 10 predicted proteins | sample PeaSoiMetSII2010_FD_187695 | JGI IMG/M metagenome (GOLD analysis project Ga0209517, IMG submission 187695) | Peat soil microbial communities from Weissenstadt, Germany - SII-2010 (SPAdes) (version 2) | ecosystem: Environmental > Terrestrial > Soil > Wetlands > Peat | place: Germany... | reverse complement strand
GAAATCCATCCCAGCAGCGTGGTCAGCATGATCAGCAGGAAGCTGATGCCGTCGATGCCGATGTAGTAGCCAGCGCCGATGGAGGGAATCCAGTTGCTGGGCGCGCCCGCCATGAACTTAAAGCCCGGCTGGCTCTTCACCGCCCAGAACCACGGCACCAGCGGCAGCGACACGATGAAGCCGGCCAGCGCAAACAGGTTGGCGATCCAGCGGATGGCGTCCTTCGCCGTTTTGGGCACCAACAGCAGGACGAAGACGCCCACCATCGGCGTGAACAGGATGATCGAGAGGATGTGATTCTGCATAAATTCAGTTCTCAGTTGCCAGTTTCAGGCCTCAACGAAACACGTAATACAGGACAAATCCGAGTATCCCGGCCACCATCACGAACGCATACCACTGCACCAGACCCCACTGGATCAGGCGCACGGGATACGACGCGATTCGGGTCACGAACGCAATGCCGTTGACCAGCAGGCCGTCGATGATCCACTTGTCCCACCAGACGGAAAGCGTGGCAATGGCGCGGGTGGTCCAGCCAGCGCCGTTAACGCCGCCGTCCACGAAGTTGGCGTCGAAAGCCCACGCCGCCTCGCCCGCGCCCATGGCGCCCAACCGGAAGGGGCCGAGCTTGCGCCGGCCGGTGAATAAGTAATCGTAGGCCTCGTCCACGTACCACTTGTTGTAGAGCACCTGGTAAGCGGGAGGAGCAACCCGGTCGATGGGCTCGCGGTAGCCTTCCGTCGCCTTGCCGTAGGAGCGCTTGGCCAGCCCCCATCCGGCGAACGCCGCGCCGAGGGACAGAATCATCAGAAGGTATTCAGTCGGATTGCTATGCTCCTCTTCCTTCTTGCCGGGTGCCAGTTGCACCGCTTTGCCGGTGTTCTCGGACTCGACCGCCTCGCGCGCAAAAACCGGCTCGAGGAATTTCTCGAAACGGTTGGAGCCCTTCAGGCTGTGCGGCCATCCCAGAAATCCCGCGAATAGCGAGAAGAACGCCAGAATAATCAACGGCACGGTCATCGACTTGGGCGACTCGTGGATGTGGTGCTCAACTTCATGCTCGACGCGGGACGGGCTCCAGAAAGTCAGGTAGATCAGCCGGAACATGTAGAACGCGGTCATGAGCGCGGTGGCGTAGGCGATGTACCACAACGCTCGAAAGGCGCCGTTCTCCGACGACCATGCCTGCCACAGAATCTCGTCCTTGGAAAAGAACCCGGCGAACGGGAAGATGCCGGCGATGGCCAGGGTTGCGATCAACATAGTCCTGAACGTCGTGGGGATCTTGTGGGCGAGCGCGCCCATGTGGCGCATGTCCTGCTCGCCGGAGAGCGCATGGATCACCGAACCGGCCCCGAGGAACAGCAGCGCCTTGAAGAAGGCGTGGGTGAACACGTGAAACACGCCCGCGGCGAACGCGCCCACGCCCAAGGCCAGGAACATGTAGCCGAGCTGCGACACGGTGGAGTAGGCCAGGACGCGCTTGATGTCGTTCTGCACCAAGCCGATGGAGGCGGCGAAGATGGCCGTAACCGCGCCGATGATGGCCACCGTCTTCATGGCGTCCGGCGCCAGCACGAACAGCGCGTTGGAACGGGCCACCATGTACACGCCGGCGGTCACCATGGTGGCGGCGTGGATGAGCGCTGAAACCGGCGTCGGGCCTTCCATAGCGTCCGGCAGCCAGACGTATAGCGGAACCTGAGCGGACTTGCCGCACGCGCCGACGAACAGCAGCAGGCAAGCCAGAGTCAGGGTCGGGTCGCCGATGTGGAAGATGCCGCTGCGCGCCACCTCGTTCACCTGGGTAAAGCGCACCGAGCCCAGATACCAGGCGATGGTGAATATGCCGAGGATGAAGCCGGCGTCACCGATGCGATTGACGATGAAAGCCTTGTTGGCGGCGTTGGTAGCCGATTTCTTCAGGAAGTAGAACCCGATCAGGAGATACGAGCACAGCCCCACGCCCTCCCAGCCGACGAACAGCAGGATGTAATTGTTCCCCAGGATCAGCGTGAGCATGGAGAACATGAACAGGTTCATGTATCCGAAAAAGCGGTAGTAGCCGCCTTCGTGCGCCATGTAGCCGATCGAATAGATGTGGATCAGCATGCCCACGCCGGTGACGAACAGCAGCCAGATGGCGGAAAGCGGGTCGAGGAAAAAGCCGGCGTCCACGTGGAAGTCGGCGGCGCCGCCGGAAGCGGTGGTGTAGCCAAGATGGCCGGTGTCGCTACCCAGCCAGGTGTAAACAATCTTTTCGAACGGCTGGTGATTGTGCGCATCTGCCCATCCCGTGTACTGCAACACGGTGAAGCAGGAGAAGACGAACGCCACCACCACCGCTCCCACGCAGAAGAAGTTCACCGCCGATTTCGAGAGCTTGCGCCCGAAGAAAAACATCAGCGCAGCGCCCAGCGCGGGCAGCAGCGGGATGATCCAAATGTGGTTTAAGAAGAACATGCTTTGGCTCTTGGCTACCTCAGGGGCTAAAGCCCCGCCTTCATTAAGCTCTATTCGGCACGGCTAAAGCCGTGCCCTCCCGCCAAAACTTCCACCTAGAACTTCAGCAAATCGATCTCGTCCGCGTTGACCGTCTCCTTGTTGCGGAAGAAGGCGATCAGAATGCCGAGGCCCACCGCCGCCTCTGCCGCCGCGTCGGTGATCACGAATATCGAGAACACCTGCCCGTGCAGCCCGTAGAGCCGCGAGAACGCCACTAGGTTCAGGTTGACGGCGTTCAGGATCAGCTCGATGGACATCAGGATGATGACCACGTTGCGGCGGGTCAGCACCCCGATGGTCCCGATGATGAACAGGGCCGCGGCGACGACTAAGTAATGTAGGGTCGTAATCTCCATGCACGGTACTCGGTACTCAGTACTCGGTACTTCTAGATTCTCTTCTTCGCCATCACCACTGCGCCCACGATCGCCACCAGCAGCAGCAGCGACGCAATCTCGAACGGCAGCAGGTAATCCACGTAGAGCATCTTCCCCACCTGCTGCGTGTTCAACTGCTCGGGGAAGCGCACCGCGTGCTGCGGGAAGATCGACTGCCCCTTCACATATACGGCGACGAACAGCACGCCCAGCACGGCCGCGGCCAGCAATCCCACCAGCCATTGCTTGTTGAACTGGTACTCGCGCTGCATGCGCTCGATATTGATCAGCATGATCACGAACAGGAACAGCACCACGATGCCGCCGACGTAGAGGATGATCTGCACGCCAGCGACGAACGGAGCGTAGAGCATCAGGTAGAGCCCGGCCAGCGAGAGCAGGGTGAAGATCAGCGAGATAGCGGAGTGCACCGGGTTGCGGCGCATGATCACGCCGATGGCGCTCAGCACCGCTACCGCCGACAGCCCGTAGAAGAAATACGGTGTGGCGACCGGGGTTAATTCCTGCAGGGGCATCACAGCACCCCCACCAGCGCGGTGGCGATGAGCACGCCAATGCCCGTCGGGATCATGAACTTCCATCCCAGCTTCATGAGCTGGTCGAAGCGGTAGCGCGGGAAGGTGCCGCGGTACCAGATGTACAGGTACATAAAGCCGGCGACCTTGATGGCGAACCAGTAGATGTCCTGGATGCGGTCGCGCACCGGGGGCACCAGCAGCACCAGCCCGATTCCGCCCAGCAACAGCCCAAAGACTCCCAGCCCCGTCTTCTGGATCTTGAAGTAAGAGGTCTTGGGCATCCTGACCGTGGTGCGCAGCGTCAGCCCCGCCAAGAAGAAGAAGGTCAGCGCCGGGAATAGGGAGAAGGCTGTATCCCAGGCGTTGCCGCCAAGCCAGTGCGGGAAGGGACGCATCCATCCGCCCAGCCACAGCGTCACCGCGATGGACGAAACCGCGATCATGGCCGCGTATTCCGCCAAAAAGAACAGCGACCAGCGGAAGCCGGAGTACTCGGTATGGAAGCCGGCGGTCAGTTCGCTCTCGGCTTCGGGCAGGTCGAACGGCGCGCGGTTGGTCTCGGCAACCATGGCGATGGCGAATATGCCGAATGCGGCCAGACCCAGCGGAAAGAACTTGAAGATGAACCAGACATGCTGGTTCATCTGCGCGCGCACGATCTCAATCATGCTGAGGGTGCCGATGGCGTCGCCGCCGCCCGGCCCGATGCCGTACACGCCCGCGCCGCTCAGCGAGGTCATGAGCACCGCCGAAACCACGGCCATGCCCATCGCAACTTCGTACGACACCATCTGCGCGCTGGAGCGGAGCGAACCCAGCAGCGGATAGTGCGAGTTCGACGCCCAGCCCGCCATGATGATGCCCAGCGTCCCCAGCGAAGCCACGCCCAGCATGAACAGGATGCCGATGTTCATGTCAGTGACGGCGTGGGTCGGGCCGAACGGGATCACGATATAGGTGGTGAACGCGGTGATCACCACCACCAGCGGCGCCATCCAGAAGACCAGCTTGTCGGCGTTCGCGGGGATGATGTCTTCCTTGAGAAGCAGTTTGAGGGCGTCGGCGAAGGGCTGCAGCAGGCCGTGCGGGCCTACGCGCATCGGTCCCAGCCGCACCTGCATGTGGGCCAGGATCTTGCGCTCCAGCCAGTTCATCGCGATCACGGCGAGCGAAACCGCAGCGAAGATGATCAGAATGTAGATCACCACCCAGAGGTAGGCGCCCGCCTGCCCGGGGGTGAGGTTCGAGTTCAGATAATTAAGAAATTCCTGCATAAATTCTCTGGCTCGTGTCCAACTACCTAGCGGAACGTCGCTCAAAGTCCTTCGGCAATGGAGCCTTTCGTCGAAGCCATGTGAACTCGAACACCTGGACGTGTTTTCTGGAGACTGCTGCCAATTTGTCAGTCTTATAGGCCGGCACGCCAGTCCTTTTCCCAACCACAATTGAAGTCAACTTGGGCCACCGCCGTGACTTGCAGTAGTCACCAATGAGACGAAGAGCATGGCGTTGTTGGCGCTTTTGCACTCCCGTGGCCTGCTCCAAAATGCTGTAGCTCAGGAGCTGTTGGCTGCGCGCGGCCAAGACCAACACTGCCCAAAACTGTGCAGCTTGCTGGTATTTGTCCATGGTGCCAGTCTCCTATCGGTCAACCTCTCCCAACACGATGTCCAGCGTTCCGATCACGGCGACCACGTCGGCCATCAGGGCGCCTTCCACCATCTTGCCCAGCGCCTGCAAATTTACGAATGACGGCGGGCGCACGCGTATGCGGTAGGGCTGGGTCGAGCCGTCGCTGACGATGAAATAGCCCAGCTCGCCCTTGGGCGCCTCGATCGAGTGATAGATCTCGCCCACCGGCGGCTTCATCACCTTGGGGACTTTGCCCATGATCGGCCCTTCCGGGATCGAGTCCACCGCCTGTCGGATGATGCGCAGAGCCTGCCTCATCTCGGCGACGCGCACCATGTACCTGTCGTAGGTGTCGCCGTTCTGGCCGGTCGGGATATCGAATTCGAAATTCTTGTAGGCGGCGTAGGGCTGCGCTTTGCGCAGGTCCCACTTGACGCCGCTCGCGCGCAGCACCGGCCCGGTAACGCCGAGGTCGATGCAATCCTGCGCCTTGAGAATGCCCACGCCCTTGGTGCGCTCCAGCCATATGCGGTTCGTGGTCAGCAGCGTCTCGTATTCATCCACCTTCGGCGTGACGAAGTCGCAGAACTTCTTCACATCCTGCTCGAAGCCGTCGTAGGTCTCGTACAGGCAGCCGCCGATGCGGAAGGCATGCGTGGTAAGCCGCGCGCCGCAGTACTTCTCGAAGATTTTGAGGATCTCTTCGCGGTCCCGGAAGGTGTAGAACAGCGGCGTGATGGCGCCGATGTCGAGAGCGTGCGTGCCCAGCCATAGCTGGTGGCTCGCGATGCGGTTCAGTTCCGTCAGGATGGTGCGCACCCACCGCGCGCGCGGCGGCGCCTCCATGTTCAGCAGTTTCTCCACCGCTTCGCAGTAGCCCAAGCCGTTCGAGACCGCGGCCACGTAGTCCATACGATCCACGTAGGGGTTGAACATCGTGTAGGTGCGGTGCTCGGCGATCTTCTCCACCCCACGGTGGAGATAGCCGATCACGCACTCGGTATTGAGCACCTTCTCGCCGTCGAGCTTCAGGATGACGCGCAGCACGCCGTGGGTGGAAGGATGCTGCGGGCCCATGTTGAGGATGAGCTCGGTGGCATCGAGAAACGGCGGGGCCACGCCCTTCTCGGCTTCGATGTGCTCGACCGAGGACGAACTCTGCTCGCTCTTGAGGATGTCGGCCATCTATTGTCCGCTCTCGATTCCCAGGTTGATCTTCACCCACTCGGTGTCCTGCTGGGTGATGCCGTACTCCTTGCGCAGAGGGTGGCCCTTCCAGCCGTCGGGCAGCAGGATGCGCCGCAGGTCGGGATGGCCTTCGAAGCGGATGCCGAACATGTCGTAGCACTCGCGCTCCAGCCAGTTGGCGGTGCTCCACAGCGCCACCACGCTGGGCGCCGGATCGCCGTCCTTGATCATGGCCTTCACTCGCACCCGCTGATTGTGCTCAAACGAGTAGAGAATCCAGACGATGTCGAACTCCTGGTCCTTGCGCTGCGGGTAGTGCACGGCGGTAACGTCCACGCAGTAGTCGAACTGCTCGTCGTCGCGCAGGATCTGCATCAGCTCGTAGACGATGGAGGGATCGGCGACGATGTAGTTTTGGCCCAGGTAAGTCTTGGGGTCGATGCCCGATCCGTAACGGCCGCGCAGGCGCGCCACCATCTCCGACTCCCAGGGCTGCGGCGTGGGCCCGGCAGGTTTGGCCGGGGCGGCGGGTTTGGGAGGAGCAGCGGCGGCGGGTTTTTCTCCCGCAACGGGCGGAGGAGGAGAGGCGGGCTTCTGCTCTGGTTTGTCCTCAGGCATTTCTAATTTGCGATTTCCGATTTGTGATTTGTGATCTTCGCCACGGCCACACCGTTTATAAATTACCAATCACAAATCGCAAATCACAAATCCGCCATCAAATCCATTCCAGCGCTCCCTTTTTCCAGACCCACACGTACCCCACGATGAGGATGGCCAGGAAGACCATCATCTCAATGAACCCGAACAGGGCCAGCGACTTGTACAGCACCGCCCAGGGGAACAGGAAGATGGTCTCCACGTCGAAGATCACGAACAGGATGGCCACGATGTAAAAGCGCACGGTGTAGCGCTGGCGGGAATCCCCGATGGGGTCCACGCCGCACTCGTAGGGCATCAACTTGACCTTCTCCGGCTTCTCCGGGCGCACCAGCTTGGCGATCCCCAGGGTGAGCGGAATCAGCACGGCCACCACGGCGATGAAGATGAAGATGGGGACGTAGTTCTGGGGCATGGAACCTCGAGAGAACCCAAGATAGTAGCGCGGCGGGAGCCTGCGGTTCAAGCGGTGAAATTGGACGGCTGTGAATTGGTAATTTCAAATTTGTAATTTGTAATTTGGTCGGGGGCCTCGATGCCCGAAGCAGCCACGCGGCCCACACTTTGCAAATTACAAATTACCAATTGCAAGTCGTCCCCCCAAAGGGAAGTTCCACCCCCACTGCTATAATCCCGTTTCTTATTGCTGTTGCTCATGCCACCATGTCTCTCGACGAGAACATCTATCAGCTTCGCCGGCAGAAGATCGAGCAGATCGAAGCGCTGGGCCAGCGTGCCTATCCGCACAAATATCAGACCACGCACGAGATCCCGCAGATCCTGGCCGACTACAAGGACCGCACCGCCGAACAACTGGAAAATCCCAAGGTCGAGGTGCGCATCGCCGGCCGCATCATGGCCATCCGGCTGATGGGCAAGGCGGGCTTCGCCCACCTGCAGCAGGGCGGGCAGCGGCTGCAGATATACGTCAAGAAAGATGGCGTGGGCGAGCCGGGCTTCCAGCTCTGGAAGCTGCTCGATATTGGCGACCACATCGGGGTGCGCGGGTATCTGTTTCGGACGCGCACCGGCGAACTGACGGTCCACGTCCAGGAGCTGACGTTCCTTTCCAAGGACCTGCTGCCCTTGCCGGAAAAATGGCACGGGCTCACCGACGTGGAGCTGCGCTACCGGCAGCGCTACGTGGACCTGGCGATGAACGCCGAGGTGCGCGAAGTGTTCGTCCGCCGCAGCAAGGTGGTGCAGTCGATCCGCCGCTTCTTCGACGCGCACGGCTACATCGAGGTCGAGACGCCGATGATGCAGCCCATCGCCGGAGGCGCGACGGCGCGGCCGTTCATCACCCATCACAACACGCTCGACCTCGACCTCTACCTGCGCATCGCGCCGGAGCTCTACCTGAAGCGCCTGGTGGTCGGCGGCCTCGATCGCGTGTACGAGATCAACCGCAACTTCCGCAACGAGGGCATCTCGACCCAGCACAATCCCGAGTTCACCATGCTGGAGTTTTACCAGGCGTACTCGGATTACCGCGACCTCATGGACCTGACGGAAGAGCTGCTGGCCCAGGTGGCGCGCGAGGTCACGGGCTCGACCGCGGTGACGTATGGCGGGCACGAGATTGATTTTGCGAATTGGCAGCGGCTCTCAATGCGGGAGGCCATTCAGAAATACTGGCCGGAGAATGCCGGGCCCAAGCCGCAGATGACGGACTTCGCCACCGCCGATGGTGTGGGTGCGCTGGTGCGGCGGTTCAACGCGGCCCACCATCCGCACATGCCGTTCGACCCTGCGGATCCGGCGGGCAAGACCATCGCCGCGCTGTTCGAAGCCGTCGCGGAGGAGCACCTGATCCAGCCCACCATCCTCTACGACTTCCCCGCCGCCATCTCGCCGCTCTCCAAGAACAAGCAGGACGAACCGGACTGGGTGGAGCGCTTCGAGATCTACATTGGCGGCCTGGAATGCGGCAACGCCTTCAGCGAGCTGAACGATCCCGAGGAGCAGTTGCGCCGCTTCGAAGACCAGGTGCGCCAGCGCCAGCGCGGAGACGAAGAGGCCATGGCGGAAGTTGACTACGATTACGTCCGCGCGCTCTCCTACGGCATGCCGCCGACAGCGGGAGAAGGCATCGGGATCGACCGCCTCACCATGCTGCTGACGGGCTCGCCCTCCATCCGCGACGTGATCCTGTTTCCCTTGTTGCGGCCGGAAAAGCCAGCCGCTGAGGACGCGAAGGACGCGGGGGCTAAGAACGGTTAGAGTTAGACTTGCGGCGACTTGGCGAGCTTGATCTGCTCTTCGACCCACTGCTGGATGAGGCGGCATTTCGGGTCGCGCGGATCGAAGCGGATGCCCACCCGGTGGTCGCGCTTCCACCACACCACCGCGTCCAGCTTCAGTTCCAGCGCCGGAGACAGGGTGAAGGAAAGCTGCACCGGCTGCGCCACCGAGAGGCGTCCGGCATCCTGCAGCGCCATGCCGCCGGCGCCGATCTCCTGCGAACGGGCGACGAAAACCTCATCGCCGCACTGCACATTCACTTCCGTAGCCAGGGACACGCGCGGGAATTGTCGCGGTTGGAAGAGCAAGGATGCGCTCCGGTCTGCTGCATTTATATCCTGCCAACCGTTTCCTTAGAACACAAAAAAGCGGCGGGAATCGAGGAGAGCAAGCTTCGGGGCGCCCGAGGAGCATCTTGCGTAAGGTCCGAAAACCCAAATCCAGAGCAGCTTTGATATCATCCTATTTGCCCGTGTAAGCGTTTACTTACTTCGGCAAGGGAGTCTGCCCGCAGATGTGGATTGTTCGACTGGCCTTGCGGCGGCCCTACACCTTCGTGGTGGCCGCGTTGGTTCTCTTGGTCGTGGGCCCGCTGGTCATCTTCCGCACTCCGACCGATATCTTCCCCAACATCAATATCCCGGTGGTCAGCATCCTCTGGAACTACACCGGGCTGAACGCGGAGGAGATGAGCAACCGCATCATCAGCCTCACCGAGCGTTCGCTGACCACCACGGTGGACGACATCGAGCACAGCGAGTCGCAATCGCTGAACGGCATTGCGGTGGTAAAGGTGTTCTTCCAGCCGGGCGCCAACATCAACAAGGCCATCGCGCAGGTGACAGCCATCTCGCAGACGCAGCTCCGGCAACTGCCGCCTGGGACCACTCCCCCACTGGTCATCACCTACAGCGCGTCCAGCGTCCCCATCATCCAGCTCGCGCTTTCGGGCCAGAAGCTTTCCGAGCAGCAGCTCTTCGACTTGGGCGTGAACTTCATCCGAACCCGGCTGGTGACCATACCGGGCGCCGCCATACCGTATCCCTATGGCGGAAAGCAGCGGCAAATACAAGTAGACCTGAACACCACAGCGCTGCAGTCGAAGGGCTTGTCACCACTGGACGTGGTGAACGCCATCAGCGCGCAGAACCTGATCCTTCCCGCCGGCACTTCCAAGATCGGGGCGCTCGAGTATGACGTCGACATCAACGGCAGCCCGCAGACGGTCGAGGAACTGAACCAGCTCCCGGTCAAGACCATGGGGAACACCACCATCTACATCCGCGATGTGGGGTTCGTACGCGACGGCTTTCCGCCGCAGACCAACATCGCGCGTGTGAACGGGCAGCGCGCTTCCCTGCTGACGGTGTTGAAGACCGGCAACGCCTCCACCCTCGACATCATCGCCGGCATCAAG